>Ga0224508_10003481_pt1 | contig 12989 bp, 11 predicted proteins | sample SF_Jan12_sed_USG_4_FD_170157 | JGI IMG/M metagenome (GOLD analysis project Ga0224508, IMG submission 170157) | Sediment microbial communities from San Francisco Bay, California, United States - SF_Jan12_sed_USGS_21 | ecosystem: Environmental > Aquatic > Marine > Sediment | place: USA...
ATGGCAGCGTGCGTGTGGGCGTTCACAAGCCCGGGAATGAGTACGTGGTCCGGTCGTTCATGAGTGAGGTCCGGGTCGAACCGCCGGCTGGCGTCGGCTCTGGGAAGAAGCTCGAGAATTCGCCCTTTGTGGATGGCCACGCAGTGGTCCTCGAAAACCGCGACTTCGGGTTCGACCGGGATCGTCCAGCGCGGACAAATCAGAGCGTCGATGCGTTGACTCACCAGGATAAAGTCATTCCAGCCGGGTTGCGGGAAAGGCGCAGTATAGCCGTTCGGAGCCCCCTTCAACGCTACGGGGAAAGCCCGCCTTATGGTAGAATTTCGCGCGTGATTTAAACGCTTGGAACACGGTTTCTTCAAGTGTGCTTCGGCCATCAACAGAAGGTCTGACGAACCGTTTTTCTCTCAGGATTGAAAGCTCCCCTGGTGCATTCGAGCAGGCCGGGAGGGGTAAGTATTTGTGGTGAATCGCATGGCTGAGCCAGCCCAAGACATCTTTCCGGTCAATCTCGAAGATGAGATGAAGCGGTCGTATCTCGACTACGCGATGAGTGTCATCGTCGGTCGGGCTCTACCGGACGTGCGCGACGGGCTCAAGCCGGTGCATCGTAGAGTGCTCTATGCCATGCGCGAGCTCGGCAACGACTACAACCGTCCATACAAGAAATCCGCGCGTGTCGTTGGCGACGTCATCGGTAAGTATCACCCCCACGGCGACACGGCGGTCTACGATACGATCGTGCGCATGGCGCAGGAGTTCTCCATGCGCTATGTCCTCGTGGACGGGCAGGGTAACTTCGGGTCGGTGGATGGGGACGCGCCAGCGGCGATGCGCTACACCGAAATCAGAATGGCACGCTTGGCCCAGGAGCTCCTGGCCGACATCGACAAGGAAACAGTCGATTTCGCGGCCAACTACGACGAGTCCGAGCACGAGCCCAGGGTCCTTCCGACGCGTATCCCGAACCTGCTCATCAACGGCTCCTCGGGAATCGCGGTCGGGATGGCGACGAATATCCCGCCTCATAATCTGGGCGAAATCGTCGATGCCTGTCTGGCCCTGCTCGAGAATCCCGAACTGACGATCGCAGAGCTTATCAAGCTGGTTCCGGGGCCGGACTTCCCGACCGCCGGTATGATCCTGGGTGCTCAGGGCATCGTCAGTGCTTATAACACCGGACGAGGCCGCGTCTACATCCGTGCTCGTACTCATATAGAACCGATCGACGGCCGCGGTCGCGAGGCCATCGTGATCACGGAGCTGCCCTATCAGGTCAACAAGGCCCGGCTGATCGAGAAGATCGCTGAGCTGGTCCGGGAGAAGCGCCTCGAGGGTATCACGGAGCTGCGGGACGAGTCGGACAAGGACGGCATGCGTGTCGTCATCGAGCTGCGTCGCGGGGAGCTGTCCGACGTAGTGTTGAACAACCTGTACAAGCAGACGCCGCTGCAGAGCGTATTCGGCATCAACATGGTGGGCCTCGTCGACGGTCAACCGCGGTTGCTGACGCTCAAGGAACTCCTGGAAGCCTTCATTCGGCATCGTCGTGAGGTCATCACTCGCCGGACGCTGTTCGAGCTGCGCAAGGCAAAGGACCGCGCGCACGTCCTGGAGGGGCAGACCGTGGCGCTTGGGAACATCGATGAGGTGATCGAGCTCATCAAGGCGTCATCGTCTCCCGCAGAGGCAAGAACCGGGTTGATGGAACGGGACTGGCCGCCGGGCGCCGTCGTGCAGATGCTCGAACGCGCCGGGGCGGAGGCGACGCGTCCCGAGGACCTGGACGAGGAATGCGGCCTCAGCGAGGCGGGCTACCGGCTCTCGGTCGTTCAGGCTCAAGCGATCCTCGATCTGCGCCTGCATCGATTGACGGCACTTGAGCAGGATAAAATACTAAAAGAATACAGCGAGTTAATAGATAATATTAAACGGTTCTATGAGATTCTGGCGAATCCCGATGCCCTCGAGAGCGTCATCCGGGAGGAGTTGACGGCGGTGCGCGGTCAGTACGCCGACGCTCGGCGCACCGAGATCGTGGAGGACTACACCGATCTCACCATCGAGGATCTGATCCCCGAGGAGGATCTCGTGGTGACCCTGTCCCATGGTGGCTACGCCAAGGCTCAGCCCGTGGGGACTTATCAGGCCCAACGCCGAGGCGGGCGGGGTCGCGCGGCGACGCGGGTGAAGGATGAGGATTTCATCGATCAGCTCTTCATCGCGAACTCCCATGACACGCTGTTGTGTTTCTCCAGCCGGGGCAAGGTTTACTGGCTGAAGGTTTACCACCTACCTCAGGCCGGCCCCGGCGCTCGTGGCCGACCGATCGTGAACCTGCTGCCGCTCGAGGAAGGGGAGCGCATCAATGCGGTTCTGCCGATCAAGGAGTTCGAGGAGAGCAAATTCGTGGCGTTCGCGACGAGCCAGGGTACGGTCAAGAAGACGCCGCTCAGCGCATTCTCCCGTCCCCGTGCCAGCGGCATCATCGCCGTGGAGTTGCGCGAAGACGATCGGCTGATCGGCGCGGACATTACCGACGGCGACAAGGACTTGATGCTCTTTGCGAAGTCCGGCAAAGCGATCCGTTTTTCCGAGAACGATGTCCGTCCCATGGGTCGCAACGCTGCAGGCGTTCGTGGTCTCAAGCTCAGTGGTGCCGGCGATGAGGTCATCGCCCTGTGCATCCCCGATCGCGGGCCGATGTTGATCGCCACGGAGAAGGGTTATGGGAAACGGACCCCTCTGGAGGATTTTCCGGTACAGGGTCGAGGCGGCCAGGGGGTGATCGCAATACAGGCCTCGGATCGAAACGGCCAGGTCGTTGGGGCGGTCCAGGTCGCCGAGGACAACGAGATCATGCTCATCAGCTCCGGTGGCACACTGGTAAGGACGAGCACATCCGAGATATCGATCATGGGAAGGAACACTCAGGGCGTCCGACTCATCCGGCTCGACGAGGAGGACAGGCTCGTGGGTCTGGAACGCATAGAGGTTCTGCAGGAGCAAGCTCCAGTCGATTAACCGATTGACCGGGTAGCTTTCACAGGGACAAGGTGGGAGATGGAGCGAATCTATAATTTCAGCCCTGGACCGGCGACACTGCCGACCAGCGTCCTCGAGCAGGCGAGGGATGAGCTGCTTGACTGGCAGGGGACCGGTATGTCCGTGATGGAGGTCAGCCATCGCGGTCGCGCGTTCATCGAGTTTGCCCAGCGCTCGGAAGCGACCCTGCGCGAGCTCCTGGCTATTCCCGCGCACTATAAGGTCCTGTTCCTACAGGGCGGCGCGACGCTGCAGTTCGCGGCCGTACCTCTGAATCTGGCTGGTCCTGATGACATGGCGGACTACGTGAACACCGGCAACTGGAGCAAGAAGGCCGCCACCGAGGCCAAGCGGTATCTGAGCGTGAATGTTGCCGCTGACGGAGCGGATCGCGACTACGTCACGGTCCCCGATCCGACCGAATGGCAGGTCTCGGACGCTGCGAAGTACCTGCACCTGGCGGTCAACGAGACCGTCGTCGGCGTTGAATTCCACGAGGTACCGGAGGTCTCTGATGCGCCGCTGGTCGTCGATATGTCCTCGACGATCCTGTCGCGGCCGGTGGACATCGAGCGTTTCGGCGTGATCTACGCGGGTGCGCAGAAGAACATCGGCCCCGCCGGGATCACCGTCGTAATCGTTCGTGAAGATCTGCTCGACCGGGCGCGACCGGAAACCCCGTCCGTCATTAATTATCGCGTCATGGCTGATTCGGACTCGATGTCCAATACCCCGCCCACGTTCACGTGGTACGTGGCCGGGCTCGTATTCGAATGGATCAAGAAACAAGGGGGCCTCACCGCGATGGGCGAGCGGAATCGGCGCAAAGCGTCGAAGTTGTATGCGGGCGTCGACGCGTCGAGCTTCTACAACAACCCTGTCGATCCGGCGTACCGCTCCTGGATGAACATCCCATTCACCCTGGCCGATCCGGGTCTGGACGCGGTGTTCCTCAAAGAGTCGGCGGAAGCAGGCCTGGCGAACCTCAAGGGCCATCGGCTGGTCGGGGGGATGCGGGCGAGCATCTATAACGCGATGCCCGAGGCCGGCGTCGATGCATTGCTGTCGTTCATGGCCGAATTCGAAAACCGACACGGTTGATGCCATGAAGCCTTTCAAAGTGTTGACGCTCAACGATATCGCCGAGCAGGGTCTGGAGCGTCTGCCGGTCGAGCGCTACGAGGTGGGGCCGGACGTGACTGAGCCCGATGCCATCCTGTTGAGGTCCTACAGGATGCACGACATGGAGCTCCCGGCATCGCTGCTCGCCGTCGCGCGCGCAGGCGCCGGGGTGAATAACATTCCGATCGAACGACTAAGCGAGCGCGGGGTTCCGGTCTTCAACGCCCCCGGGGCGAACGCCAATGCGGTGAAGGAACTGGTGATCGGCGCCATGCTCATGGCCGCCCGCAATCTCGGAGCCGCCTGGAACTATGTCCGGACCCTTGAAGGGACCGACGCCGAAGTTGCGAAGGCGGTCGAGGCCGGTAAGAAGCAGTTCGTCGGTTTCGAATTACCGGGCCGCACTCTGGGTGTGGTGGGCCTCGGCGCCATCGGCGTCGAAGTGGCGAATACGGCGCTGGCGCTCGGGATGCAGGTCGTGGGTTACGACCCCCAGCTCACGGTGCAGCGCGCATGGCAGCTGTCCTCCGGCGTCGAACAGGCAGCGAACCTCGATGAGGTCTTCGGGCGGGCCGACATCCTGACGACCCACGTACCGCTCAATGGCGCTACACGCGCTTTGGTGAACCGCGAACGTCTGGGGCGATTGCCGAAGGGGGCCATTGTGTTGAACTTTGCCCGCGACGGGGTGGTCGACGACGACGCGGTCGTGGAGCTCATTGAGACGGGCATCGTTCGCACGTACGTGACCGACTTCCCGACCCCCGCCCTGAAGGACCACCCGGATGTTATCTGTCTGCCGCATCTTGGCGCCTCGACGCTCGAGGCGGAGGAGAACTGCGCCATTATGGTGGCTGAGAACCTGAGGGAATTCCTGGAGAACGGCAACATACGCCACTCCGTCAATTTCCCAGAAGCCTTGTTGCAGCGCACCCGTCCTCACCGTTTATCGATCGCCAACGCGAACGTCCCCAGCATGGTCGGGCAGGTATCCATCACGCTCGCGGAACAGAACATCAATATCGCGGATCTGCTCAATGTGTCCCGCGGTGACGTCGCCTACACCCTGGTCGATCTGGACGGGCCGGTCAGCGACGAAACGCTGGAGCGGATATCTTCCATCGATGGCATACTCTGCGTCAGAGTGCTGCCGCGCCTCGAGGCTGGGTCTCGGCACGGATAGGCACACGAATCACTCGAGCTCTAAGCCAATGAATGAGAAGTCCGCCTCCAGGGATGACGATTCCCTGGACGCGTTGCGCCAACAGATCGACGAGATCGACTCTCAGATTCAGTCTCTGATCTCTCAGCGAGCCCGCTGTGCGCAGGCCATCGGCACCGCCAAGGGGCTCACCACGGCCGTAGAGTACTACCGTCCGGAACGCGAAGCGCAGGTCCTGCGGGGCGTCGTGGAGAGAAACGAGGGACCGTTGCGGGACGAGGAGCTCGTTCGGGTGTTCAGGGAGTTGATGTCGGCGTGTCTCGCCCAGGAGGAGCCACTGAAGGTGGCTTTCCTCGGTCCGGAGGGTACCTTTACGCAGTCCGCGGTTCTGAAGCAATTCGGTCATTCGGTCCGCGCCCTGTCATTGTCGACCATCGAGGAGGTATTCCACGAGGTCGAGGGTGGGATCGCCGACTTCGGCGTCGTGCCGGTCGAGAACTCCACCGAAGGCACGGTGACGAATACCCTGGACATGTTCTTGACCTCACCGCTCAAGATCTGCGGTGAGGTGGAGCTGCGCATCCGCCAGCATCTGATGGGGCGCATGAAAAGCATTGGCGATATCGAGCGCATCTGTTCCCATCCTCAGTCGCTGGCTCAGTGTCGCGCCTGGTTGGCCCAGTCACTCCCTGATGTCGAGATCATGCCTGCCGCGAGCAACGCCGCGGCCGCGCGACGTGCCCGGGACGAGGCGGGTACCGCCGCGATCGCGGGTGACGCGGCGGCGGAGGTGTACGAGCTCAATACGCTGTTCGCAAATATCGAGGATCATGCGGATAACACGACACGCTTTCTCGTCATCGGGCGCAAGTTGTTCCCGCCCAGCGGTGATGACAAGACTTCGCTTCTGATCTCTGCCAGTGGCACGAAGGGGGCGGGTGTTCTGCACCACCTGCTCGATCCACTGGCCCGCAGCGGCATCAGCATGACACGCATCGAATCGAGGCCATCCAGGCGCCGCAAGTGGGACTACGTGTTCTTCGTCGATATCAACGGCCACGCGCAGGACGAGAAGATCAGCGAGGCGCTTCACGAGGTTGAAGCGCACGCGAACCTGTTTCGGGTCCTGGGAGCCTATCCCAAGGCGGTCGTTTAGTGAGGTTTGTGTTGCGCCCGGCCGAGGCGGTCGGCGGGGAGCTCAGCGTGCCGGGAGACAAATCGATCTCCCATCGGGCGCTGTTACTGAGCGCGATCGCCGATGGCAGCAGCACGATTCGGGGGTTTCTCCAGAGCGAGGACTGCCTCGCTACCCTGCGCGCACTCCAGGCGATGGGTGTCGAAGTGGCGACCCAGGGGACCGAGCTGCGGGTCTCCGGCGTAGGCCCGGGGGGGCTGCGAGGTCCGTCCGCACCACTCGACCTCGGCAACTCCGGCACCGCCATCCGGCTCCTGGCCGGCGTGCTGGCCGCACAGTCGTTCGATTCTGTGTTGACGGGCGATGAGTCGCTCCGGCGGCGGCCCATGGAGCGCGTCGCCGCTCCACTGCGGGCCATGGGTGCGGTAATCGAAACCCGCGAGGGCAGAGCACCGCTTGCGATCAGCGGCGGACGGGCCTTGACCGGGATCGATTACACGTTGCCCGTGGCGAGCGCCCAACTGAAGTCCGCGCTGCTGCTCGCCGGCCTGTGGGCTACGGGGCGAACGATCGTTCGCTCGCCTGGTCCGAGCCGGGACCACACAGAACGGATGCTCGAGTCGATGGGCGTCGTCGTGGAGCAGGGTCCCGGGCATGTCGTCTCCCTGGCGGGAGGCGCGCAGCTCGAGGCCCGGGACCTGGAGGTTCCCGGGGATTTTTCGTCGGCGGCTTTCTTCCTGGTGGCGGGTCTCCTCGGAGCGTCGGACGGTCTGCTGATACGGAACGTGGGTATCAACCCGACGCGAACCGGGTTGCTCACCATCCTCCGGGAGATGGGTGGGCGCATCGAGCTCAGGGACCGCCGCGACTGTGGAGCGGAGCCGGTTGCCGATTTGTTCGTTGTCCGGAGCCCGCTCAGCGGAATCGAGGTGTCGCCCGCGCTCGTCCCCCTGGCCATCGATGAGTTTCCGGCGCTGTTCGTGGCCGCTGCCGCGGCCCGGGGACGGACCGTGGTCAGCGGGGCGGACGAGTTGCGCTACAAAGAGAGCGACCGTATCGGCGTCATGGCTGAAGGACTTCGGGCGCTGGGGGTGACGGTCGCGGAGTCCCACGACGGGCTGACCATCGACGGTGGTGCGCTCGGCGGCGGGCGCATCGATAGCCACGGCGATCACCGGGTTGCGATGGCGTTCGCAATCGCCAGCCTGGTGGCTGATGCGCCGCTGGAGATTCTGAGGACCGATGAAGTCGCGACCTCGTTTCCGGAATTCCCATCCGTCGCGGCGAGCATCGGCCTGCAGATCGAACAGAGCGCAAGGGGCGACTCGCGGGATGGGTGAGAGCGCGCCGGTCATTGCAATCGATGGCCCCACGGGTTCAGGCAAAGGCACCATCAGCCGCGGCCTGGCCAGGACGCTTGGCTGGCATCTGCTCGACAGCGGGGCGCTGTACCGGTTAGTCGCCCTGCAGGCTACGCGCGAGGGCGTGGATCTGAAGGCTCCGGCGGCGCTGGCCGAGGTTGCAGCCGGGCTGGATGTGGAGTTCTCTGCTGCAGGCAAGCCCGAGGGGGTGCGCCTGAATGGCGAGGATGTGACGGCACAGCTGCGAACCGAACAGTGTGGCGCCATCGCCTCAGAAATCGCCGCGATGCCGGCGGTACGGGCGGCGCTGCTTGAGCGGCAGCGGGCGTTTGCGGTGCCACCGGGGCTCGTCGCTGACGGGCGCGACATGGGCACCGTGGTTTTCCCTGATGCGACCCTCAAGGTCTTTCTGACCGCGAGCGCTGAGGCACGGGCTGAAAGGCGTTATAACCAGTTGAAAGAAAAGGGGATTGATGTTAGCCTGCCCGACCTTTCCCGAGAGATCGCCCGGCGGGACAAGCGTGATGCTAATCGGCAGATCGCGCCACTCAAGCCTGCGGACGACGCTCGTGTCTTGGACTCCACGCGGCTGAGCCCCGAGGAGGTTGGCGACAGAATCCGTGGCTGGCTCGAGGAGTCGGGATTTTAGCGGGAGTGAATTTGAGGGGCCCACGCAGGATGCCGGGGCCATGTTTAACTGACCATCAGCACAGGAAGCGCTGATGTTGAGCTGGAGGTCCGCGCGAGCGGCTGAATGATCTTATGAGCGAATCCTTTGCGGAGCTATTAGAAGAGAGCCTTGCTAATCAACAGATTAAGCAGGGGGCCATCCTGACCGCCGTTGTCATGGACGTGAACTCAGACGTCGTGATTGTGAACGCCGGTCTGAAGTCAGAAGCGGTCATTCCGACCAATCAGTTTCTAGATGAGCGAGGCGAAATCGAGGTCCAGGTCGGCGACGAAGTCGAAGTCGCTCTGGACGCCGTTGAGGATGGATTCGGTGAAACCCGGCTGTCGAGGGAAAAGGCCAAACGCACGCGCACGTGGAGACGCCTTGAAGAGGCATTTGAGGAGAGTAAGGTCGTTACGGGCACGATCAGCGGCCGCGTCCGCGGCGGTTTTACCGTGGACCTGGATCTGGTCAGAGCGTTCCTGCCCGGTTCACTCGTCGATGTACGCCCCGTTCGCGATCCAGGCGCCCTGGAGGGCAGCACCCTGGAGTTCAAGGTCATCAAACTCGATCAGAAACGAAACAACGTCGTCGTTTCTCGGCGCGCGGTCGTCGAGGAAGAGTACAGCGCCGAGCGGGAAGATCTGCTCAAGAATCTTCAGGAGGGAGTGACGCTCAAGGGCATTGTCAAAAATCTCACCGACTACGGCGCGTTCGTCGACCTCGGTGGCATCGACGGCCTGCTGCACATAACCGATATGGCTTGGAAACGAGTCAAGCATCCGTCCGAGGTCGTCAACGTCGGCGATGAGCTGGACGTGAAAGTACTGAAGTTTGACCGAGAACGGAGTCGCGTTTCCCTGGGCCTGAAGCAGCTCGGCGCGGATCCCTGGATGGATCTTTCCCGGCGTTACCCGCCCAATTCGAGACTCTTCGGCAAGGTCACCAACATTGCGGACTACGGCTGCTTTGTGGAGATCGAGGAGGGTGTCGAAGGCCTCGTGCACGTTTCGGAGATGGACTGGACGAACAAGAACGTCAGTCCTCACAAAGTGGTCCAGATCGGTGACGAAGTGGAGGTTATGGTTCTCGACATCGATGAGGAACGCCGCCGCATCTCGCTCGGACTGAAACAGTGCAAATCCAATCCCTGGGCCGAGTTCGCCGAGAACTACAACAAAGGCGACAAGGTATCCGGGCAGATCAAGTCGATTACCGACTTCGGGGTCTTCATCGGCCTGCCGGGGGGGATCGACGGGCTCGTGCATTTGTCTGATCTGTCGTGGGAACTCATGGGCGAGGAGGCCGTCCGCAACTACAAGAAAGGCGAGGACCTGGAGACAACCGTCCTAGCGATCGATCCGGAACGCGAACGAATCTCCCTCGGCGTGAAGCAGTTGGATCAGGACCCGATGTCCCTGTTCCTGGCGGAGAATCCAAAGGGATCCGTCGTGAAAGGCACCATTCAGGAGGTGGACGCGAAGGGCGCGACGATCGAATTGCCGGGCGGTGTGATCGGGCAGCTTCGAGCTTCTGAGATCTCCATGGACCGTGTGGAGGACGCGCGGATGGTACTGAAGCCCGGTGAGGAGATCGAAGCGAAATGCGTTGGCGTCGATCGAAAGAACCGGGTCGTCACGCTCTCGATAAAAGCGAAAGAAGCCAGCGATGAGGCGCAGGCAATTCAGAGTTATAAGACCGAGGCCGGCAAGACTGCCTCTGGAACTTCGTTAGGTGATCTACTCAAGGAGCAAATGACTCCAGAGTGATCACCTGGAAATAACAAGAAGGGTGCGCTGTAACCCGAGAGGATGGTGCGTAGCGATGACAAAGTCTGAACTGATTGAAGCTATCGCCCGTAAGCAAAAGCACTTGCCGGCCAAAGATGTCGAACTTGCCGTGAAGCATGTGTTGGAGCTCATGAGTGAATCTCTGGCCAACGGGGATCGAATTGAGATCCGTGGATTCGGGAGCTTTTCTCTGCATTATCGTCCACCCCGTATGGGGCGAAATCCGAAGACCGGTGAGGCCGTCGCTCTAGCTGGCAAGCACGTACCGCATTTCAAACCGGGGAAAGACTTGAGAGAACGCGTGAACAACGGCCGCCATCTGCCCGTCCGCAGCTAACCGCAGCTGACCCGCTTCGCGCCCAAAATTCGTCTTTCAGGCATGGTTCAGAGTCTATCGGTCCAGGTTTCTTATCCGAGGGGATAAAAGTTTGGTCACGATGCGTAAGATCGCTCTGTTTCTGGTCCTCGTGCTGATCGTCCTGGTGGCGGCGGTTTTTGCCTATAACAACCCCGAGAACATTTCGCTCGACATAGGGTTCACCCGGGTCGAGGAGGTGTCGGTCGCGCTTGCATTCGTGGTGTGTTTCGCCGTCGGGTGGCTAGCGGGTCTGTTGTCCGCCGGTATCGCCGTCATGAGGATGGCCGGCGAGCGGCGAAGACTGCGCAAGGACCTCAGACTTGCCGAAGCCGAGATAACCAGCCTGCGCAGCCTCCCGCTGCAAGATGCCAACTGAAGCCACATTTCTGCTGGCCGGGTTGTTCATTGTCGCCGCAGCGACCGGTTGGGCGTTTGCCAGATTCTCCGACTTCAAACGCGATGAACCTCCGCCGACTTCTGTCAGCGCCGACTATCTGCGCGGACTGAATCTCGTGCTCAATAGACAGACCGACGAGGCGCTGGAGCTGTTCGTGCGTATGGCGAAAGTCGACGACGACACGCTGGAGACCCATTTCGCACTCGGGCATCTGTTCCGGCGTCGGGGCGAAGTTGATCGGGCGATACGCGTCCATCAGAACCTGCTGGCACGCCCCAGCCTCAGCGAGGCACAGCGCCACCAGGCTCTGTTCTCGTTGGCGCAGGACTATCTGGGCGCAGGTCTCTTCGATCGAGCGGAGAAACTCTTTGTGGAGCTTGGCTCGAGCCCCACGCTGGGAGAGCAGGCGCTTGAGAATCTGGTGGATATCTACGAGCGGCAGAGCGATTGGAGCAAGGCGATCGAAGCGCACCGGGAGTTGGAGATGCTCACCGGCGAGAAATCCACGGAGGTCGCCCACTATTACTGTGAACTGGCCGAGCGAGCTCGGCTGGATGGTGATCTGAGCCTCGCTCGACAACACCTCAAGAGCTCGGTTCGAAGCGCAACCGGCGCATTTCGGGGCGCGCTGATTCGGGCGGCAATAGCCCAGGAGGAGGAGGACTACGCGCAGGCGCTTCGCCTCTACGAACAGGTTCTGGAGGCTGACCGTCGCCTCGTGGTCGAAGTGCTTCCTCAGCTCGTAACGTGTTATCAGAAGACGGGGCGGGAGCAGGAACTCGAGCGCTATCTTCAGTCGCTTATCGACGAGGACGCCTCGATGAAGCACGCGATCTCCTATGCGGCGATTCTGAGTGAGCTGACTGAGCCCGCCGTGATCAGTGCGTGTGTAGAGGACTTTATTCTCCAAGACGATGTTCTCGCAGCTTTCATCGATGCTGAGCATTTCGCCACGCTGTCACCGCAAGCCCGGCAGGCGGCGCTGCAGAGAATCACCGTCGGGTTGCGACGGCTGGCCATGTCGAGCACCCGCTACCGCTGTACCAACTGCGGATACGGCAGTCAGAGACTCGTCTGGCACTGCCCAAGCTGCAAGTCCTGGGAGACCATCCGACCGGTGCAGAAATTCCAGTTCGAAAGCTTGGTCGCTTAATCTGCCGATTCTCACCTGATTGAAAGGCTGCTCCTCGATCTGGTGCTGCGTAGCATCCGCTCTCCAACAGCGATTCTGTTCAGTTAAAGGAGAGACTGATGACAAGGACTAGCGGAGGCATTTTGGCTGGGTGGGTTTTGAGTCTGGTGCCGGCTGCCCTGCTCGCGGGCCCGGTGAACATCAACACGGCGGACGCAGAGACGCTGGCAACGGAATTGTCCGGCGTGGGCCCGGCGCTAGCCGCTGCGATCGTGGCCGATCGCCAGGCCAATGGCATGTTCACGTCTCCTGAATCACTGACTCGCGTGAAAGGCATTGGGAACCGGATCCTGGAGCTCAACGACGGCAACATCCTCGTCGGCACCTCCCCCCGCTGAGCGCTCAGCAGCGCTTCGTCCGGGAAACTGCCGTTTGGCCCGGCGGATCTGGTATCCAGCCGGGCTTTTTTTTGCGGATTCTCCGGTATGATGGCCGCGGTTTTGTGGACAGGAGGTTCTGTTGAGCTCAAGAATTCGCGCTGCGGTCTTTCCCGTCGCCGGGCGAGGTACCCGATTCCTGCCGGCTACGAAGGCCTCCCCCAAGGAGATGCTTCCGATCGTCGACAAGCCTCTCATTCAGTACGCTGTCGAGGAAGCCGTCGCGGCGGGCGCAGACAAGCTCATCTTTGTGACGGGTTCCTCGAAGCGCGCCATAGAGGACCACTTCGATACCGACCCGGCGCTTGAACAGGCGCTCAGCGAATCGGGAAAGCCCGAACTGCTGGAGCTGGTTCGCGAGATCGTTCCTCCCAGGGTGA
>Ga0224508_10003482_pt1 | contig 12989 bp, 17 predicted proteins | sample SF_Jan12_sed_USG_4_FD_170157 | JGI IMG/M metagenome (GOLD analysis project Ga0224508, IMG submission 170157) | Sediment microbial communities from San Francisco Bay, California, United States - SF_Jan12_sed_USGS_21 | ecosystem: Environmental > Aquatic > Marine > Sediment | place: USA...
GCCCGCTGCTTGAGCGTGACCAGCTCGCGGCCGGCGGCATAGATCTGCAGAGCCAGCAGCTCGGCCACCAGGTCACCGTGCCGGCGGGCGGCATCGGCCTGCTTCTCGAGCGGTCGGAGCTGACGGCGTACCTCACGCAGCAGGTCCTGCACCCGCGTGAGGTTGGCCTCGGTGGCGTCGAGGCGGCGCTCGGCCTTCTCCTTGCGCTTGCGGTACTTCAACACGCCGGCGGCTTCTTCGATGATCGAGCGGCGATCCTCGGGCCGGGCGTTGAGCACCTCGTCGATGTGGCCCTGCGAGACGATGACGTGTTGCTGACGGCCCACACCCGAGTCCGACAACAGCTCGACGAGGTCGAGCAGGCGACACGACACGCCGTTGATGGCGTACTCGCTCTCACCGGTGCGGAACAGTGTGCGGCTGACCGTGACCTCGGTGAAGTCGATGGGCAGGATCCCACCGGTGTTGTCGATGGTGAGCGCCACCTCGGCCCGGCCCAGGGCGGGGCGCGACTCGGTGCCGGCGAAGATGACGTCGTCCATCTTCTGGGACCGCACCAGCGAAGGGGCCTGGGCCCCCAGGACCCAGGCGATGGCGTCGACCACGTTCGACTTGCCCGAGCCGTTGGGGCCCACCACCACGGTCACACCGGGCTCGAGATCGAGTGTGGTGGTGTCGGCGAACGACTTGAATCCCTTGAGGGTGAGCGCCTTCAAGAACATCCGTACCAACCTAGCCGAGCAGAATCACACTGGTGTCATTCGGCACCGCATGGCTCGGTCCGGTGCCTCGTTCGCGGGATGTTTCGCAGAGGGCGAGACCGCCCGCTCGGTTTGGCTTCCGGTCCGCGCGTGCCACTGCCCGATGCGGTTGGGAGTGTGAGGGAGGAGCACCGGCGACTATCTGGGTCGAGGCCGAACCTCCGGTTCGGCCTCGAAGATCACACCTGTGTGTCGCAGTAGTAGGTCCAGGAGCCGCCGAACTTCACCCGCTGGATGGGGGTGCGCGAGCGGGGACTGAGGTCGCCGTCACGGCCGTACACCTGCAGGTGCTCGGCGTAGATGCCCGGCTCGCCGAAGGCGTCGCGATAGGACCCTCCCTCGAGCGTGGTACCCCGGTACTTGATGGCTTCGTGGAGCGTCTCCACCAGGGCCCGGTACAGGCGCCGCACCTCCTGGGTCGACAGCGTGTTGGACAGGCGGTCGAAGCGCAGACCGGCGGTGAACAAGATCTCGTCGGCGTACAGGTCACCGATCCCCACCAGGAACGCATCGTCGGTGATGAGGGTCTTGAGCTTGGTCTCGCGCTGCATCAACAGCTCCCCGAAGTGGGTCCACGACAGGGGCTCCTCGATGGGATCGATGCCCAGGCCCGCCAGCTCGGGGTGCTCGTCGTCGAGCTCGTCGTTGGGGCACAGGTGCAGATCGCCGTCACCGCCGGGATCGACGACGCGGAGGCCGCCGTGCTGGGTGAAGGTGAACACCACCTCGGTGTTCGGGATCGATGTCGCCCGGTTGGTGGCCCGGATGAGGTTGGTGTCGGGACCCAGGTTGACCACCAGCGTCTCGTCGCTGTCGAGCGGCAGCAGCAAGGTGAGGCCGCGACGCTCGACACCGAGGATCTTCTGCCCGTCGAACTTGGCGGTGAACGACTTGCGGTTGTTGTAGCGGCCGAGCACCGCCATGCTCTCGGCTTCGACCGATTTGAACTTCTTGCCGTTCAGCTCACGGTCGAGATCCCTGCGGATGGTCTCGACCTCGGGTAGCTCAAGCATGTTCTTCCTCGGTGGCGGTGGAGTCGACAACCGACGCCTGCCAGGCGTTCTCGGCTGCGGCCTGCTCGGCCTGCTTCTTCGACGACCCGCCACCCCGGCCCCGCGGCGCACCGGCGATGTACACGGTGGCGGTGAAGCGCTTGTCGTGGTCGGGGCCGGCCTCGCGCAGCTCGTAGCGCGGGGGCGACAGGCCCTCGCTGGCCACGAGCTCTTGCAGCCGGGTCTTGAAGTCTTGCGATCCGGGGCCGGCGGCCGCGGATGTGGCGATGCGATCACCCATGATCTCGAGCACGAAGTCGATGGCTCGCTCGACGCCGCCGTCGAGGTGGACGGCGCCGATCACCGCCTCCATGGCGTCGGCCAGGATCGACGCCTTGTCGCGTCCGCCGCTGTCGTGTTCTCCCCGCCCGAGCCGCAGTCCCGATCCGAGGTCGAGTGACTCGGCCACCTCGGCCAGTGTGGCCGCGTTCACGATCGCTGCTCGCATCTTGGCCAGCTCACCCTCGGCCCGGTCGGGATAACGGCGATAGAGCTCGTGGGTGACAGCCACACCCAGCACGGCGTCACCGAGGAACTCGAGACGCTCGTTGGGCTGATCACCAGTGTGCTCGGCGCACCATGATCGATGGGTGAGAGCAAGCGTCAAGAGGGAGCGATCGGTGAAGCGGTACGGCAAGGCCGCGGCGAGAGCGTCGAGGTCGGGCGCGAGCGAGCCGTCGATCGGGTCATCATTGGGCGGATGCTCCGCTTCGGGCATCGCCGCCTCAGTCGAGACGGCCGACCACATAGTCGACGGCGTCGCGCACCGTCTTCAGGTCCTCGAGGTCCTCGTCCTCGATGCGGAACCCGACGGATCGCTCACCGATCTCCTCTTCGAGTGCTTCGACGAGCTCGATCAGGGCCAACGAGTCGGCCTCGAGGTCATCGGCGAAGGAGTCCCCCTCGTTGATGTCGTCGGGCTCGATCTCGAGGATGTCGGCCAGCCGCTCACGGATCAGCGCCAGCACGGCGGCACGATCGAGGGGACCTTGTTCGACGTGGGTCTCAGCGGGCACGAATTCACTCCTCCACCGCGGGCGGGAGGACATCGTACCGGGCCGCCAGCTTGTTCGCTTGTGAAGTCGCTGTGACCTGGGAAAACAGTGTCCCCGAGGTGGGATTCAGCTCTCGGCCACAGCCTCGGTGAGGCCCTCGACGAGCCCGCTCGACACCAACTCGGCGCCTTGGCGCAGGCCGTTGACGATGGCAGCCGACGACGACGAGCCGTGCCCGATCAGGCACACCCCCCGCACACCCAACAGCATGGCCGAGCCGATCGACTCGGCGTCGAAGCGGCGATACAGCGGCTCGAGGGTGGGCATCAGCGTGTCGGCCGCCTGGGCCGCCTCGGGGGTCGACCCGAACGCACCCAACAGGGCGGCGATGATCCCTTTGATGCCGCCCTCGAGCGTCTTCAACACGACGTTGCCCGTGAAGCCGTCGGTCACAATGACATCGATGTCAGGACTCATCACGTCACGACCTTCGACGTTGCCCACGAAGCGGGCACCCAGCCCGTCCCAGTCGAGGTCGCGCAACAGTGCGTGCGTCTCCTTGACCAGATCGTTGCCCTTGCTGTCTTCCTCGCCGATCGACAGCAGACCGATGCGAGGCTCGGCCACCGCATAGCGCTTGCGGGCGTACACCGCACCCATCGACGCGAACTGCACCAGCCAGTCGGGCTGGCACTCGGCGTTGGCGCCGGCATCGAGCAAGATGGTGGGATCACCCTCGGGTGTGGGAATCGGGGTGGCGATGGCGGGGCGACTGACCCCCTTGATACGACCCATCCGCAACAGCGCGCTGGCCATGGTGGCGCCGGTGTTGCCGGCGCTGAACATGGCCGACGCCCGCCCGTCACGGACCGCCTCGGCGGCCCGCACCAGCGAGGAGTCCTTCATGCGGCGCACGCTGGCAGCCGGATCGGCGTCCATGGCGATCACCTCGGACGCCTCGATCACCTCGAGCTCGCCGGTGTCGCCCAGCTCTGCCGATCGGCCGACCAGGATGACACCGATGCCGTGCACCTCGGCCGCCTCGCGGGCGCCAGCCACGATGGCGTCGGGGGCGTGATCGCCGCCCATGGCGTCGAGGGCGATGGGCAGCACGAGCGACCTAGTCGACGTCGATGGCTTCGCGACCGTGGTACCAGCCGCAGTTGCCGCAGATCCGGTGCGGACGCTTGATGGCGCCGCAGCGCGGGCACGTGCTGCGCGACGGCGAGCCGAGCTTCCACGCCGATGCCCGCCGACTGCGGGTCTTGGCCTTGGAGGTCTTCTTCTTCGGTACTGCCATCGTCGCTTCCTGAACCGGTGATCCGACCAGCAGAGGCTACCGGGCGGGTGCGGAGTCCCCTACTCGCTCTCGCCGCAACGGCCGGAGCGTCGCTTCGCTCCTCGACCGACCTGCGGATTGGCCGTTCGGTCGCTCGTCGCTCGCTCCCTCCGAAACGCCGCTGTCAGACACCCGCGTACGGGTCGGGCGAGCCGGTCACGGGAGTGGCCGGCGGGTCCGCGGCTCCGCCGCAGCAGCGTCAGGAGCGACACGCAGTGTCGCGAGTAGCTGGAGCGAAGCGGGAGAGCAGCGCCTAGTCGAACTCGAGGTCGTCGAGGGCGGCCCAGCGGGGGTCGGGCTCTTGCTCCTCGTCGAGGCGGCCCGCGGTGGGGAATCGGTCGGGCTCGGGGCCGGCACACTGGGGACCACACAGCGGCGACAGCGGGAGCGCCAGCATGACCGCTTCGCGCACCACCGGTTCGAGGTCGACGTGTTCGGCCTCGATCGGCCACGTCTCGCCCTCGGTGGGCTCGTCCTCGAAGATCTCGGCGACGACCACGTCGATGACGCCATCGACGGCCTCGAGGCACCGGCGGCAATCGGCGCGCCAGCGACCCCGCACCGACCCGTCGATGGTCAGCCCCTGGACGATGGTCGAGATCTCGACATCGACCTCGACCGCGTCGTCGGCTCGGGTGCCGGTGGTGGCCAGCTCGAGCCCGGGCAGCTCGTAGGTGCCGCGCACCGATCGAGACGCACCGGGACGGCCGACCAGCTCGGCCACCGGCACGCGCAGCGCACCCAGCTCAGGCGTCCTGGTCGAAGAAGCCCGACGAGTCGACGTCGGGCAGGGCCTCGGGGTCGGCCCCGTCCTCCTGCTCGGAGTCGAGCGCTGTGCGGTTCAGGCGGGCCCGCCCCTCGCGCACCTGCAGCACGGTCCGATCGAGCACCGCTTCGAAGCCGGCCAGCTTCTGATCGCAGTAGTCCTCGACCTCGTGTTTCATGTGCCGGGACTTGGTCTCGGCCTCCTCGACGATCTGACGGGCCCGGTTGTCGGCGGCCTTCACCACTTCGGTCCGTTCGACCATGCGCGCCGCTCGGTCACGGGCCGACTCGAGGATGTCATCACCCTCGCGGCGCACCTTGGCCAGGAACTCCTCGCGCTCCTTCAGCAACCAGCGCGCCGCCCGCAGCTCATCGGGCACCCGCCGCTGGGCCTCCTCGAGCACCTCGAGGATCTCTTCCTTGTTGATCATCGACGACGTCGACAGAGGCATGGGCCGGGCCCCTGCCACCAGGTCGATGCCTCGCTGCAGCAACGCTTCGAACTGCGGCGGCTCGTAGCTGCCGTCGGCCGGCGTCGGGCTGGGGTCACTCACGACGAGAACCGCTCGCCGAGGCGTTTGGCCACTGGTTGGGGCACCATCGTCGAGACATCGCCGCCGAAGTTGGCCACCTCGCGGATGAGGCTCGACGCCAGGAACGAGTAGCTCGACGCCGACGGGATGAACACGGTGTGCACCCCCGAGATCTCCTGGTTCATCTGGGCCATCTGGAGCTCGTTCTCGAAGTCGGACACGGCTCGCAGACCCTTGACGATGAAGTCGCACTCGAGCTCGCGAGCCAGGTCCACCACCAGGCTGGAGAACATCGTGATCGACACGCCCGGCAGGTGCGAGAAGCTCTCGGCCAGCATGTCCATGCGATCATCGAGCGAGAACAGGCCTTTGCCCTTCTGGGGATTGCGCACCGTGGCCACCACCACCTCGTCGAACAGCGAGGCAGCCGTCTCGACGATCTCGACGTGGCCGATGTGCACCGGATCGAACGATCCGGGGTACAGGACTCGGGTCACGGGGCGCCCTCCACAGGCTGACCGGGCTGCTCGACCCGGCTGAGGATGGACACCACGGTAGCGCCGTACGACTTGGCGCGGTCCAGTCGCCACCCGGTCGGCGCCTCGACGTCGCGGTCGGATTCGGCCACGACTCTCACCGCGTCCAACCCGGCCAGCAGTTCGTCCCACCGATCGAACTCATAGGGCGGATCGGCGAAGACCAGGTCGACCGTGCCAGTGTGCTGCTCGAGCCAGCTCCAGACATCGCGAGCCACCACCTCGGCCCGATCGTCGAGCCCGAGCGTGGCCAGGTTCGTTTCGATGGCGGCCAGCGCCTCGCGATCGCTCTCGACGAAGACGGCGTGATCGGCGCCCCGCGAGAGCGCTTCGATTCCCAGCGCTCCACTGCCGGCGAAGAGGTCGACCACCACCGATCCCTCGACGCCACCCAGGCTGTAGAGCACGTTGAACACCGCCTCACGCACCCGGTCCGAGGTGGGCCGCACCGTGCGACCCTCGGGTGCGGTCAGGGTGCGGCCGCGCGCCTCGCCGGCGATCACCCGCACCGGTCAGCGCGCTCGGATCGGGCGCCGGTCGTGGTCGATCGGCAGCTCCTGGGGCGCCGCATATCCCCGCGTGAGGCACCGCCGATAGCGGTCTTCGTTCCCGATGGTCGACTGCAAGAAGGCCGTGGCGTGCAGTGCGGTCAGGCGATGGGCCTCGTTGGCAACGAGACGCTTGAGCACGATTCTCCCTCAGCCGATGGGGTCGGTTGGCGTGAACACCACGGGCATGGCCTCGGGGCCACTGATGAAGTTCGAGGCACGGTATGGCAGCGGCGCGTCGTCGGCCAGCCCGATGTCGGGCAACCGGGCCATGAGCCGCCGGAACATGCGGTTGAGCTCGAGCCGGGCCAGCGACGCACCCAGGCAGAAGTGCGTGCCGAAGCCGAAGGCGAGGTGATGGTTGGGGTCGCGCTCGATGTCGAAGGTGAAGGGCTGGTCGAAGTGGTCGGCGTCGCGGTTGGCCGACGGATAGAACATGATCAGGTCCTGGCCGGCCCGCAGCTGCTGGCCTCGGAGCTCGGTGTCGACCATGACGGTGCGCGACATGTTCTTGATGGGCGTGACCCAGCGGAGCATCTCCTCCACGGCCGGCTCGATGCGGCCGTCGGGATCGTCGGCCAGCTTCCGGCGCTGATCGGGGTGGGCCAGCAGCGCCAGCAGTCCGCCGGTGATGACGTGACGGCTGGTCTCGTCGCCGCCGATGAGGATCAGCAGGCTCTCCTGCACGATCGACTCGTCGTCGAGCCGCTCACCCTCGACCTCGGCGTGACACAACACCGATACGAGGTCGCGGTCTTCGCGACGCGACCGGCGGTCCTCGATGATCTCGAGCTGGAACTGGCGGAACGCCATGCCGGCCATCGCCGCCTTGTCGCGAGCGGCGTCGTCGGTGGCGGTGGTGCCCCGGACCAGGTCGTCGCTCCAGCGCAGGAGGTCGTCGTAGTGCTCACGAGGGAAACCCAACATGTCGCCGATCAGCAGCAACGGCAGCGGTGCTGCGATGTCCCACACGAAGTCGCAGTGGCCCTGGGTGCAGACCTTGTCGATGATGTGGTCACACACATCGTCGATCTCACCGGTCTTGTCCCGCACCCGCTTGGGTGTGAAGCCCTTGTTCACCAGCTTGCGCCGCTGCAGGTGCGCGGGATCGTCCATCGAGATCATCATCGGGAGCGGGTCGCCGTGGGGACGGGGTGCCCGGTAGCTGCTGAAGCGCTCGGGATCCTTGCTGATGGTGAGGATGTCGTCGTACCGGGTGATGCCCCACACCTCGAAGTGGTCGTCCCAGTAGACCGGCGCGTGCTCGCGCATCCATGTCCACGCCTCGTGGGGCTCGTCGGTGTACCACTCACCGTCGAGCAGGCGGATGTCGTCGCGGACCGGATGGCTGGGCATCGGTCCACTCCAGCACGTCACGCTCCCGGCGTCGAAGCCGTGGCGACTACCGTCGGGCCGTGGGCTGGGTCGAGGTGAGCGAACCGTATGCGTCCCCACCGCGACTTCCCGAGGGTCTCGCGCTGGACACCGACACCGCGGCCGACGGCGCCGACCCGGACCCCGACGCCGACCCGATCGATCTGTACCGCAGCCGCATCGAGCGGGCCGACCTGAGCAGGCTCAGGATCGGCTCGATTCGCGAATGCCTCCTGGTGGGCTGCAAGCTCACCGGTACCGACCTGGCCGGTGCCCCGGTCGCGGACACGGTGTTCGAGAACTGCATGTTCACCTACACCAACCTGCGCATGGCCCGCCTCGAACGGGTGCGACTCGAGGGCTGCGTGCTCGAGGAGGCCGACGCCTACGAGGCCCGACTGGTCGATGTCGACCTGGGCGACAGCCGGTTGGTGAGCCTCGACATCGACAGGGTGATCGGCGAGCGGGTCGACCTGCGTCGGGCCACCGAACTGGGACTACGGGCCATCGGCCGCCTCGACGGTTGGCTGATCGGCGAGCACCAGCTCCCGGCCATGATTTACGCGCTGGCCGCCAGCGCCGGACTGGACATCGAACGATTCGAGGACCCGTGAACATCCCCACCGAGATCGTGTGCGTCGACTGCGGCGGGGAGTGCCGGCTGTTGTCGTACGCACCCGAGGACGGGTTCACGCCCGGCGACATCGTGGCCTACCGCTGCCTCGACTGCCTCGACCGCTGGGACGTGGAGCTCACCGCCGACGACGTGGCCGACCGCGACTGACTAGCGGCCAGTGAAGCGGGCCGGCCGCCGCTCGACGAACGACTGGACGCCCTCTCGGTAGTCCTCGGTGGTGGCCAGCTCGGCCTGCGTGGGCGCGAAGGCGGCCCGCGCCGCGTCGTGGCCCTCGAGCAGGTAGCGGCGCGACGACGCTTTGGTGGCCTGCACGGCCCGAGGAGCACCCTGGCAGATCACCTCGGCCAGCTCGATGGCCCGGTCCAGCTCAGTGCCGGCCGGTACGACCTCTTGCACCAGTCCGATACGATGCGCCTCGGTCGCGTCGAACTCGTCGCTGGTGAGCAGGTGGTACATGGCATTGCCCCAGCCGCATCGCTCGACGAAGCGCATGGTGGCGCCGCCGGTGGCGTGAATGCCCCGCTTCGGTTCGAGCTGGGAGAACCGACAGTCGTCGGCGGCCACCACTATGTCGCCGCCCAGCATCAACTCGATCCCGAAGGTGAAGGTGATGCCCTTCACCGCCGTGACCACGGGCTTGCGGCACGCTCGGCCCAGCGCCATCGGGTCGACCGCTCGATCAGGTGATGGGTCCGCGCCCGTGGCACCGACCTCCATGTCGGCGGTCCACCGCGGCAGGTCGAGCCCCGCGGTGAAGTGGTCACCGTGGCCGAACACCACGCCGACCCACAGCTCGTCATCGGCGTCGAGGCGGGTGTAGGCGTCGATGAGCTGGCCCATCATCTCGGGGGTGAGCCCGTTCAGCTTGTCGGGCCGGTCGAGGCCGACCAGCCAGATGTGGTCCCTTTGCTCGGTGCTGATGCTGCCGGTCACGACGACACCGGCTCTCGCCACATGAACGACACCTCGGGTCCCCCGTCGTCGAGTTCGACGGTCTCGAACACCTCGAAGCCGTGGCGGTGGTACAGCCCGACGTTGCGGGGGTTCGACGATTCGAGATAGGCGGGCATGGCCGTGGCATCGCACACGTCGAGCTGGTGGCGGATCAGGTCGCCGCCCAGCCCCTTACCCCGCGCCGAGGCGGCCGTGCCGACGACGGCGAGATACCAGTGCGGCTCGTGGGGATGCAGGTCCATCATCGGTGCGAGCTTGACGAGCTTGTCCATCCCAGCGTCTGGTCCGAGCGCGTCGAGCAGCTGTTGGGCGATCGGCGGCAGCTCGTCGGGCGGCTCGTCGCCGGCCTCGGGCGGCGGCAGCGGCGGGTGCCAGATGGCGGCGCTGGTCAGATCGTCGGCCACGTCGACGTGTCCGCCGTCGGGCACCATGTGGAGCAGGTTGGTGAACCAGTGAGGCAGCTGCGAGGTTCGCACCGCCTCGTCCTCGAAGATCCAGGCGTGCACCGGATCGGCGTAGAAGGCGTCGACCAGCGTGTCGAGCACCCGACGGTGGTCGGTGAGCATTGCTCGTCGGATGGTGGTCATGAACGGCCAGCCTCCCGCCGCAGCCATCGCCACTGCAACCCGCGCCGCACCACCAGCGCCACGTAGACCACCCCGGCCGCCATGACCAGGGCGCCGAGCCAGGGCAGCCACCACACGGCCAGGGCCACCCCCACCAGCGCGACGACCACGCCCACGGCGGCGTCGGCCAGCAACACGACCCACCAGTTGGGGGCGAGGGCGGCACGGGGAACCCGACGGCCGCGGGGGTCGAGGGGGCGGTCGTCGTCGGTCACGACTTCAACAAGAACTCGGCTTCGTCGTCACCCAACAACCGGTCGATCTCGGCGGCCAGCGCCGGGTGGTCGTCGAGATCGGGGTCGGCGTCGATCAGCTCGATGGCGGCGGCGCGGGCCCGCTCGACCCACTCGCGATCGCGTCGCAGCGAAGCGAGCTTGAGGTCGTTGCGACCCTTCTGACGCTCGCCCATGATCGTGCCCTCGCCGCGGAGGTCGAGGTCGACCTCGGCCAGCTCGAAACCGTCGGTGCTGCGGACCAGCGCTTCGAGCCGAGCCTCACCCTCGGGTGTGGTGGCCTCCCCGACCAGGTAGCAGGTCGATCGGTGGGCCCCCCGCCCGACGCGGCCGCGCAGCTGATGCAGCTGGGCGATGCCGAAGCGGGCCGCATCGAGGATGACCATCACGGTGGCGTTGGGCACGTCGACACCGACCTCGATCACGGTGGTGGCCACCAACACGTCGAGCGCACCGTCGCGGAACAGCGCCATGGTCTGTGCTTTCTCGGCCGGCGTCACCCGCCCGTGCAACAGCCCCACCCGCTGGGCCGCCAACTCACCATTGGCCAGTTCCTCGTAGGTCTCCTCGGCCGAACGCGCCTCGAGCTTCTCGCTCTCGTCGATGAGCGGGCACACGACGTAGACCTGGCGGCCCTCGGCCACCTCGGCGCGCACGTGCTGCCACACCGACTCCTCGTCGGATCGAATCCATTCGGTGGTGATGGGCGTGCGCCCCGGCGGCAGCTCGTCGAGGATCGACACATCGAGGTCGCCGTAGACCGTCATCGCCGCCGTTCGAGGGATGGGCGTCGCCGTCATCACCAACACGTCGGGCACCGTCCCGTCGGCGTTCTTCTCACGCAACGCCGCCCGCTGCTCGACGCCGAAGCGGTGCTGCTCGTCGATCACCACCACACCCAGACTGGCGAAATCGACGGCGTCCTGGATGAGGGCATGGGTGCCGATCACCAGGTCGACGGCGCCGCCAGCCAGTCCTTCGAGGATGCGGCTGCGGTCGGCGCCGCTCGTGCGGTTGGTGAGCAGCTCGACAGCCAGAGGTCGCTCGGGCAGCAGCGAGGCGGTGTCGGGCACCTCGAATCCGGCCAGAAGCTCGGCGATGCCCAGGTGATGCTGCTCGGCCAGCACCTCGGTGGGCGCCATCAGGGCACCCTGGTGGCCACCCTCGACCGCAGTGAGCAGCGCGCTCACCGCCACCACCGTCTTGCCGGCGCCGACGTCGCCCTGCAGCAGCCGGTGCATGGGCGCCGGCCCGGCCAGATCGACCACGATCTCGTCGACGGCCCGCCGCTGAGCCTCGGTGAGCGGGAAGGCGAGGCGATCGACGAAGCGGTCGATCAGGGTGCCGGCGGTGTTGTGGGCGACACCACGCTGGGTGCGCTCGAGCCAGCGCTTGCGCTGCACCAGCTTCACCTGGATGCGGAAGAGCTCGTCGAACACCAGCCGCCGCCGGGCGGCGGTGACGTCGCCCAAGGCGTCGGGCTCGTGGATCAACCGGAACGCATCGGCCCGGTCGAGCAGGTCGTGGCGTACCCGCAGCTCATCGGGAACGGTGTCGGCGATGCCCCGGTCGCGGGTACGGCGCAGTGCCTCGCCGACGAGCCGCACCAGATCCCACGTCATCAGCCCGGCCTTCTCGGATTGGGGATAGACGGGCACGATCTTGCCGGTCCGGTCGCCGACCAGATCGACGATCGGATTGGTCATCTGGCGCTTGCCCCGGTACGTCTCGACCTTGCCGAAGACCACGGCTTCGAGGCCCTGGCGCAGCTGACGGTCGCGCCATGGTTGGTTGAAGAAGGTGAGGGTGAGGCGTCCGGTGCCGTCGCTCACCACCGCCTCGACCAGGCTCCGGCGGTTGCGGGTGCGGCGCGACGACACCCGCTGCACCTCGACCAGCACCATCGCTTCCTCGCCCTCGGGCACCTCGCCGATGGTGGCTTCACGGGTGCGGTCGATGTACCGCCGCGGGTAGTGCGTGAGCAGGTCCCAGACCGTGTGGATCTCCGCGGTGTGCAGTGCCTTCTCGCGCTGGGCCCCCACGCCCTTGAGACGACCCACCGCGAGCCCGTCGAGGTCGGCGACGGTCAGCGGCGGGTCACCGGCCGGCACGGACGATCACTCGATGCCGAGGGTGAAGGGGTACAGCGGCTGCCCGCCATGGTGGACCTCGACCTCGACGTCGCTGTAGTGCTCGTCGACCCAGGCCACCACGCCGGCGACGTCGTCGTCACCCGCGTCGGCCCCCACGATGAGCGTGATGATCTCGTGGCTGTCGTCGAGCAGATCGTCGAGCAGGCCGGTCGCGGCCGTCACCATGTCGTCGGCCACCGCCCGTATGCCATCGCGGCTGAGTCCGATCCAGTCGCCCTCGGTGACCGGACCGACGTCGGAGGTCGAATCGCGCACGGCCTGCGTCACCTCGCCGGCCAGCACCGCCTCTGCGGCGGCTGTCATGCGTTCGTGGTTGTCGACCACCGGCGCCTCTGGGTCGTACTCGAGCAGGCTGGCGAAGCCTTCGGCAATGCTGCGAGTGGGCACCACTCGCACCGCCTTGGCCGACTGACCGTCGACCTGTTCGGCAACCGGGATGATGTTCTTGTTGTTGGGCAGCACCACCACCTCGGTGCCTGGTGA
>Ga0224508_10003483_pt1 | contig 12986 bp, 12 predicted proteins | sample SF_Jan12_sed_USG_4_FD_170157 | JGI IMG/M metagenome (GOLD analysis project Ga0224508, IMG submission 170157) | Sediment microbial communities from San Francisco Bay, California, United States - SF_Jan12_sed_USGS_21 | ecosystem: Environmental > Aquatic > Marine > Sediment | place: USA...
CAGTTTTAACTCCTTTGTTAACCCTAAAGATATTTTTGCTACTCCATTTGAAACTCTTCTGGTAACAAATTCTAAACTTCTTACGGGTGATTCATGATTAAATAAGATACCATTTGTAGCATGTATTCCATATGCTTCTCGATACAAATTGACCATCCAATATGCATATAGTTTTGCTACCGCATATGGACTTGATGGCTTAAAAGATGTCACTTCATTTTTCACAGGACTTTCTTCATGTCCATACATTTCACTAGAGGATGCTTGATAAAATCTTATTTTGTCATTGAATTTTTTTATTTCCTCAAGCATTCTTACTACTCCAAAACCAGTTATATCACCAGTTTGAAGTGGTTGATCAAATGAGACTCCAACAAAACTTTGTGCTGAAAGATGATACACCTCATCAGGATTTGATTTTATAAGCGCCTCTGATATTGATCTGGAATCTCTGATATCTGCTGGAATCAAAGTAACCTTATCATATATGTTTAGATAATGTAATCTCCAAAAATTAGGAGTGGATAATCTTCTATATGTTCCAAAAACTTTGTATCCTTTCTTTAAAAGAAATTGGGCAAGATAAACTCCATCCTGTCCTGTAATTCCTGTGATGAGTGCTCTTTTTATTATAATCCCTCGTTGCTTGATTGTTTTTATAAATAAAAAGCTATTCAAAAAGACTTATGGGGTTTTAGACAATTTCATCTATTCTGAAAACAATACCTGTAATGATGCAACAATAATTCTGTATTAAACTAAAAATCTGAAAAATGACATTGAAGCAGGATCAACTTAGAAAATTTATCGAGGTCGATTCCAAAGCATGATATGGTTACAAGATCAAAAGAAAGAATAAAATTTATACCAGAATTGTTTTCAGTTTATTCCTCTAGATATTTTGATCACATTCGTGGTTTTGATAATGTTTTAAAAGATAGATACATCAAAATCAAACTCACTAGATCAACTAACAAGAAAATCTACTAAAACGACACAAAATATTACAAATTATGTGCAATTTTTTCAAGCCTTCTAGAATTGAAAATAGATGAAATCTTCAGGATTTCCATCATAAAAGAAGACTATTCCAAGCATAATTACAAGTAAAAATATTCCCCAGAATGGCAATCTATAATGAGAAATTCTTTCAGGTAAATTTGGTTTTTTATATGAAATATAATGTAACGCAAAGAAAAGCATCATAATGAAGAATTCAAATCTATGTTCAAGAATAATTATGGATGTTTTTTCGATTGCAAAATCCAAAAAAATATATTTTTCCATAGAATAAATTAAATCATCAAAATCTTTAACTCTAAATGCAATCCAAGTTAAAAATACAAGATATTGCGTAGCCAAAACAGAAACAACGAATCCAATTTTAGTTCTAAAGAAAGAATGATTTTTCAAAAATGGAAATCTGTCCAAAATCATTTTGTGAACTACCAAGTATAATCCATGTAACATTCCCCAAACTACAAAATTCCATGAAGCCCCATGCCATAATCCTCCCAACAACATTACAGTTGTTAAATTAAAATAAGTCCTTTTTTCTGAACTACGGTTTCCACCTAATGGTATGTAAAGATAATCTCGTAACCATCTGGATAAAGAAATGTGCCATCGTCTCCAAAAATCAGAAGGTGATGTTGCTAAATATGGTTTGTTAAAATTTATTGGGAGTTTAAATCCTAAAATTAAAGCAGCACCTATTGCAATATCAGAATAACCTGAAAAATCAGAATAAATTTGAATTCCAAACGCAATCGCTCCTAAAATGATTGTAAATGATTCATGTCCAATTGGAGCATTAAAAATATCATTTACTAATGGAGATATATTGTCTGCAAAGAACATTTTTTTAAAAAACCCAAATGCCATAATTGTAACACCCAATTTCAGATTGATGTTGTGAATTACTATTTGACGAAGATTTCTATCAAAATTTAAATTTTCAATTTTTTGTCGTAGCTGAGGCAAGAATTCAGAGGCTCTTACAATTGGACCTGCAACTAACTGAGGAAAGAATGATACAAACAAGGCAAATTCTTTGAGAGAATTACATGGTGTAAGTTTTCCTCGGTATATGTCAATTGTGTAACTCATCGTCTGGAATGTATAAAATGAGATTCCAATCGGCAATACTATGTTTAAAAATTCCAAATTTGTTTCTAAACCCATAAAAGATCCTATTATGTTGAACTGTTCTATATTGAAATTTGCATATTTGAAGAATCCCAATAAACCAAGATTTCCAGCCATACTGGTGATTAAAAGGATTTTTTTACGTCGTAATTTTTTTGTACTCCATATTTCCCCCCCAAGATAATAATCTAAAAGTATTGATGCTATCAGAAGAGAAAGAAGGTAGTTACTAGAGTAGTAAAAGAAAAAGAAGCTGGCCCCAAGTAGAAAAAAGTGTTGAAAATTTCTATTCTTGTAAATTGTGATAGCAACAAGAACTAATATGAAAAAAACTACAAAATCAATAGTACTAAACAGCAATATTTTTTATCTCTTCTAAAACTATTTTTGCGATATCTTCTGAGTAGATCAGACCTCCTGGAGCATTTCGAGCTATGTGAGTTGCATCCCACCAAATGTTTTTGTCTGAGTATTTATCGTGCAAATCATACACTTTAATATTAAACTCATTCTTCAAATCTTCGATTATTGCAAAAAATGTATTTTTATCTTTATCAGACATATCGTTTAAATAAATTTCATGATGAGGAGTTATGAACAAAATAATTTGAATATTACTTTCTTTGAAGTTTTTTAGTATTTTTTTCATTGTAAAAAAATCTATACCGTCATGATCAACAAATCTTCCTTTCTCCGAGAATGGTTTCTCCTTTACGTTATTCTCTAATTGGGGTGTATTCATTATTAGGGTAAAAATATCATTTTTACTAAATGGTTGATTTGGTGAATAGTTGACTGAATCATCATTTTTAGTAATATCCATGATTATTTTCAGAGAGGTAAGTTTAGGATTTTTAAAATTCATTAAATCAATTGATTTTGAATCATTTATTATCTCAAAAAATAAATGATTTAGGTTATTTTGAATATCTATATTTTTTATAAAGCTATTTTGAGGTGTAATAATTCTTTCATTCGGATCTGATCTAAAAGACACAATATCTAATCCATACACAATGATCTCCGGTTTAGCTGAAATAATTCTCTCTATAGAATTGACTCTATTACTAGGTTTATCTCCTGTTTTTGCGATGTTATAAACATCATAATCAAATCCATGTTTCTGAAGGAATTTTTGTATTAAATTTGGATCAAGTCTGATGGTATGACTACTACCAACTAAAAAAATCTGTTTTTCTACATTATCAATTTGTTTTGCATAAAATTTTTCTTCTTCTAAATTAGTTTGTGTAAAATACCAATCATTAATAAAATAAAGAAAAGATAAAGAAATGACAAAAGTCAAAATTACAGCAAATGAAATCTTTAAATTCAAAAAATCTCTCAACCAAATTACCGTCCTATATTCAAAATACTCCTATAGTTATAAAACAAATTGATAAAAAAACTACCATTTCTATCTTCATATTGGAAATAATTACTGGATTAAATAACTATTTGATAACCATTACTGAACAAGGTGCATGATCTGTTATTCTACTTGATATGCTACCTAATAGTAATTTATTAAATTCCCCTAGCCCCCTATTTCCAATAACGATTAGATCAATTGAGTTGTTTTTAGAAAATTAAATAATTTCATAAGAAACGTTTCCTTCTAAAATAATTATTTGTTTCCTTTTTTTGTCCTGAAATTTATTAGATTTTTTTTTAACAATGATGAGAAATTCTTTTTTCGTTTTTCAAGAGATTTGCTAACAATCCCAACATATTTACTATTATTCCAAAAATCAACTGTACTTTTTTCTATAACGTAGAGCAAAAAAAGTTTAGAATTAAATTTTTCAGCCAAAGAAATTGCTTTTGCAAGCGCTTTATCAGCATATTTTGAACCATCATGGCAAATCAGAATTTTTGTGAAGATATCTTTCATGCCTTTTTAAATGAATAAGAGAATAAATCCATTATATATTAAATTTTAAATTCAGATTTAAAATCATAAGCAATAATCAGCTAAATTCTGAACAACGATCTTGGCAATAATAATTTTCTGAACTGATTTTAAAGCATCTTTCATTTTAGTCATATCTAATCTCATATCTTCTTCCGTTTACAAATGCCCTACTCAAGCATTACAAGAATCTTCGAATCATGTCACTCGATTGTTTTTATAAATAAAAATCTATTCAAAAAGATTTATGGGGTTTTAGACAATTTTATCTTATTCTGAAAACAATTCTTGTAACAGGTCATAGTGGATTCATAGGCTTTCACTTAACAAAATCATTTTCAAATAAATTAAATATTCTTGGCATTTCAAACAAAATAGTTTCAAACTCTGAAATTACTCAAATTAAAAAAGACATTAAAAATATCTCAACAAAAGATATCCCAAAGGAAATTTCTTGTATTATACATCTAGCTGCATTAACTGATGTTAATTATTGTAATAATTACCCAACTAAAACTTTTCAAACTAATGCTTTTGGAACACAAAACCTTTTAGAAATTGCAAGAAAAACAAATTCAAAATTTATCTATCTAAGTACTAGTCATGTGTTTGGTAATCCAAAACAAATTCCAATTGATGAGAATCATCCTAAACAACCAACTTCTATTTATTCTGCAAGTAAACTAACTGGTGAAATTTTATGTGAATCATATTCAAAAACATATGGACTTGATATTTCCATAGCAAGACTTTTTTCTATTTATGGGCCTAATAGCCCAAAACATTTGGTAACTTCAAAACTTATTCAACAATTATTAAAAGGAAATCTCATTGAATTAGGAAACACCAGACCTAAGAGAGATTTTCTTTATATCGATGATGTGATTGATGCACTTAAAATCATCTTAAAAAATACTAAAGGCTTTAATTCATACAACATAGGTTTTGGAAAAAGCTATTCTATAGAGGATTTGTGTAAGTATCTAATCAAAATTTCAAATAAGAAAATTCTATTCAAATCAAAAAAGTCATTATCAAGAACAAAAGATATTCCAAATGTAGTTGCAAATTGTTCCAAGATAAAAAAATTAGGCTGGAAACCACAAATGACATTAAATGATGGTCTAAAACTTACTTATGAGTGGTTTAAAGCAAGAAATATTTCAGACATATAAGAATAAGATAGAGATTTTAATCGAATTTTAATAAATCTACTTATGAAAATCTTATGTGTAATACAAAGATTTTTTCCAGTTATAGGAGGTTCTGAACTTTTAGCAAAAACCTACATGGATCATCTCTCAAAGGGGCATGAAGTAACCATATACACCACTAGTGCCTCTGATATCAAGGCGTTTTGGGATAAAAATGCCAAGAAAATAAAAAGTGATAATTCCATCAATTATGAAATTAAGAGATTTGATTTTCTAGTTCCAAGCCAAATTGCACATGATGATAATCTACAAAATTTTCCTATTCCGTCAAACTATCCTGGGCCTTTTTCATCTGAGATGTGGACAGAATTAGTTCTTAAAAGAATTGACTATGACTTGATTTATGTTACATCTTTTCCGTATGATCACATACTTCCTGCATATGTTGCAGCTCGAAAATGGAATATACCGATAATTATTACACCACTAATACACCAAGAATTTCCTGAGCTTTATTTTACTGCAATAAGACTGACAATTCTAAATAATTCAAACGGTATATTTGTAATTTCAAATTCAGAAAAAAACATATTAAAAAAACACGGAATTGATGAGAGTAAAATTTCAATTATTACTCCTGTTCTGCCAGAACAAGGAAATTTTCATAAAGATTCACAAAAATTTCGAAATAAGTTTTCCATTCCTTATGATTCTAAAATTATCTTATTTGTAGGATCAAAATCATTTGCCAAAGGAATTATACACCTTATGGAATCTATGGACATAGTTTGGAAAAATCACGACAATGCAATTCTTCTTTTAATTGGACCTGATAGTGAGGAGTTTAATAGTTATTTTTCCACCATACAAAAATCTCACAAAGATAAAATAATTAATTTAGGTATTGTCAGCGACGAAATAAAAACAAATGCCTATTTTGCTTGTGATATTTTTGCCATGCCATCTAAAAGTGAATCCTTTGGTCTTACATACCTAGAGGCATGGTTGGAGGGAAAACCTGTAATTGCTTGTGATATTTCCCCTGTCTCAGATATTGTTGAAAACAAAAAAAATGGTCTTTTGGTCGATTTTGGAAACATCAGTCAACTTGGCAATGCAATTTTGTATCTTATTGACAATCCTAAAATTTGTAAACAATATGGGGAATCCGGAAAGAAAAAAGCATTGGAATACAATTCTACAAAAACTCTAGATTATTTTGAAGAAAAATGCATCTCAATTATTAACGAATTTAAAAATAGGAAACATTGATGGATCTTATCCCCACACCTAAAGCAACTGTTTGATTTGTGTCAAGTATTAAATGGGGAAGCCACAATCTATCTGTATCTATGTAAACTTCAGATACGTCATTTGTTATTTGTGTAGGCTGAATAATTATTTCAATTTGTTTTGCAGATAATTTAGATACCTGAACAGTCTTAATTGCAGTATCTTCGAATCCCACTGTTACACCAAGTGGAACTATACTCTGTATTTCTATTACAATTCTATTCGTTGATTTTTTTTCTGTGGGGACAAAGAAATTTGCTCTTCCAGTCGTCCAAAAGCCTAAAATAGATTTTTCAACATAAACGGTGTTAAAACCAACTTGATCTATCCCTATTTTATTATCTAAATCAATATGCTTTTTTAAATCTCTTTTTTTGAGAAATACTATACTTTCTTCTCTAAATAATTTTTTTATCAAAGAGATATCGCCATTCTCTAGTTTGTCTAAAAAGTCAATTAGATCAGAATTTTGATTTGTTAAATTCAGATATATTGTTTTTGACTTGATTCCTTTTCGTAGATTATTGTAGTATCTGGTTAATTTTAGAATCGCCTGAATTTTTTTTAAAAACTTGTCCTCATGACTAAGAGAATCTTTTATGATTTTTGAAAACATTTCTAAATTTTTAAAAAACAACTAACCATTTATTGTTTTGATGATAAATTTTACAAAACAAATCTGAAATATCTAATTAAAACAATAAATGATTTATCAATATGATGCATATCTTCAAATGATTGCAAAATAACACAAAGGAAAAAATAAAAATTAATAATTTGAATGCCATCATAACAGAGAACTGTGTATATTAGAATCTAAAGATGAATTGTGTACATTTGGTAATGCTAATTATTTGCCTGACCAAGAACCAAAAATTCTAGAGTCCTCAACAATAGAAAAGGATTTTCAGATGATGAGTATGGTTTATCTCTTTTAGATCCATGTACCATTTTTAAAGGAAAAAAGAGTCTAAGAAAAATTAGACTTTTACTACCTAGAAAAATCTGTGATTGACTTGTATTTCCTTTACAAACAAAGCAATTGGAGATTAATGTAAAAATTATTCGTAATTTTAATGAGATTTATTATGAGCTAGACTATTTTAATCAAATAATGGGCAGACTCATTAGAAAAGTGATAAAAGTTTTTTCAATATCAAAAAATGCTTCAAAGAGACTAATAGAGTTTTACAAAACATCTCTGGATGAATTTAGTTTTAATGAACTAAAAAATGAATTAAAACAGTCAACAGAATATCAAAAAATTAAGGAAGAAAAAGATATTGTCAACAGAATCACATCATCAATAAAAAAACCTATTTTTATTATTGGCGTTCCCAGAACTGGAACAACTCTTGTACACAGCATTCTCTGCAATCATAAAGATTTAGCATGGATTTCTGATGAAGACTTAGTAAAATGGTTTCTTCCAATTGAGCAGTTTAGAATAGATTCTCTTTACAAACGACTTAAAACAAACAACAAAAAAATTCCCATGTCAGAAGAAACGCTATTTGTATTCGGAAAAGAACTAGGAGATGGTTTAAAACAGTTTGGCACTCCTCCAAAAGGTTCTGCAAAAATACCAATAGAAGGTGAAATTCTCTGGAGAGAAATTTTTGGTACTAGTTATATTGAAGATATTCCAAATTACAAAAAAATTAAACTAACTCAAGAAATCTCAAATATCATAAAAAGCCAAAAAAAGACAAGATTTGTTTGCAAGGCACCAAATAACTCATTCAGGTTATTTGCTATTCAAAAAACATTCCCAGACGCCAAATTTATCAACGTAACTAGAGATCCAAGAGCTGTTGTAAGCTCTATGCTGGAAAGAAATGAGATCGAAGGTCAGTTTGATCCGGGTGTTTCTGTACAAAATGCAACAAAGTTTGAAAAACTAGATACTATTGAAAGATTTGCATGGTATTATAAAGAATTCACCTATGCAATAGAAAAGTTCTCAATCCAAAACAAAAATGACTTTATGACAATACGATATGAAGAACTGTTACAAAATCCAAACAGTACAATACGAAACATTTTAGAATTTTGTGATCTTAGTTTATCGGCATTTCTTGATGATATGCCTTCCTTAGTTCAAAAAAACACTCTGGATAAATGGAAAAAAACTTTGTCTCAAAAAGATATTGAAAAAATCTCAAATATTATAAAAGACTACAAAACAAATTAGACATGATTAGAATATATGAAAACCTACTTGATTTAATTTTAATATTTTAAGACTAGATCTAATTTTTACTCTCCAGTTGATGACCACTCTTTAAACATAGGCTGGAAAATCTCTTGCTTATCTAGAATTTTTTAAAGGATTTTGGATTAATTGGGTATCAAATTCATGAAAATTCTAAGAAAAACTCTTCTTATTTTTAAGTGGGTTGTAATGATGGTTGCCTTATCTAATTATGATCAGGTCATTTTTCAACCAGACAAAGAATACACACTCTCTTATTCTGAATTGCAAACCATGAAAAATTATGGATGAATCATTCCTTATGATCGCTAAGATTGACTCTACAGGCATCAGACGGAAGCTGTTCCTTGTACAGAGCAGGTTATGATCATGAGGCATTTTTTTCAATGCTGTCTAGTTTTTCAAAGATTGATTTGTTTTATTGATGGGAGAGTCTCAAAACCCTCCAATAAAGATGAAATATTCTGGCAAACCGATGGATGGAAGTATTAGTTAGATCACCTAGAGGGTTTAGAATCTAAACTTTTTTCCTTTGTTTCATCATTAACTTAAAATTATTTTTTGGAAAAAGATGGGATTGAAATTTTTATTCTTGATATGTTGTGAATTAAATGTAATGTACTAATTTATGTTTATTACAAAGGAAACTTTTCAAAAACTTATGCCTAAATTTGAAGAATGCATTATTCATATTGGAACGGATAAAACTGGGACTAAGACACTTCAGTGGTTTTTTGCCAGAAACAGATCAAATTTATCCAGAAATGGAATTCTTTACCCAAAAACTTTTGGAGATGCAAATCATTTTTTTCTATCGACAGCATTATGTAATATTAATAAGATAGGCCACAGAAGAAAAGAGTTTGGATTAACCCAAAAACATCTAATTGAAATATTCCGAAATGAAATTTCAGATTCGTTTAGGAAAGAAATACAAAAAGAAAATTGTACAAAACTGCTGATAAGTTCAGAATCTTTGTATGTAAACATGAATACTATCGAAGAGATCCAGCGTCTAAAAAACTTCTTAGATGAGTTTGTGAATAAATACAAGATTGTTGTTTACATTCGCCCTCAACATGAGCATCAAATAAGTGGCTTTTCTACAAGATGCCTTATGGGATCTACCGACAAACAAATTCTGCCTAGAGTAAAAGAAAAAAAATCGTACATAAACTATGAAAAAATAATCGGAATGTGGGTACATGTTTTTAATGATGAAAATATATTCCCAAAAATCTTTGCTAGAAAAGAATTTCTGGATGAAAACATCAAAAAAGATTTCATTTCATTTCTTGGATTGAATTGGAATGACTTTGAAGATATTGAAAATAGAAATTCATCCATAAGCGCAAACGCACAGCAATTTTTATTAGAAATAAATCAATATTTGCCAGAATTTATAGGAAATAAAAAAAATCCCAATCGTGGAGATCTAAGACTTCTCATATCAAGTACCCAAAAAGGAAAAGGGCTATTCCCTAATAGGAAGGAATCTGAGAATTTTTTTAAAATTTTTACTGAATCAAATGAGAGTTTTCGAAAAAAATGGTTTCCTGAGAGAAGAGAATTATTTGAAGTTGATTTCACAAAATATCCAGAACAAGTTCGACAATATCAGGAGATAGATTCTTCTTTTTTCAAAATTTTTGCAGAATTATGGACAGCAAAACAGGAACAAATCATTCAGTTGCAAAAAAAATTGGAATTAAAATAATTCTAATAGCCCATGTTAAAAAATAAAAAAGGAATTTTTAATAAACTTACGTTACTGTTTTGGTGAGTATGAATTTTTTGTATCTCAGTTGACTATAGTTTTGACAAGTGAATCTTTTGTGCATTGACATCATTGTGAGAATAAAATCCACGAATTACAGAACAATATGCATTTACAGAAATATTGAATTTTTCCCCTTTTTCTTGTTGCAACCAAGTATCAAAATCAGATAATCTAGATCTACCTCCTTTTCAATTAAGGAACTCCTCATGGTCTGCTCTGATGTCTTTTGTGCATATTCAACAAACAGGGACTTGTCCTCTTTTACAGATAAATAAAAATATGCTACCAATTAGAAAATTTATTCAAAACTAACTATTTACATAATGGAAATTTCTTGTAAAGTTATCAAATTGAACCTAGTCTGTATTCCAGCATATAACGAAGAATTGACCATACAAGATGTTGTAAAGAAAGCATTACCCTATGTAGATAAGGTAATAGTATGTGATGATGGCTCTACTGATAACACTGCAAAACTAGCCAAAGGGGCCGGAGCTGTAGTAATTTCTCAAAACAATCAAGGATATGGTGCTGCCATTACTACTCTTTTTGAGCAGGCAAGAAAAGAAGATGCTCAAATAATGGTTACTTTAGATGGGGATGGACAACACAATCCAGACCAAATTCCATTATTGATCGATGCTATCATTACTCATAATGTTGATGTTGTAATTGGTTCAAGATTTCTAGATGATAAAACAAAAGCTCCTGGGTATAGAAAAACCGGAATTAAAATTATTACATCTGCCTCAAACTATGGAACAAATTTCAAAGTAACGGATTCCCAATCTGGATTTAGAGCGTATTCAAAAGATGCCATAGATGCAATACATCCAACTGAACAAGGAATGTCAGTATCAACCGAAATTTTACTCAAAATATCAAACAAGGGACTCTCAGTAGCCGAAGTCCCAATAGTGGTATCGTATGAGGGTGATACTTCAGAACAACATTCCGTATCCCATGGTGTATCCGTTTTAGTTAATACGCTCAAGTATGTCTCAATCAAACATCCGCTTCGATTCTATGGAATCCCTGGGATTGCGTTAATTATTGCAGGGATCATAATGGGCGAAATATTTTTAGATGCTTATCTTAATGCTCAGAAAATATTTTACGGTTCTCTGCTAGCTTCAGTTATGTCATTTTTGTTAGGTGCAATTCTTGTAGTAACTTCCATTATGTTATTTTCAATGGCAAACTTAATTCGAGACCGAAATTAAACCTGATAATCCTTCTTTTAGATTTACTTTTGGATTAAATTTCAATTCTTCTTGCGCCAATGAGATATCTGCCATGCTGTGTTGTATGTCTTCTTTTTTTGCAGGCTTGTATGTTATTTGTATTTCCATCCCAGATAAATACAAAAATATTTCTGCCAATTCCCTGACTGAAATTGATTTTCCATTTGCAATGTTGTATGTTCCAGATGAATTTGTCTTTACTGCAGCAGCATCAAATGCATCCACTACATCATTAATTGATACAAAGTCTCTTGTTTGTGAACCGTCTCCATAAATTACAAGCGGACTGTTTTTTGAGATGTTTTCGATAAAATTAGAGATAACACCTACGTACTGTTTGTTTTGCCTTCTTCCATACACATTGAATATTCTTAAGATGACATAGTTCAAGTTATTTTTTGACATTTCTCTTATTTTGTTTTCAGCCAGCATCTTGCTTGTACCATATGGCGATAATGGTCTTGTCTCTGACTTTTCATTAACTGCAGTACTAGAATTTCCATAGACTGCAGCAGATGACGCAAAAACCATTTTTTTTATTTTATTTTTTATACAACAATTCAACACATTAATTGTTCCATTAACATTGATTTTTTCTACTGTTTCTGGATGTGATACAGATTCTGTAACATCTGACTTTGCAGCCAAATGTATCATTACATCAAATCCTTTGGAGGATTTGGACAGAGTATCATAGTCTAAAATATCCCCTTTGATAAATTGAGCCCCTTTCTTGATCAATGCATCTGCAATACCTTGAGAACTAGTTGACAAGTTATCATAAATGGTGACTTTGTGGCTGTTTAGCAAGAAATCAACCAAATATCCTCCAATAAATCCGGCACCGCCTGTAACTAGAATTTTCAATAGTTTTTCCTATCCTCTATCCATCTTGGTTTCTATTAATATCCAAAGATCGTAAAATTTTTAAAATAATCATGCTTTAAGTTTGTTAATACAATAGGCTCAAAAAAAGTCCTAGATTGTAAAAATTACAACTTGCGATCTAAAAATTACAAAAAGACTGCTCTGTGCCTGAAAAATTCACAAGTTTGGACAGATTTGTGGACAAATCGTCCATTAGGCTTAAATACAAATTTCAAAGAAAAAAACCAATAACATGAATAACGAAATAGGACGTAAAATAACTAGTCTTACATTAATGACAATTATGTTAGCAGGCGGTATGGTAATCGCTGCTCCATCTATGATGCCAGCAGCACATGCAGCCAACGCTAAC
>Ga0224508_10003484_pt1 | contig 12986 bp, 9 predicted proteins | sample SF_Jan12_sed_USG_4_FD_170157 | JGI IMG/M metagenome (GOLD analysis project Ga0224508, IMG submission 170157) | Sediment microbial communities from San Francisco Bay, California, United States - SF_Jan12_sed_USGS_21 | ecosystem: Environmental > Aquatic > Marine > Sediment | place: USA: California...
GCCGGCTGGAAGTCCCGGTCAGACACCGGCCGCCTTCAGATGCTGCGCCGCAGATGCCCGAAGCGGTTGCCTCACCGGCCCTTGAACAGGAAGAATTGCGCGCGCCAGACCATATCAGGCATTCCCAGACGACCGCCGATGGCCGCCTGACGATGGAGATTGTCGATGACTTCGGCAAGTACCGCAACGCCGGACATGGCCTCATCACCGGTGAGATCGGCCGCGAGACCTATTCGATCATGCCCGGCGATCCCCTGTCGGCCCGTGCCAGCAACCACTGGAGCCAGGAACTGGAACGCGATGACTGGCACGTCAGAACCGAAACCTTCAGCGAGATGACCGCCACGGCGACCCATTTTGTGCTGACCGCAAGACTTGAGGCTTATGAGGAAAACGAGCTGATTTTCAGCAGAGATTGGAGCGAAACTGTCGAGCGCCAGCTGGTTTGACCCTGGTTAAATCCGGTTTTGTGAAAAATTGGGGGTGGTAACCAAGTCATGAATTTGCCACTATTCAGGCGCGCGCTCTGCGTGTCTTGAATACAATGTATGTTGCGGGGAGGTATCATGCATCCGGTCCTGAGAACCGTACTTCAGCGTCTTGGCCTGGGGCTTTTGACGCTGCTCGTTGTGTCGATCATTATTTTCTCGTCACTGATTTTTCTGCCAGGTGATTTTGCCACTGCCATCCTCGGCCAGGCCGCGACACCGGAAACGGTGGCTGCCTTCCGCAAGGAGCTGGGCCTCGATGAACCTGCCATCATCAGGTATTTCGATTGGCTGCGCGGCGCACTTGTTGGCGACTTCGGCACCTCGTTTTCCGGCCGCAGCGGCGGTTCGGCAGGCGCCGTCAGACAGGTTGCCGACCTGATCGAGCCAAGGCTCTACAATACGTTGTTCCTTGCTGCCATGACCGCCGTCATCGCGGTGCCGCTGGCACTGACCCTAGGCATTATGGCAGCGCTGTATCGCAACAGCTGGTTCGACCGGGCGGTTAACGCTGCGACGCTGACCACCATCTCGTTTCCCGAATTCTTCGTTGCCTACATCTTGATGCTGTTTCTGGCGGTCAAATTCGACGTGTTCCCCTCGCTCGCCAACGTCTCGGACACCACACCGTTCGGTGAACGCGTCTATAGATGCATGCTGCCCTCGATTACCCTTACCCTGGTCATTGTCGCCCACATGATGCGTATGACCCGGGCTGCGATCATCAACCTGCTGGCCAGCCCCTATATCGAGATGGCCCAGCTCAAGGGTGTGTCGCGCACCAATGTGATCGTCCATCACGCCCTGCCCAACGCCTGGGCGCCGATCGTCAACGTCATTGCCTTTAACTTGGCCTATCTGGTTGTCGGCGTGGTGGTTGTCGAGGTGGTGTTCGTCTATCCCGGCGTCGGCCAGTTGATGGTCGATTCAGTAACGTCCCGCGATATTCCGGTCGTCCAGGCCTGCGCGCTGATCTTTGCCGCAACCTACATCCTGCTCAACCTGTTCGCTGACGTGATTTCAATCATTACCAACCCGAGGCTGTTGCACCCAAGATGAGTACCGAAACAGACCAAGGCTATAGTGCCGCCGGCGAAGTCGGCGCCGTTCGTGCCCGCCGCACCATGTCCGAAAACATCTGGCGTGGCCTGAAGAAGGCGCCGCCGACCGCATGGTTCGGCATGATCGTCATTTCCCTCTACCTGTTCTTTGCCATATTCGCCGGTATCCTGGCGCCTTATGGCGAAGAAGAAGTGCTTGGCGCGGCTTACCTGCCATCGTGGTTCGATGCCGATAAGGACTTTCCCTGGGATCCGCGCTTTCTGCTCGGTACCGACCAGCTCGGGCGTGACATGCTCACCCGCCTGATCTACGGCGCCCGCAACACCATTGGTATTGCAGTTGCAACCACTGCGCTGTCCTTCGGCATCGGCGGTACGCTCGGCGTCCTGGTCACCATCCAGCGTGGCTGGTTCGATCAGCTCATGAGCCGTTTCGTGGACGTGTTGATGGCCATTCCCGGCCTGATCTTTGCCCTTATGCTGCTGTCGATCTTCGGCTCGACGGTCACCAACCTGATCATCATCATTGCCGTGCTTGATGCCACCCGCGTCTTCCGCCTGTCGCGCGCTGTCGCCATGAACGTGGTGGTGATGGATTATGTCGAAGCGGCCAAATTGCGCGGCGAGGGCCTGTTCTGGATCATGCGCAAGGAAATCATCCCGAACATCATGCCGCCATTGGTTGCAGAGTTCGGCCTGCGCTTCTGCTTCGTTTTCCTGACCATCTCGGCGCTGTCGTTCCTCGGCGTTGGTATTCAGCCGCCGACCGCGGACTGGGGCTCCATGGTCCGCGAGAATGCAACCTTGATCACCTATGGCAGCGCGACACCGCTGTTCCCGGCCGGCGCCATTGCGCTGCTCACCGTGGCAGTCAACTTCGTCGTCGACTGGTTCCTGCATAAAACAAGTGGATTGCGCGATGAGCACTAAGAACCAACAAAAACACGGCCGCGAAAAAGGCTCGGTCCTGCTGGAGATGCGCGACGTCTACATTGAAGGTTACAGCGATGACAAATGGCACCCAATCATCAACGGCGTCGATGTCACCCTGCACCGTGGTGAGATCATGGGTATGATCGGCGAGTCCGGTGCCGGCAAGTCGACGCTTGGTCTGGCTGCCATGGGTTTTGCCCGCCCGGGTTGCAAGATCAAGAGTGGCTCGATCATGTTCGACGGCATGGACCTGATGGCAATATCGGAGACCGAGCGGCGCGCGTTGCACGGCTCGCGCATCGCCTATGTCGCGCAAAGTGCGGCAGCTGCGTTCAACCCGGCGCATCAGCTGATGAACCAGACGATTGAATCGGCCCTGTCGCACGGCATCATGCCCAAGACGGAAGCCGAAGAAGACGCCAAGAAGCTGTTCGCCGCCCTGCAATTGCCGGACCCGGACAATATCGGCTACCGCTATCCGCATCAGGTCTCCGGTGGTCAGCTGCAACGCGCCATGACGGCGATGGCGATGTCCTCGCGGCCCGATCTCATTATCTTCGATGAGCCGACCACCGCGCTTGATGTGACGACACAGGTCGAGGTGCTTGCGGCCATGCGCGACATTGTCGATCAGTTCCATACCGCTGCGATCTACATCACCCACGATCTGGCCGTGGTCGCCCAGATGGCCGACAAGATCAAGGTTCTGCGTTACGGCAACACCATCGAAGATGCCGACACCCGCACGATGCTGAAAGAACCCAAGGAAGATTATACCAAGACCTTGTGGGCGGTGCGCTCGCTGTACAAGGAAGAACAGGCCAACGAAGATGTTGTGCTGCGTATCCACGATGTCGATGCCAGCTACGGCGGCGGCGTCAAGGTGCTCGAGGATGTCACCATCCAGGTGCCGCGCGGCCGCACGGTCGCCATCGTTGGCGAATCCGGTTCCGGCAAGTCGACCACTGCCCGTGTCATAACCGGTCTTTTGCCGCCGATGAGTGGCGAGGTCTATTTCAACGGCCAACCGCTACCACCGGCATTGAAGGATCGCTCGAAGGAACAGTTGCAGCGCATCCAGATGATCTACCAGATGGCCGACACCGCCATGAACCCGCGCCACACCGTGCGCGACATCATCGGCCGGCCGCTGGAATTCTACCTTGGCCTGCGCGGTGCGGCACTCGACAACAAGATCGTCGAACTGCTCGAGTTGATCGAGCTCGACGAGAGCTTCATCGACCGGCTGCCCGGCGAGTTATCCGGCGGGCAAAAACAGCGCATCTGCATTGCACGGGCGCTGGCCGCTGAGCCCGATGTCATCATCTGTGACGAGGTGACCTCTGCTCTCGACCAGATCGTTCAAGAAGGCATCCTCAAACTGCTGTTGCGCTTGCAGGAAGAACTCAACATCACCTATCTGTTCATCACCCATGACATCGCGACGGTCGAGGCGATTTCCGACGAGATCGTCGTTATGTTCCAGGGCGGTGTTGTCGAGCAGGGACCAAAGACAAAGATACTAAACGCGCCGTTCCCGCCCTATACCGAGCTGCTTTTGTCTTCGGTGCCGCAGATGGACCCGGACTGGCTCGACAACCTTCTTGCCGCGCGTGCCAAGAAGGGTGATGTGATGAAGGCATCAGGTTAATACTCGGTCTGGTTTTATCGAAAACACGTGCTATACCAGCCCCGTCTCGGGTGCTGAACGGTGCAGCGCTCGAAACGCGTGAAGCGATCGAATGGCGTCATTTCATACCGGACTAGCCGGTGACTGCGCCCGCCGGCGTCTGAGAAATATTCCCGCCACCGGAATTATTTGGATAGTTTTAGATGCGTCGTCGGCAAGAGAGTGGCTCCAATCAACAAGACCTTTGCATCACCGGCGCCAGCGTTTCACAAACTGACGCCCGCAGGTTTCAGACCTTGCAGAGCGACCTTGAGCCGCCTGTTGCAACAAAGGATGCACCGACCGGTCCGCTCCGGGTGTGCATTCTCACCGCTGACATTTTTGGTCCGATCAAGAACGGCGGTATTGGCTCAGCCTATTTCCATCTCGCCCGGTTCCTGGTCGAGGCCGGTCACCAGGTAACAATCGCCTTCGTACACCCGCAAGCTGGCAAGAAATCCAGGCTGGAGCCCTGGATAGAGTATTACAGGAAACTGTCGATCGAATTCGTCGGCATCAAGCCGCAAGGCGGCACCCGCAGCCCGCTGTCGTTTGCAATACAATCTTCGGTAAACGCCTACCGCTGGCTGAAGCAGAACGAGGACCGCTTTGACATGGTCCACGTGTCCGAATGGCACGGCCTTGGCTACTATGCCCAATTGGCCAAGCATCTCGGGCTTGCATTCCAGAATATCCATTTCACCGTCAAGTGCTCCTCGCCGACCTTGTGGAACCAGCTCGGCAACCAGCAGCTGTTCGAAGTCGAGAGCCATCTGGGCTTCTGTTTCATGGAATGCCGGAGCGCCGAGCTGGCCGATACGCTCATCTCCGGCAGTCATCACATGCTCGACTGGATGCTGCGCCACGACTACCAGCTTAACCAGCCGCGCAGTTTCGTTCAGTCGAATGTCTTCATGCCCGAACCCGATCTTGTAGAAAATGCCAGGAACCAGCCTGGTGATATCTGCAAGGTCTACGAGATCGTTTTTTTCGGCCGGCTGGAGCCGCGCAAGGGATTGCTGCTGTTCTGTGATGCACTCAATGTGCTTGCCCGCGCCGGGGTCAAGTTACCGCCGATCACCTTCCTGGGCGGAAGGGCGCACAGGTTCAATGCCAAGGCCCTGATCGACCGGCACAAGGTGGGCTGGAACACAACAGTCAGATTCTTGACAGGCCGCAACGCCCGCCAGGCGTTGGAATATCTCGGCCAGAACAACCGCTTGGCTGTGGTGGCTTCATTGCTGGAGAATTCCTCGATCGCGGTTTACGAATGCCTGGCTTACCGGGTGCCGTTTGTCGCCTGTTCGACCGGCGGCACGCCCGAGCTGATCAGCGAAGCGGACCGGATGCGGGTTCTGTCCGAGCCGCATCACATGAAGATGGCCGATCTCTTGAAGCGCACGTTGACCGACGGCGCGCTGGTCGCAAGATCCCATTGGGACATGGCCGAAGCCGACAATGTGTGGCGGGCGTGGCACAGCCAGGCCGCTGCCCGTGCCGCTGCGCCAAAACCGGTTGCGGACAAGGATGAGCAGCCAAAGGTCACGGTGTGCGTTACCCATTTCAATCGCCGCCGGCTGTTGCAGCAGGCGCTTGAGAGCATTGAGGCCCAGACCTATCCCAACATCGAGGTGATCGTCGTTGACGACGGCAGCACCGACAAGACCGCCGTTGCATATCTCGACGAGGTGGAGGCAAAGTTCGCCGACCGTGGCTGGCGGGTCATCCGGCAGCCGAACCTGTATCTGGGCGCGGCCAGAAATACCGGTGCACGCCACGCTACTGGCGAGCTGATCCTGTTTTTCGACGATGACAACATCATGCGCGAGACGATGGTGGAAACCATGGTCAAGGCGCAACGCCATTGTGGCGCTGACGTCTTGACGTCGTTCGCGCAGTCCTTCATCGGCCAGGGTATGCCCGGCAGTAAGGACAGCAAACTGAGGAAGGAGATCCGTTTCCTTGGTCCTGCCAAAGTCTGGAGTTTCTTCCGCAATGTCGTCGGTGATGCAGCGTGTATCGTGCGCCGTGAGGCGTTCGAGGAGCTCGGCGGCTACACTGAGCACTATGCCATCGGCAAGGACGATATGGAGTTCTATAACCGGGTCATTCTCGGCGGTTACAAAATCGAGGTGGTGCCCGAGCCGCTGTACTATTATCGAATATCGCGAGACACGATGAGAAAGGGCCAGAACAGCTACGAGGCTGGCACCTTCAGGGCCATTACACCGTACCTGGAGCACCTGCCCCGTGATTTGATCCCGTTATTGCTGTTCTCGTCTGGCACATATGAGACAGGCAAGAAGATCAGGAACATATATAAAAACCAGCGCAAATTTCAGTTTGGCGGCCTGGGAAAGTTCTTCAGATTCTTGCGCCGGAAATAGTGGATCTTCCGAGATGGACCTTATCAAGGACAGTCTGGGTGCCGTTAACGAGAACGACATTGTCCTCATCACCGTCATTCGAAACGAACGTGATATTCTGCCGGCATTCCTGCAGCACTATGCAAGCCTCGGCGTCGACAAATTCATCATCATCGACAATGACAGCGATGATGGTTCACAGGACTGTCTGTCCGGGCTGGACAGTCTTGCGCTCTATCACACGCAACAGAGTTATCGCGACAGTATCGCCGGCATCAATTGGGTCAACCGGATCGCCGACGAGCGGTGCATGAACCGATGGGTCCTGGTTGTGGATGCCGATGAGTTCATGATCCTGCCGGCGGGTATTGACACCGTCCAGCAGCTGCGCAGCTCGATGGAGCGCCGGCTCGACATGGGACTGTATTGCCCAATGGTCGACTTCTTTAGCGAGGACCTGACCGCTGCCGGTAATCAAGCCTATGCAACCTTCGATGAGCTTGTGGCCGCCGCGCCTCTGTTCATGCCGTTTGAGGAAAGTCATCTGGTTGAAATCGGGCAGTACCCTTATGTCGAATACCGCACCAAAGGCGGTAGTCGTGCCGCCTTGACCGACAGTAAAAAAGCATCGCCCCGGTTGGGCAAGATCCCCTTTGTCTTCTGGCATCAAGGTTACCGGTACGTAAAATCGACTCATGTCGGCACACCGCTGCCGCTCGGTTTTCTGAACGGCGCTCTTGCCCACTTCAAATTCCGGCCGGGTTTTCAGGAACGAATGGCGCGCGAACACACCAACCGTGACCGGCTCGATCCGAACGCGCTGTCGAATTTCTTGAGCAACGCTCCCGGCCAGTGGCCACCCGCCATCCTAAAGAACGCTCATCGCTATTCATCGACCGATGATCTGGTTGCCGCCGGCTTCATGTCGTCATCCACGCCGGCGCCTGCCAGCCTGCCGGCGAAGTTCCGGCAACTGAACAGGACGAAGTCCGATTTCTTCAACCAGCTTGCTGTCGGCCAGGCCGGCCAAAGCGCCCACGACATTATCGCGGCGCAGCAGTTCGAGGCATTGTTGAAGGATCCGACAACCCGTTTTACGCGAAGGTTCAGAAGCTGGCTATACCGCCGCCGGCTGTTGCGTGCGCACTATGTGCCGGAATTGATCGAACAACCGGCCGCACGTATCGAGAGCATGGCCATATTCTATGACAGCTACTGGTGGGATATCGGCATGCCGTTCAGGCTGTTCGGCCATATCAGGAAGGCCATCATCTGGAAGAACCTGTTCTCGCGCAGCCCCTAGAGCCCTTTTCGATCAAATGATCCCATATGATCGAAAAGGGCTCTAGCTAAGACCGCTGATCGAGAAACCAGTTCCAGGTGTTTGTCAGTCCCTCGGGCAGGCTGGTGTCGGGGCTGAAGCCGAATGCACCGCGCGCCTTGTCTATGTTGCAGTAGGTGTCCTTGATCTCGCCTTGGCGGGCATCTTCGTAGATCACCTCGAACGGATTGTTGTGACCGGTGACATCCTTCATCTGGACAACCAGTTCGTTGAGCGTGGTCGGGATGCCGGTGCCCAGCTGATAGACGCCGTCAACACCGCTGTCGAGCGCCGCAACAATGCCGTTGCACAGGTCGTTGACATAAACGTAGTCGCGGATCTGGCTGCCATCGCCGTAAATCGTGACCGGCTTGCCGGCCATGATGTTGCGCAGGAACGTGGCAACGACGCTGCCTTTGTGGAAAGACAGCGGGCCATAGACATTGGAGAACCTCAGCGAGGCAATCTTGAGGTCGTAAGACGCGGCAAACGCACTGCAATAGCCTTCAACCGCAAGTTTGGCAGCACCGTAAGGCGACAGCGGTCGCGGCACCATGTCTTCGTGTACCGGCGGCGGCACTTCGCCGAGAATGGCGCCACCGGTTGAGGCGTTGACCAGTCTGGCGACACCGAATTCGCGCATTGCAAGCAGCAGATTAACGCTGCCGAGCACGTTGTTCTCGTAGTTGAAGGCAGGGTTCTCGATCGAATCCATCACCCGGGTATCGGCAGCCAGATGCACGATGGTGTCGGACCGCTTTACGGCATCGCGCACCGTTGTCTGATCGCGGATATCGCCGTGTATGAATTCAACATCGAACCCGTCAAGCACACTGCGATTGCCAAGCACTTCGTTGTCGAGAACCGCAATCCGGGCCGCACTGCCAGATGCCGTGAGATTGCGAACCAGGTTGGAGCCAATGAAACCGGCGCCGCCGGTGATCAGCACCCGGCCAAGTTTTTCTGTCTGCTGTGGCACTGTCTTCAACCGGTTGTTTCAAAAATACCCCACTCCGAGAAGGAGCAGGGTAATTAAATCGTTGAGCCGATGGACGGTCTCAGAGGTTATTCTGCCGCGTCCACTTTCATGCTCGGCCGGCCTGGGCTGTGTTTGGCCGTCCAGGTCGATTCACATGGAATCTTGGAGATGTCGCAGCGGCTGGAATACCGCTTGGTGATTTCTTCGACTTCCTGAAGCAGGCCATCGGCAAGCGACGACGGCTCCCAGCCGAGCCCCTTGAACTTGTCGTTCTTGACGATGAGTTCGTTCTCGTCGGCTTCATTGCGCGGGTTCGGCACATGAGAGATCTGGCAACCTGTCCGCTCGGCGATCATCTTGGCCAGATCGATCAGACGGTAGCTCTCAGCCATCTGGTTGAAGATGTGCACACCCTCGTTGAGCGCCGGCGGGTTGTTGACCGCCAGTTCGATGCACTTGACCGTATCATTGATATTGATGAACGCGCGGGTCTGCCTGCCCGAACCGTGTACGGTCAGCGGATATCCAACGGTTGCCTGCATCAAGAAGCGGTTCAGCACGGTGCCGTAGTCGCCATCGTAGTCAAAGCGGTTGATGAGGCGCTCATCGCGTGATGTCTGGGCCGTCTGGGTGCCCCAGACAATGCCCTGGTGCAGGTCGGTGATCCGCAGTTTGTCGTTCTTGTTGTAGAACTGGAACATCAGCGCATCTTGCGACTTTGTCAGGTGGTAGATCGATCCTGGATTGGTCGGATACAAGATCTCCTGTTCGACCATTTCGCCTTTGTCGGTCTTCAGATAGACGTTCAGATAACCTTCAGGCAGCGCCACGCCGGCGGTGCCATAGCCGTAAACGCCCATCGTACCCAGGTGCGCGATATGGATGTCGAGACCGGATTCAACGATCGCGCTCAACAGGTTGTTCGTGCCGCACAGATTGTTGCGCACGGTATAGCTCTTGTGCTTGGCAGATTTCATTGAGTAGGGCGCTGCCCGCTGCTCGGCAAAATGCACCGCCGTATCGGGCTGCTCGGTCATCAGCAGTTCAAGCAGTTCGGCAAATTCGGTAGAGATATCAATGTTATGGAACTTGATCTCTTTTCCGGTAAGGGCGCTCCATGTGCTGATGCGTTCGCCGATGGAGCGGATTGGCGTAAGGGACTCTACGCCCAGTTCGATATCGATCGCTCTTCTTGAAAGGTTGTCGACGATGATCACGTCGTGTCCAAGTTCGGAAAGGTGAAGTGCTGTCGGCCAGCCGCAGAACCCGTCACCTCCGAACACGATCACCTTGCCCGGTTCACGCGTAGTTACCATTTCTTGCATCCCACACCCGTCTACTGCGCGCCCCAGCGAGGCGGTGAAGCTAAAAACTATGGTTGACCCCGAGAAGTCAACAGGAAGAACCGTACCCCTGGCACCGATTTTCCCTGGTGCCTAACACACATAGAATTGCAACTTGAGTCCAATTTATGGCGTTGCGCCACAACATCCCAAGTTGTTGCATTTTGATATCATCAATTGCCTCAGATTCGCAACCGCCATACGGTCGCAAACGCGGGAAAACCAAGGTTAGCCGTGGTCACCGATAGGTTGTTTGTGCAGTAACGCAACGTCTTTTACAGGAATTTCACAAGCCCAACCGTGCTGTGCTGCGATCGTCAGCAAGGTGACATCCCGGTAAAACACGACATGGGTCGGGTCCTTGACGTAGTGCCAGTCAGCAAACCGCGCATCGTCGGTCTGAAAACTCGTCATCACAGCAAGCCAGCCGCCGGGCCTGAGTATCTGGTCAAGGCGGTCGAATTCACCAGCCGGGTCGTGAAAGTGCTCGATCGTTTCAGTTGCAGTGATGAAATCATAGGTTCGCCCAAGTACCGTGTGATCTGAACAAAAGAACGGATCATACAGCGACATCTCATAGCCGGCCTCGCGCAGCATCTCGGCCAACGCCGGCCCTGGCCCGCAGCCGTAATCCAGCCCTCGCATGCCGGGCTCCAGCCGCATCATCAACGGCTCAGCCAGCTTGCTGAGGAATTTGCGGTAGCGCGCATCGCCGGGATCGTTCTCATGGGTCAGATAGTGATTGTATTCATCATCACGTGCCGGCCGCTGCCCGGGATCAAGGAACCGCGCCATGCATGATGAGCATGCCCAGTAATCCCGCCCGGCGACATTCATGAACGGCTCAGGCGACGGTGCACGGCACACCGGACAGGCCGCTGGATCACCCATCGTGGACCACGGCTTCGGCCTCGATTTCAACGAGATAACCGCCAATCAGGCCGGCAACCACGACAAGGGTGTTGGCTGGACGCACCTCGCCGAAATAACATCCGTGCACCCGTGAGACGTCTTCCCAGTCCTCTTCGCGCGCCAGATAGATGCGGGTGCGCACCACATCGTCCAGCGCGCCGCCGAGCGCTGAGATGCTGGCCGCGATCTTGTCGAGAATGTAGGTCGTCTGGCCGGCCGCATCGCCGGGGCAGACGTCTGTGCCGTCGCTATGCGTGGCGGTCGTCCCGCTGACCAGGATGCGGTTGCCCTCGCGCACCGCCCGGCTGAACCCGCAGATGACCTCCCAGATGCTGCCGCTGTCGACCCGCTGGCGCTGGGCGCGCTCAGGAACCGGCGTGGCGGTGTAGAATTTGTCAAACGTGTCCAGGTGATGGCTGAGGTCGCCCGAGGCGGTCAGGAACGGCGGGCGCCGGTATTCATCACCGCAGTCACCGGGCAGGGCGCACAGGTTTTCACTCGCCGCTTTGATCCGGTCCCGGTCCGCCGCATCGAGGGCAAAATCGAACACCGCCAGATTATCCTTACGATGATCCCGTTCACCAAGGCGGGCGCCAACGATGATGGCCGCAACGGCCGGATGCTCCAGTGCCCAGCGTGACGCAACATTGGAAATCGAGACGCCATGTTTTTCAGCCACATCATCCAGTGCGGCCAGAATGTCCTGCAGAACCTGCCAGCCGCCGGCCGCTTCGATGAAGCGAAGATACTTCATCTTGCTCCAGTCGGTGATGTCATCGCCTGACGGTTCTGGATGCCCCAGCCAGCGCTTCGACAACAGCCCGCCGCACAGGCTGCCATAGGTCATCAGGCGGATGTCGTTATCGAGGCAGAACTGCGACAGATCTCCGGCTGCCCGCTGATCGATCAGCGAAAAGCTGACCTGGTTGGAAACAACCTTGATGCCATGGCGCACCAGCACTCTGAGATGGTTGGTATCGAAGTTGGTGAGCCCCAGATGAGCGATAAGCCCGTCCTGGCGCAACCAGTCGAGCTCGATCATCGCATCGAGATATCCGGGATGTTCGAATTGCCACCAGTGGAACTGCAACAGGTCGATGCATTCCACGCCGAGCCGCTCAAGCCGTTCTTGGACGCCCGCCCGCACGACCGCTGCCGTCATCTCGCCAGGCTCCGGCACCCATTTGGTGAAGATGTGAGCCGGGCTTGAGGGCTGTTCAAGGAACCGCCCGGCGATCAACTCGGCGCTGCCGTAGTGATCAGCCATGTCAAAGGCATCGAACCCGGCATCGGCATAGTGCCCAAGTTCGGCAGCAGCAGCATCAATGGCGAGTTCTTCACCGCCGCGCTCCATATCGGCCACCTGCCACAAACCAGTGACGATGCGGGGAATGTTGAGGCCATCGGCAAGGTCGGCGCGTTCAGGTCTTTTGGGTGAGGGTGTCATGACGGCAAACTCTTACAGACAAACGCAAACAAAGAAAGGGGCCGCGTTAGCGGCCCCTCCGTGAGACTGGATCGCACCCAATCTCAAAATCAAATTCTTGATCTTGCCGGCTTACCGCAGCGTCGAAGGTTGCCCCAACGTGCAAGCAAAACCGTAAAAATTGGTGCGTCTCCACATAACCTCACTGGACATCGGATCACCTCCTTTCGATCGTTGATAACGCGATCGATGATGCCATAGATTCGCGTGCCGTCAAGGTGCGTCACCCTCAGAACTCCTGCATTGTTATTGTATACATTTTGTATTATAGATCGCGGTAGCCACGGAGGGACCAGTGAGGCCAAACAAGAAACAGACCGTCTTGAGCACCCTCAAGCAGCAGATTCTGACGCTCGATATTGCGCCGGGCTCGGTGCTCGACGAGGCGGTTCTGTCGGAAAAGTTCGAATTGTCGCGCACACCCTTGC
>Ga0224508_10003485_pt1 | contig 12983 bp, 10 predicted proteins | sample SF_Jan12_sed_USG_4_FD_170157 | JGI IMG/M metagenome (GOLD analysis project Ga0224508, IMG submission 170157) | Sediment microbial communities from San Francisco Bay, California, United States - SF_Jan12_sed_USGS_21 | ecosystem: Environmental > Aquatic > Marine > Sediment | place: USA...
CGAGACCGACGCCGAAGCTCTTCGTGCTGAACAGCGGCTCCCAGATCTTCTCCAGAGTGTCTGGCGCGATGCCGGGGCCGTTGTCGTGGAAGATCAACTCGAGGCGATCCTCGCTCACGCGTGAGGTGATGCCGAGCATGTAGTCCTGGCGCCCGGTCCTCTCGTAGTCCTCGGACATGGCCTCGCAGGCGTTGTTGAAGACGTTGATGACGACGCGACGGAACCGGTCCTCGTCGAAGGCGACCTCCAGGTCGCGCGCCGTCATTTCGTTGCGGACGGTGACGCCCTCCGGCGCGTTCTGCTCGTAGAGCAGTCTGTCGAGCCAATCGCCGACCCGGAAATTCTCGAGCGAGAGATCGGTCGTGCGCGTGAAGTCGAGGAGTTCGGTGATGATGTTGTCGCAGCGCGTGATGCTGCGGTCGGCGCGCTCGAGGGCGGCTTCCACGCCGAGGCCCTTATCGTCGGTCCGGCCGCGGATCAGATAAACGGCCGTGCGGATGGCGCCGAGCGGATTACGCAGCTCGTGGCTCACCGTGGCCGTCAACTGGCCCAGGGCGGCCAGGCGCTCCCGGCGAAGCAGCTCGCCCTGCGCCTGGTGCAGCTCGGCCGTGCGCTCTTCGACGCGATGCTCCAGCTCCTGGTTCAGCTTCATGACGCTTTCGTTGGCCTGACCAAGCTGGGTGGTGCGTTCGTCGACCCGCTGCTCCAGCTGGTCGTTCAGCTTGGCCATGCTCTCGTAGGCCTTGTTGAGCTGCGCGGTACGCTCTTCGACGCGCTGCTCCAGCTGGGAGTTGAGCCGCTGGACGTCCTCGCTGGCCCTCAGGGCGTCCTCGTTGGCCTTCAGGATGTCCTGGTTTGCTCGTTCGAGCTCGGCCGTGCGCTCTTCGACGCGCTGTTCTAGTTCTTGGTTGAGGCGCGCCACCTGCTCCTCGGCCTTGGCCATCGATTCGTGGGCGCGCGACATGGTCGCGAGCTCGCGGTTCCGCTCGCGCATGTTGGAGCGAATGACGATGGTCATGAAAATACCGAGGACCGCCAAGATGGCGACGAGGCCCAGTTGAGCCTCGAGCATCTGTTTTTCGAGGTACACGGCCGTGGTGCTGGCGTCGACGTAGACTTCGATCGCCCCCAGGAACCGGCCTTGCTCGATCATGGGAACGTAGGCCTCGGCCACGACCGCCAAATGCCGCCCGGCGACCTGCTCATGGCCTTGGTAATCGGCCTCTCCGCCGGCGGTCACCTCAGGCTGGATCTCCGTGGCGGCGACATCATGCTCGATCTTCACAAAGGGGTCGCCTTGCGCCACGATCTCGTAGAAGTAGGGTTTCGTGTTCTTCGTGCCGAGGTCGTTCAGCCGCGAGGCCAGCACCACGACGCCGTCCTGGTTGTAGAACTTGTAGCGGTATACACCGCCCGCCTCGGTGACGAGGGCAATCAGGCCCGCGTCGTCTTCGGAGATCTTGCCGTAGGCGAAAGTCGCCTCGGGATCGCTCAGGTTCTCCCTGATGAGCTCCGCCCATTGAATGCTCTGCGTTTCCGCGGATTCCTCCAGGAACTGCTGCTGAAACACGCGCGCTCCGAACCAGCTGGCGCCGAGCATAACGACGGCAACGAATAACAAGGTGTAAACGAGCCGAGCGTCTCTGGAGTTCAATTTTCCGAACATGGTATGCGGTCCCTATCTGGCCTCGCGGTGTGTCTTTCGAGCAAATCGCGGGCGGTGTGGCCACGTTCCGGGCCGGAGCCTGGCTCGCTCCGGCCTCGAACCGCCCAAGCTCTTTTACAGGTCATTCACACGCTCCATATGCCCACCAACGAGTAAATCCGCAGTTAACGGCGAGGCAAAAATTCGAATGAAGGGAAATTTCATTATTCTTTAAGAACTTATGCAATCTTTGCCTGAGTGAAATTGTTCGTGCTGAAAAGGCCGCACGATCGGACGGGCCGGCGCCGGGTTTGACCTATGGCGACGGAATGGAGTAGGGGAGGTCGCGCCACCCGTGATCGGAAGCCCCCGGTCGTATCCTGAGGCGAATGGCGTGCCTCGGGAGGCCGCATGACGAGGTTGGACCGGGATGCTGGACGTCACGCCACCAAGTCCAAACCGGCTTGGTGGCCAGGAGCAAAGGGATTCCGTTCGCCAAGCGCGACAGATCAAAGACTTCGTTTTGCCACTGTGCTATAAAACCTCACGCTTTCGAACTTGGGAGACACGTATGCCGGAGTTTCAGGGGACTGCGAAAAGGGTCATCGTCGTTACGGCGAAGCCTGCCTCGGAGGTGACGGCGGGTAGCTGGTACCATGGATTCGCCTGCAAGGGATGCGACACGCAGTTTGCCGTCTTCGACGACCGGAGCAGCGGAAAGAGCCCCGCCAAGATGTCGGGAGACGGACATATTCGTGTGACCTGTCCCCATTGCGGTGAAGAGCACGTGTACGAGACGGCGGAGGTTCAGAATTTCAAGGCCGGAAAGTAGGACGTTACGGATCACACCGCGCCGGTCGCGACACACTGTTATGTTCCAGTCGCTCGCCTGGGCGTCCAGGGTCTATTGTTCTAGAGCGTAGAGCCTTAATCCGCGATACGCTCTGACAGGCTCGCGCGTAAGATGATGGTTTCTCTATAAAGAGTTGTATGACAAACGGGCGGCGCTTACCGCTTCGAGCAGGGGCTCGTTTGCGCTTGCCATCCGCGCGATGGTTTCGCGATCGATCTCGCCGCCCTTGGATGCGGTGGTGACAATCGGCAGAAACGTGTCCCAGATCCGCGCCACCTTTCTCATCTGCGCCTTGATTTCAGCGGAGGGCGCCGGCACGAGCCGCAGTTCGGTATTGCCGCTGATAAGCCCGTCCAGGGTGCGGTCGAACTGGGCTATACTTTCCTTCAGTTGGCGCCTGTTCTTATCGACTTCATGGCCGTAGGCGATCAGCAGGAATTCTCTGGACATCTTTTGTGTCAACAAGCGCTGCCGCCCAGCGAGTTCGATAGTGGCGTCGAGCAGTGAGACGAGCCGGCCTTCCGAGGTCTCGCTTTCGAGGACCGCAACCGCGCTATCCATGGCCGCGGTTATGGGTGCGGTGAGGTCGGCTACGGTTCCCACCTGATCGGCGGTGATCCTGCCGGACGCGAAGCTCGTACGGATGGCGGCATCGTAGACGAGCCACAGCTCCCCGGCCTTGCCGAGGTTGTCGATGAAATCCCGGCTCGTCGATCTCGGCAACCCGAGTCCGGCGTCACCGTCGCGCAGGCCCTTGAGCGTTCGCTCGAACAACGCGCGGGACGACTCGAGGTTCTTCAGGTTCCTCTCCGTGTCGACCTCCAAGGCGACAAGCACTAATTCCTTGCTCATCTTCTCGGCAAGCACCGCTTGGCCCTGGGCGAGGCTGATCGTGCGTTTTAGGTCGTACTCGGCCACCAGGGGGCCGGTCAGCGTCAATAGGGCTGTGATGGCGATACAGGAACCAAGAACCGCGGCCGATTTTCTTGTCATCGTCTTGACGTCTCCGACAGTGTGATATCGACCGGTCCCAACGGGCTTCGCGTCGATTCGAGGAGCTTCCGACCCCATGTGCAGGCGGACTATCAGGGGCGTTGTCTCTGCCTGGACCTCCGCTTCTACAGGGTGCTCGGCGGTACTTGGCTACTAGACATATCGGACCATGTGTATATAAATTGTTAAAACAACTCTGACGGGCTTTATCCATAGGTGATAGTACGACATGGCCGTATTACTCTCAGCGAGATTTCGATTCTTCGGCACCCGCACGTTAACTTTATCGATTCGTTGATTTCGACTAAAATTCGACAACAAGGCGCGGCGGAGCATCGTCCGAAGCGACGATGGTCCGCGGTCGGAGAGTGTCGGACCCGGCCTGGGGGCAGAGGTCCGAGGCGGCGTGCCGGTCGGCTCGCCCCGGCGCGCGGGAAGCAGCCCGCGCAGTCCGGAGCTTGCCATCCGGTTCGAACAAAGGGGAGGTTTGGCATGGGGCGACTGGCGTTCATCATCTTGTTGGCGGCGGGTATCGCGGTTGCGCCCGGGTCAACCGCGTTCGCCGCCCGGGCGGTCTGGGACGGCGAGGTGGAGCAGAGCGGCTATGAGAAGGCGATCCACTACCTCACCTGGATCATCGAGTCGGGCGGGGTGTCGAAGAAGAACCTGGGCAACGCCTTCTACAACCGGGGCAACGCCTACTATTACCTCGGTGCCCACGGCAAAGCGATCGAGGACTACTCGCGGACCCTTGTGCTCGAGCCGGGGCACGCCGAAGCGCTCTACAATCGTGGCAACAGCTATGCGGACGTGGGCGATCACGACCGGGCGATCGAGGATTATTCGCAGACCATCCGGATCCGGCCGGACTTCGACGCCGCCTACTACAACCGGGCCAACAGCCGCCTGCGGACGGGCGACCTGCTGCGCGCCATCGAGGACTACAGGAAAGCCTATACGCTGAACCCGAACGATCCGGTCTACCGGAACCGGATCAAGGAGCTGGGCCTGTGGGAGTGACCGGGCGGCATTGCCGCCGGTAGCGGCGTAGCGGTGTAGCCGGGGACTGTCGCCGGCAAAAAGAAGACGGGGGAAGGTGAACCTTCCCCCGTCAATCGGTAGTCGGTGTTCTATAGAGTTCCTTAGAAGAACCCCGCCGTCTGGGCGGCATCGATGACCTTTGCCAGGTTCGGCGCGGGCTCGCCTATGGTGACGAGAATCAAAGGCTGCTGTATCGCCTTGTCCGTCCTGAGCTTGTTCACGATGCTGTTGGATTTGGCCTCCATGGTGATGCCGAGGGCGTTGGGATCCTTCGCCACCATCGGCGGGACATCCGCCGCGCCGTTGTCGGCCTCCTTCAGCGTGGCGCGGATGTCGCCGCCGTAAAGAAGCGTCTTCTCGACCATGGAGCGCGCGCCGCCGCCCTCTTGCTCGGCCATGACGACGATCGGCGCGTTCTTGCCGCCGACCTCCTTCCAGTTCTTGATCCGTCCGGCGAGGATGCCGGCGAGCTGCTTCTGCGTGAGGGACTTCACGGGGTTCGACTTGTGGACGACGAAGGCGACCCGGGCCGCGCCGACCATATGGGGGACGAACACCGAACCGTCCGGCACCGCATCGGGGTTCTTGTGGTTGAGCTTGGCGATCACGGCGTCGAGCGGCGCGGAGATCATGGCGATCTGCGCCTTGCCCGCGATTAGGTCGAGCAAGCCCGAGCCGCTGCCGTTGGCGACGACTTTCAGGGACTGTTTCGAGTTCTTTTCGATCTTCGATTTATAGGGCTGAATGAGGGTCGTGTCGACGGTGGTCGAACCATGTATCGACACGGCTCCGGCCGTGGCATCCGTGGGCAGGCCGAGGCTGAGCGCCGCGCCGAGGGCGGCAAAGGCGAGAATCTTCTTCAACATGTTTGCGAACTCCAGTTTGTAGTGAGCCGGGTGCCCGGGGCAGCTAGGTTCGAGTCCCTGGACAGCCGTTGTCGGGGATAGATGTCGTTTATCGGTCAGAGGGCGGCGTACAGGTCGACGACCGCGTTCATCTCCAGCAGCAGCGACATGTTGTCGCGGGCCACTTGCGCGATCACTTCGGGACCGATCCTCTCCTTGTCCACCGCGGTGCGCAGGAGCGGCAGGAACTCGTCCCATATCCGTTGCACCTTTCTGAGCTGGCCCCGGATCTCCGGGGTCGGCGCGGGCAGCAGAAGCAGTTCGAAGTCGCCGTTGATCAACCCCAGGAGGGTCTGGTCGAACTGCTGGATCGTCTCCTGCAGATGCCTCCTGTTCTTGTTGACGTCGTGACCGTAGGCGATCAGGAGGAACTCTTTGCTCATCTTCTGCGTCAGAGTGCGCTGGTGGCCGGACTGGTCGATCGCGATGCCGATCATGGAGAAGAGACCGCCCCTGGCCGCAGCCTCCCGATAGGCCCTGACCGTATCCTCGGTCGCCTCGAGAAGGGCCAGATTGACCTCCGCGATGGTATCCAGCCGTTCCGCGGAGACGCTTCCCGCGGACACGCTGGTCTCGACCGCGTTGCCGAACAGGGGCCACAGCTCCTCGACCCGGTCGAGCTTCTCCAGGATCTTGGGACGGCGGGTGCCGGGCACGCCCAGGGTTATGTCGCCGTAGCGCAGACCCTGTTGAACGCGATCGAAAAAGGCTTGGTTCGACCTGAGGTTATGAAGGTTCCGCGCCTTGTCCACCTCGAGGGCGACGAGCAGCGATTCCTTGCTCATCATCTGCGTGAGCATGTGCTGCTTGGCGACCACGTTGATCAATTGACTCAGGTTTTCTCCCGCTGCCATGGCGCTTGCGGCCGAGAACAGATTCGCGAGCACAAGCAACGTGGCAATGGAGGGAAGTGCAGTGACTGTGGGTAAGGTACCATCGTTTATGTCGGCTTCCGTGTGACGGCGCGAAGATCGCGAGCGCCGAAGTTTGGTCGACCGACTTTCGGGAAGCTTCGGGTCCCGCGGGACCCGTCGAACCTTGCGATCCGAGCGGTTCTCTATGACGCGAAATTCTGAATATTTTATGAAAATAGAATCAATTCTCTAGATCTCGTCGACTATAAAGCGACACGAGCCAAATAGTAAATGAATCTATACGATGAAATTCTGTAGTGTGTAGAGCGACCGGTACGGACTGCCGCAGAAAGATCGATGAGCTCGGCCGGGAGGGGGTGCCGATGGGACGGCACCGGCCCGTCTCGGCGGTGGCGCGGCCCCTGCCGCCTACTGGAAGATCACGACGCTGATCGCGCCGCCCAGCTCGCCCAGTTTACCGCCTTCTTTCTTGCCGCCGGTGATGTCGCGCTTGCCCTTGGGCTCGCCATGGCAGGCAAGGCAGGACGGCTCGTAGTATTCGGGCGAGATCATGCGGTACGCCGGTCGGCCGTTCAACAGGCCGAACTCCGAGACGTGTTCACCCATCGGATGCTCGGGCGACCTGAGTTGGCCCTCGATCACCTCGTGCTCCCATTTGTCGGGCATGTGCGCGCGGTTGCGGACATAGTCCACGGGAGCGGTGAGCCGGATCTCGGCTAGGCGGCCGACCTTGACCTTGAACCTCTCGGCCACTTCTGCGGTGAAGACGGAAGGAAGGAAGCCCTTGAAGCCGACATTCTTTCTGTTGATGCGCTCCTGCACCCCGTCCACGACCTCGACGATCGAGTCTAACAGGGCCTGAATCAACTTGCCCGGGCGGGTCGAGGTGTCGAGGTTGGCCATGTCGAAGGGCTTCAGGTATTCCCCCTCCGCCATACTGAAGCTCATCTTCGCCGCCTGGAGGACGACTTCGCCGGTGATGCCCTTGTCCCCCATGGTGTGGTCGTTGATGATGTCCTGGCTGTCCGAGATCACCGCCCTGGCGGCCTTGAGAATGCCGGCCAGGTGCATTGCGGTTATTCGATAACCGTCTGCTCCTTGAACCTGGGCCGCCGAGGCGACCCTGCCCGGGCCGACGAGGGCCGGCGTGAAAAGGACCGCAAACGCGGCGGCGAGCAAGACTGTTCTTGCGAAACGGCGGAACGGATTGGCTGATCTCATGACATCCTCCAAGCGCGGGTCGGATCTCCAAGGCAGGGCGTCTCATGCGGACTGTGCATGGGCAACTCTATGATCGACAGCGCACGTGCCGAGGCGCGACCCCGCCAATAACGGCGATATCACTAGGTCGAATATACAGGATGATTTGTATATATTTAGTTAAAAGAGATGGAATGTACCGGTAAAATTACTACAAAATTAGAGGTTTATTTAACCTAGGAAGTATCAACTTAAGAGATAATAAGAACTCGGGGTCCTTATCGTGACGCTGGCCACCGGGGCGATTGGTGGCGGCCGCTCAGCAACCTTCCTTGCACTGCGGGGAACACTCCGGCGCGTTGCCCGTCGTTACCTCCAGGTCGTCCTTGCCGACCCTGAGGCACCCGGAGCTCTCGAACTGCACGCACACGGTTATGCCGTTGTCCTTGCAGACCCGGCCGATCTCTCCCTTCGGACCGGAATCCGAGAACTTCACGACATCGCCGACCGCCACTGACATTTCCGACTCCCCCCTTCTCGGTCCACCGACTTGCCGCCAAGCCCCAACACGTTCTGTGTCCCTGCTCGCGGGCGCGACCTTCCGGCACCCGACACGCAACCGCAGGCGACTCGGACTCATAGCACAAGACGGCACCTTGGTTGACCGCAGAAAACAGCTTTGGCCGAATTTGTCCAGGGCCGCGCGCAGGGCGGCCCGAATGCGGCCACGATAGTGCGACCGGGTCCGGCGACCCGTCCGGCTTTCAAATGGGGCGTCGGCACCGTAGATTTGTGGGACTGGTGAGACAGGCATGGACGCGACGATGGCCAGCTATGACTACGACCTCTTTGTGATCGGCGGCGGGTCCGGCGGGGTGCGCGGCGCGCGCATGGCGGCTGCCGCCGGCGCCCGGGTCGCCGTCGCCGAGGAGTACCGCTACGGCGGCACCTGCGTGATTCGCGGCTGCGTGCCCAAGAAGCTGCTGGTCTACGCCAGCCATTTCCACGAGGACTTCGCCGACGCCGCCGGCTTCGGCTGGTCGGTCGGCGCGGCGGGGTTCGACTGGGCCGCGCTGATCGCCGCGAAGGACCGCGAGATCGGCCGCCTGGAAGGGATCTACGAGCGGCTGCTCGCCGATGCCGGGGTGACGGCCCTGCGCGGCCACGCCCGGCTGCTGGATGACCACACGGTGGAGGTCGGCGACCGGAAGGTCTCGGCCGAGACGATCCTGATCGCCACGGGCGGGCATCCGGTCTTCCCGCCGGGCCACGGCTGGGAGCACGCGATCTCGTCCAACGAGGCCTTCCACCTGGCGCGCCTGCCCGAGCGGGTGCTGGTCTACGGCGGTGGCTACATCGCGGTCGAGTTCGCCGGCATCTTCAACGGCCTGGGCGCCCGGGTCACCCAGGTCTACCGGGGCCCGCAGATCCTGCGCGGCTTCGACGACGACGTCCGTGACACCCTGGCCGGCGAGCTGGTCAAGAAGGGCATCGCCCTTCAAGTCGAGACCACGATCGACCGGATCGAGAAGACGGCGCAGGGCGTCGCCGTCCATCTGTCCGACGGCGAAACCGTCGAGACCGACCTGCTTCTGGCCGCGACCGGACGCCGGCCGAACACGGGGAACCTGGGGCTGGACGCCGCCGGGGTCGAGCTGGACGCTGTGGGTGCGGTCAAGGTGGACGCCTTCTCGCGCTCGAGCCGGCCCAACATCTACGCCGTCGGCGACGTGACCGACCGGATCGCGCTCACACCGGTGGCGATCCAGGAGGCCATGGCCTTCGTCGACACGGTCTACCGGGGCCGGCCGCGCCCGATGGACCACGAGAACGTGCCCTCGGCGGTGTTCAGCCAGCCGCCGGTCGCCACGGTCGGCCTGACCGAGGCCGCGGCGCGGGCGCGCCATGGCGCGCTCGACGTCTACCGCTCGAGTTTCCGGCCCATGAAGCACACGCTTTCCGGCCGGGACGAGAAGACCATGATCAAGCTGATCGTCGAGCGCGCCGGCCAGAAGGTCGTGGGCGCCCACATGGTCGGCCTCGACGCGCCCGAGATCATCCAGGGCGTTGCGATCGCGATCAAGGCCGGCGCGACCAAGGCCGACTTCGACGCCACCGTGGGCATCCACCCGACGGCCGCCGAGGAATTCGTGACCCTGCGCGAGCCGGTCCCCCCGCCCGAGGCGGCGGCGGCGGAGTAGGGTAGGGGGTGCGCCGCGCCTACCTACGGCCGATCAGGATCGTGGCTTCGATGTCGTCCACCCTCGGGACGCCGTTCTCCATTTCGCCCTTCAGGAATTTGACAAACAGCCGCGCGCGCAGCTTGCCGCTGCTACCCTCGAGGGTCATCAGTCGCCCGGACGTCTGGTAGTCGACATAGGCCTCCAGGCGCAGGCGTTCGGTCAGGGCCCTCAGATCGAAGGCGACGCTCTCGCCAGCCGCGCCGCGCACCGAGAGCCTGCCGGCCTCGCTGTCGAAAGCGACCACGTAGATCCGATCCGAGCCTTCGACGGCGAGTTCGTGCGAAATTGTGCTCGAGAAGGTGAGCGAGCTCAGGATATCGAAATCGCTGACGTCCAAGGTATCTTCGCGCGCGGCGCCAAAGGCGAAGTACGAGGGGTCGTCGCGCTGGGAGAAATACTCCAGGCCCAGCGAGGCCATGATCTTGAACTTGTCGGTGTCGCGTTGGATCTTCACCCCGTCCTCGGCGAGGCGGCCGCGCAGGATCTCCAGCTTGCCGCTGTCCCAGAAGTAGTCGACGAGCGCGCTGATACGCTGCATCTGCTCCCGCTCGGCGGGTTGCTTCGCGGGCACGATCCGCCCCTCCACCAGGACGCTGCCGGCCGCCAGCAGCCGTTCGAGCCGCGCCATCTGGCTGTAGGTCGACAGGCCGACCGCCCCCCAGGGGCCGAAGGAGGCGGCGAGGAGCAGGAGCGCGAGCGACAAGGGGACCAGGATATGGCGACGCCGGGTGCGCAGCGTGAAATAGAGCGCCATGGCAAGGAGCCAGATTGCGAAGAGAAGGAGCGCGTAACGGTTCTCGGTGATGCCGTAGTCGCTGATCCGCACGCCCACGGCCACGACCAGCAGCAGAATCGGTGCGTAGAGAGCGTGATGGAAATGCCGGTGGAAGACGCGCACCAGGCGGCTGCCCGAGTCACGCAGGGGATAGGCCAGGAGGTGCGTGGCCACGCCGAAGGTGCCGTAGCCGCTCACCATGAAGCCGACCTGGCCTTTGGGCAGCTCCCACTGGACCAGGATCTTGGCCATGTAGACGTAGAGAATGAGGAGGTAGAGGAGGACCAGCGGCACGAGCAGATAGCCAATCAGGAACGCGAGCCACCGGGGACAGAAATCGCCCTCGGGGCGCTGGAAGCCGCGCGGTATGCCGGACAGCGCCTGCCACGGCCAGATCACGCTCATGCAGAAAATCCAGGTGTCGGGATAGACGTGGTTGGGCAACTTGACGAAGAGTTCCTCGACCGCGCCGAATGCGAGCGATAGACCGATGCCCACTATGGTCGCGACCAGCAGTCCGAAGGCGGCGCTCACCCATCCGGCACGGTTGAAGTCCCACAGGGCCGCGTCGTCGCTCTTGGCGGACAGAAACGGCGCCACTATTATCAAGAGCACCATGCCCGGGCCGAGCAGCAGCACGGTCGGGTTGGAGAACGGGTCCCAGGTCTGCGGGCCGGTAAAGACGCGCAGGACAAGGAGCGCCAGACCGGCGGCCGCGAGCGGCAGATGCCAGAGGGCCGGCCAGCCGCGCCGCTCGGCGAACAGCTTGGCGGCGAGCGTCCAGAAGAACCCCAGGACGAACAGCACCTGGAATTGTTCCGCGAACTTCGTCTCGCCCCGGTCCACGCCGTGCTCGAGGCCGATCGCGATCGCCGCCCAGGCCAGCGCGCAGCCCAGCGGCAGGGTAAAGCGGGCAGCCGTTTTGACCAGCCCGGAGAGCACGGCGCCCAAGGACGAAAGCCCGACGAGGCGTGACGTTTTTGCACCTCTGGATTGCGTCATGTCGAGTCCATTCGCACCGTGGTTTATCCTCGCGAGTGCTTTAGCCTCCTTTCATGGAGATAGGCTTAACACTATGGCGGTCTCGCGGCGCGCCTTTGGCCGGGTCGCGGCGGCGGGCCTTTTCCTGTGGAAAACTTGGGCCGGGACCGGTAAAACCCTGTCTCCCCCAAGCGTTGGGCGAACAAAAAGGGATCGAGGTCCGATATGACCGCCAAGTGGACGCCGGACAGCTGGCGCGGCAAGCCGATCGAACAGGTCCCGGACTATCCGGACCAAAAGGCGCTCGACCGGGTCGAGGCGAGCCTCGCCGAGTTCCCGCCGCTGGTCTTTGCCGGCGAGGCCCGGCGCCTCGAGCAGCAGCTGGCCACGGTGGCCGAGGGCCAGGCCTTCCTGCTGCAGGGCGGCGATTGCGCCGAGAGCTTCGCGGAATTCCACGCGAACAACATCCGCGACACCTTCCGGGTGCTGCTGCAGATGGCCGTGGTGCTGACCTTCGGCGCGGCCTGCCCGGTGGTCAAGGTCGGCCGCATGGCTGGCCAGTTCGCCAAGCCGCGCTCGGCGCCCACCGAGGTTCAGGACGGGGTCGAGCTGCCGAGCTATCGCGGCGACATCGTCAACGGCATCGAGTTCGACGCCGCGGCCCGCGTGCCGGACCCCGAGCGCCTGCTGCGCGCCTACAATCAGGCGGCGGCCACGCTCAACCTGCTGCGCGCCTTCGCCCAGGGCGGCTTCGCGGATTTGCACAAGGTGCACCGCTGGAACCTGGAGTTCGTCGCCGGCAGCCCCCAGGGCGCCCGCTACGAGGACTGGCCGCGCGCATCGAGGAGGCCCTCGACTTCATGGCCGCCTGCGGGGTCAGCCCCGACAAGGTGTCCCAGCTGCGCGAGACCGACTTCTTCACCGCCCACGAGGCGCTGCTGCCCAACTACGAGCAGGCGCTGACCCGCGTCGACAGCCTGACCGGCCAATGGTACGACTGCTCGGCCCACTTCCTGTGGATCGGCGACCGCACGCGCCAGATCGACGATGCCCACGTCGAGTTCCTGCGTGGCGTCAACAACCCGATCGGCATGAAGTGCGGGCCGACGCTCGAGCCCGACGACCTGCTGCGCCTGATCGACGTGCTGAACCCGGAGAACAGGCCCGGGCGCCTTACGCTGATCGCCCGCATGGGCGCGGAGCGGGTCGAGGCCAAGCTGCCGCCGCTGGTGCGCGCGGTCCAGCGCGCCGGGCGCAAGGTGGTCTGGGCCTGCGATCCCATGCACGGCAACACGATCAAGTCGTCGAACGGCTTCAAGACCCGGCCCTTCGACCGCATCCTGGCCGAGGTCAAGGGCTTCTTCGCCGTGCATCTGGCCGAGGGCAGCTATGGCGGCGGCGTGCACTCGGTGACGACCGGCTCGGCGACCGCTACCACACACACTGCGATCCGCGGCTGAACGCCAGCCAGG
>Ga0224508_10003486_pt1 | contig 12982 bp, 8 predicted proteins | sample SF_Jan12_sed_USG_4_FD_170157 | JGI IMG/M metagenome (GOLD analysis project Ga0224508, IMG submission 170157) | Sediment microbial communities from San Francisco Bay, California, United States - SF_Jan12_sed_USGS_21 | ecosystem: Environmental > Aquatic > Marine > Sediment | place: USA: California...
ACCCCCTGCTGCGCACCCGGCACGTTGAGACGGCTCGGTAGCTCAGGCATCACGTGCGCGCCCGGCTCGTCAGACCCGACGTCGCCGTGAGGCACAACCTTCAGTTCGTCGAACCCGCGGCGGATTACGCGTACGTTGTCTTCAACCACGTGCTCGCCCTTGCTCCCGAACTTGGCGTGCATCTGTGCCCGGATGCCGTCGAACAGAGTCTGTTCATCGAGGCTCTCGCGGCCCATCAAGGGTGAAACGTGGAAGAACGCGCCGAGGAAGGCCGTACCCTGCATGCGGTAGCGCAACTCCGCATCGGAGGCTTCCGTGCTGGCAATCTCGAACGCATCGATCGCATAGACCTTGATGCGACGCTCGACGATCGTCCGCCGGGCGGCCGCCGGGAACGAATCCCAGATTTCCGGCGGCTCCCTGTCACTCTGGATGACGAACACGCCGTCCTCGGCGAGTCCGGCCAGGGGATCACCATTGCGGAACACGTTCGGGTCCGGTGACAGAACTACGTCCACGTGCCTGAGCTCCGCGTTGATCTTCAGAGGCTCTCGCGAGAGCGTGGCATAGAAGTTCGTCGGCTGCCCCTTCTTCTCTGAGCCGTACTTCGGGTTCGCCTTCACGTTGAGGCCGAGCAGTTCGAACGCCGTGAGTGCGATGTTCTTCCCCATCGTGATCGCGCCCCAGCCACCTATCGAGTGGATGCGGAGAGAGATCGAGTCGTCCGGAAGCAGGTTTACATCGTCCGCCGGGCGCAGAGCCCCCTCGCCGATTCCCGGATACGCCTCCAGGAGTTGTTCCTGCCAGATCTGGAGCTTGGGTGCCTTCGTGTCGCGGTGGATGAAATCGATGCCCAGGTAGTACTGCCGACGACCCGGCCCGCCGGGCAGCATGTTGTCGACGGCTGCAATCAGGTCAGCCGGTTGCAAATCACGACTCCCGAAACCGAATCCCGCGGAATAGAAGTCGGGCATGTCCTCGGGCGATATCGGCCGGAGCCCGTCATAGGGAGTGCCCTTTTTTGCCCGCCAGTTCTCCATACCCTGGGCCATCGCGGCCCTGATCTCACGTACGAGCGGTTGCTCGACGGCCAGCGGTTGATCCGTTCGTTCCAGAACCGTGACCCCACGCTTTCCGCGGAGAAGTGCCGTGACGACATCCGCCGGAAACGGCCGGAACATCGTCATGTTCAACACACCGATCTTCAACCCGCGCGCCTCGCGGAGGTGGTCGACCACCGCCTCGGCGTTGGGTACGACCGAGCCCTGCCCCACCAGGACATACTCGGCGTCCTCGAGCCGATAGCCCGACGCCCTCCTGTAAACCCGGCCGGTGAGAGCGGCGTATTCTTCCATCGCCAGGTCAGTCAGGTCGGCGACGTGCTCGAAGTAATACGGCCGCTGGGCCGCCACTCCCTGCGCGTACGACTCCTGGTTCTGGACGACACCCAACATGGCCGGATAGTCGAGATCGAACATCTCGGGAATGCGTCGTCGTGTCGGCCCGAAAACCAGGCGTTGTGCGGGCGTCGGGCACTCGATGATGTCCGACGGATCGCCCAGGTATTTCTTGATCAGGGCCGGTTCTGGCAGCCGGATCGACTCGATCACGTGGCTCGTGAGGAATCCGTCTTGCGCGCTCATCCCGGGATTGAGGGCCAACTCGGCGATTCGGTGGGCGATCAATGTGAGATCGGCAGCTTCCTGAACGTCCTTCCCGAACAACTGGAAGAACCCCGTGTCGTCGATCGCGTGGTAGTCGTCATGGCCGGCGTGGACGTTGAGCGCGTGCTTGGTCATGGCGCGGGCCGCGACGTTGAGAACATATGTCAACCGTTTGCCGACAGCCGCGTACAGCGATTCGTGCATGTAGGCGATGCCCTGGCCACTCGAGAAGTTGGCGGCCCGCAGACCCATCATGCTCATGCCGGCCGTCACGGCGGCGGCCGCGTGCTCCCCTTCGGGTTCGAAGAAGATCAATCGCCTGCCGTTCACATTCTGCTTACCGGCGGCGACCGCTACGGCCCAACCTTCGCCCATTTGCGTCGACGGAGTGATCGGGTAGGCTCCCGCCGCCTCGCTGGCAGCCGTCTCCATGGCGACGACCGCCTCGCTTCCGTCCAGCGCCTCCAGGATCCCGGGAAACTCGGGTGTCTCGGGGGCGGCGTCTCGGATTCGCTTGATCATCTTGCTTCGCTTTCGGCCAGTTCGAGGCCTGGGAAGACCTGCGCCCCATCCACCCAGACGATCGCGTTCGTCGGGCAGCGGGCGATTGCAGCGGGGTTTTCGAGTTCAATGCGGTCGTAGTCGATAACCGCGAGGCCTGAACGCATTTCGATCAGGCCAGGCTCTGCGTCGGCCACACAGCGCCCGCACGCGTTGCATGCGGCGGAGCACACAGAGGTGGCGGCCTCACCATCGAGCAGGTTCCTGCATTGGACGATGAGGTGCTGCTCCAGTGGCATCAGCACGAACAGATCGAGCGGACATGCCACCACGCAGTCGTTGCAGGCCGTGCACTTGTCGGGTTCGACGACCGGCAAGCCGACCGGATTCATCCAGATCGCGTCGAACGTGCATGAGACGGCACAGTCGGCGAGGCCGACGCACCCCCATGCGCATCCCTTTCCTCCGCCGCTCACGGCCACTGCGGCCGCACAGCTCTCGACTCCGTAGTACTCGGCCTTCTGCACCGCGACGTCTGATCCGCCTGCGCACAGCAACCGCGCCACTCGTTTCTCGATTTCGCCGGCGTCGACGCCCAATATTTCGGCAAACTCCTCCAATTCGTACGAGCCCATCACCGTGCATTCCGCCGGGACCACGTCGCCCGTGGTCGCCGCTTCGGCGAACGCGCGACACCCGGCGAACCCGCATGCCCCGCAGTTGGCCCCGGGCAGGATATCGGAGAGTTCATCGATTCTGGGATCTTCCCACACCTTGAGCTTCCAGTGTGCGAGCGCGATCAGCGTTCCGAAGGCGAGGCCCAGCCCGCCCAGGATCGCCACCGGCGTGAGAATCGACGAGAGCGTCATGACTCGGCTCTACCCCGTGCCATCCACGAAATCCGCCTGCTGCAACAGCCACCCGGCGAGCCGATCCACGGGATCCGCATCTACCGGAACGGTCATCTCAACCGGGGCCGCCGAATCGGCGGAGCCGCTCGCCATCGTGCGTGCCGTCGCGAGTTCACGCAGGTGCGCGAGGTCCTCGGTCTGTCGGAAATCGCTGGAGGGGATTGCGGCGACCGCCGGAAGATCACCGACCGAGAGCCGCTCGGCGTAGCACGTGCCGCCCGCTGGATCGTGCACGAACGGAACGAGGCTATCGGATCCGAGTGCAACGATCGCCGGGCCAGGGACTGTGGCCACCCTGGCAAGCTCCGCCGGATCGTGGGTCTGCATCACCAGGACCCCTGGCGACAGGAGCTGGGCGAGCGGCGCGGCCGGCGCGGTCCCTCGCACGATGAGCACGATCTTCTGGGCGCCATCGAGGAACTCGGACAGGCCGGCGACATTCAAGTCCGCGCCGTCAAGCTCCACAAACAACGGCGGAGCCACCCGGCGCTCGGACCGGCTCCACAGCGCAAACGGATATCCATGCGGCAGGCTGCCCGCATTCACGATATCCCCGCGGCCCTCCAGCAACGGCAAGACGCGACGGATCACACCGAAGACCCGGCCTGTTTCGGCAAGGGCGGCGGCAACCTGCTCCCGCAGGTTCTCACCCCGCGATACGCGAGTCCGCAGGAGATCCGTGTCCCTGTCTTCCGCGGCTATTAGTGTTTCGAGCACACGTTCGACATGGCGCAGATCGCCCGACTCGACAGTCTCGGGTGCGGCCACGAGCGCCGCGAACCGTGTCGCGTCGACACGGCCTTCACCGAACGCGCCGAGTTCCGCTGCGGCGAGATGCTCGGGGTCGCCGTGGGTGCCCTGGTGCCGGGTGAGAAAGGTCTGCAGATCCTCCACGGCCCGGGCGAGTGCCGAGTGGAAGGCCTCTGCCGGCTCCCGCATTGCCTCGAGTGCCCCGGTGATCAGGGAGTCGTCAGATGGCATGACGATCGAACTCCTCATTCAGGAGAGCAACTCGGTCGGCAGCGGTGTGCGCAGCTACGTGACGTGTCTCTTCATACCGGGGGAGGCTCTCATTCCGGTACAGGATACCGATGCGGACCTTGTCCTCATTCTGCGCGAACCGTCGCGCGGCATCGAGATCGGATGGATCGTGCCGGACACGATCCTGGTAGCGAGTCTCGAGCGCTTCGATGTTCAACCCATCCTCGTGTACGAGCAGCTGCACCGAATCCGGGTTCTTCGGGGCGTCACCGAACATGTCCGGCGTGAAGTGCGGACAGCGTTGGAGTACGCGAACGAACGCGAATCCGGGATGCCGGTGGGCCGCTTCGAGCGTCGCGTACAAGTGCGCCGGAATCCACTCCGCAGTCTGCGCAACGAACGAGGCGTTGGTGATGCCGAGCGTCGCGACGATCGGGTTGATCGGAGGAAGCCAGCTGCCGAAAGGCTGCGTGTTACTGGCATATCCTTGCGGCGTAGTGGGCGAAGTCTGCTTCTTCGTCATCCCGTAGATCTGGTTGTCGAGCAGCAGGGCCACCATGTCCACGTTGTAGCGGATCGCATGCACCCAATGCCCCGCTCCGATCGACACGCAGTCCCCGTCGCCCATGACGACGAACACGTTGAGGTCCGGACGGTGCAGCTTCACGCCGGTCGCGATCGGCAGAGCTCGACCGTGGATCCCATGAAATCCGTACGTGGTCATGTAATGTGGGAACCGGCTCGAGCAGCCAATACCGGATACGAACACGGTTTCCTCGGGTGGCAGGTTTTCATCCGCCAGCAGGCGCTGCATGGAGGCCAGAACCGAATGGTCCCCGCAGCCTGAGCACCAGCGTGCCTGCGCACCCTGGTAATCGGACATGCTGAACTCGCGGTCGTCCTCGCCCGCGATGTGGAGTAGAGAACAGGTGTTCACTCCGTGCCTCCTTCGGGCAGATTGGCGCGAATCACATCGTGGATCGCTCCGGGCCGCAGCGGCTCGCCGAGAACCCGTGTCCAGCAGTCGACATCGCACAGGGTCTGGGCGCGCAGCAACCACGCCAGCTGTCCGCGGCGGCGGTTTTCGTCCGTCACGAACGGCATGTCGCGATCGTCGCTGTAGTTGATCTCGACCGTCATCACCTTCTTGAACCGTCGGAAAATCTCCTTCAGGCCCGGCTCGAGCGGAGACAGGAAGCGAAGATGGATGCTGGACACGGAGCTGCCCTCTCCACGAGCACGTTCCACGGCTTCTTCGATCGCGCCCTTCGTCGACCCCCATCCGACGATCAGCAGGTCGCCGGACTCGTCACCGTTCACGGATGGCGGCATCAGCGAGTGCTGAAGCACCGCGAGCTTGCGGCTACGCATGGCGCTACCGCGCTGATTGATCTCGGAGGTATAGGCGACCTTGCTTCGCTCGTCGTGGGCGAGCCCGGTCACAGTATGCATGCCGCCTGGCTGGCCCGGGATGAAGCGGCGGGACAGACCTGTACGGGGATCCCACTCGTACGGCCTCCCGTTAGAGGGAATCGGGCTCTGATCAGCGGCAGGCGCCTGCCACGCCGCGTCGATATCGGGCCGCCGGAAGGGCTGGACACCGGTAGCTAGATTCGCGTCGGACAACACCATCACGAGCGTCCGAAACGTCTCGGCGATGCGTCGGGCCGTGACCATGACGTGAAAGCACTCTTCGATCGTCGCGGGCGCGATGATCACATGGGGAGCATCGCCTGGCTGCCCGAACAGGGCGGCGAGAAGATCGGACTGCTCAACTTTCGTCGGAAGACCGGTGCTGGGCCCTCCTCGCTGGACATCGACGAGGACCAGGGGAATCTCGGTCATCACCGAGAGTCCCAGAAACTCCGTCTTGAGCGCCAGGCCGGGACCGGACGTGATCGTGAACGCCACCTTTCCGCTGTAGGAGGCCCCCAGCGCGACTCCCGCGGCGGCAATCTCATCCTCCGCCTGGTGGATGATCCCGCCAAACCGCTCAAATACGCCACCGAGGTGATGTGAGACCGAGCTGGCAGGGGTAATCGGGTACATCGCGGCGAGCTCCATGCCGGAGGCGATGGCACCCATGGCGATGGCCTGGTTTCCGTTCATGACGACCGTGGGCTCGTCCGAGACGGACGCGGGTACGCGTACGCGAAAATCGAGATGGTTTCGGGCCCACTCGACTCCCGCATCGAACAGCAGGTAGTTCCGGTCGGTGATGGCCTGGCTCTTCTTCCGGAAGGCGAAGGCGATCTGCTGGCGAGAAAGCTCTACGTCCCTCTCGTAGATCTCGCACAGCAAGCCGAGGGCGAACATGTTCTTGCCCAGGGTCGGATCCTCGACCAGGCGTTCGCACTCCTCGTGCATCGGGACTCCGATGATCCGGTAGTCAGCCTTCCCGAGTTCGGCGAGGGCCGCAATCCACTCGGCGCGGATATCCTCGTCGTCATGTTCTGCCCACCGATTCTCGAGCAGGATGGTGGCATCGTTCTCGAGCGTCCCGAGGCGATGACGATGCAGCAGGACCTGCTCATTGAACGCCAGGACCAGGTTGGTCCGGTCTCCCCAGTTCGTAACCGGCCCGGACCCGAGTCGAACGCGGTTGCCGCTGGCGGCCGCTGGATCACGGGGTGGAGGCTGGACCTCAGCCGGGATGATCTCGACCGTCCACACTCCGTTTCCCATCTTCGCGGAAATCGTCCCGAAGATCTGGCCGCAGCGTTGTGCGCCCTCGCCGGGGTCCGAAACGACTTCGACGGTATGGGTGGAAGTCTCCAGAATCTCGCATTCGGGCGGAGCCTGCGCGCCGTCTTCGAGCATCGGAAGTTTCGTCGTCATATGACGTTTCGCCTGTATCGCGTCCGTGTGCCCCGTACCCCGGCGCGGCGCTCGCGAGTGACGCTATTTCGCCGCACTCGAGAGAAACGGGAAGTCAAGCCGAACAGTCGCCCGGCAATCTGTACTCGATAATAGGATCAATTTATCTTAGATACAAGGGGGCGCGTAACTTCGGGCGATCGGACCACTCGGCTGCCTAGCAGGCGCAAGAATCACCGCGCCATGAGCGCCTCGCCTCGAACAGCATGATGGGGACCATGGCGAGCGCAGCAAGCGGATCGGCCCACCACCAGCCAAGCAGGGCGTTGAGGCCGAGACCGGCGAGCAGGATGGCCGACAGGTACGCACACAGGTCGGTTTGGCGTGAATCCGCTGTCAAAGCGGGACTCTTCAGCCCGGTCGCGACCGACCTCTTAGCGCGCGCCAGGATGGGCATCACGATGACGGACACGGCTGCGAGGACGATTCCGACGATGCTGGCATCAGGCTCTGATCGGCTGCTGAGCGTCAGGACAGACTCCACGGAGACATAACCGGCCAGGGCCACGAAGCTCACGGCGACGAGTCGCTGGGCGACCCGCTCCCGGGACTCCCCTGCCGTCCCGTCCTGCAGGCGCCACAGCAGAACGCCTCCAGACAGGCTCTCGATGAGAGAATCCAGGCCGAAACCGATGAGGGCTGTACTGCCGGCCGCGAGACCCGCCGCGCCGGCGACCACGGCTTCGACGAGGTTCCAGCCGAGCGTGAAGACCTCGAGTCGGCGTCCTCGTTGCATGAGCGCATCCGTGGCTTCTGCCATCGTGCATCGTCTTCATATTCGAGTGATGGCGGAGACGACCCCGATCATGCCAAATGTATCAGTGCCGAGCCGACAATGAGCGGCTCCCCTGTTACTGGCGGGCGACGACCCTTTGAAGGCCAGGGGTGTTCGAAGCCTGGCTCTCGAGCCGTCGGACCTTTACGAACCGGGGAACCTGGGATTTCCGCCGGGGCTTGGGGAGCACTGCCGCGAGGTGCTGTCCGCGATTCTGGTGGCGAGTTCGGGCTGCCGGCTGAGCGTGGCGCAGGCCGTTCGGCGACGCCCGACTCATGAGATTTGTCCGAGCATAAGGAGAAGAGCATGGCACTCGACAACAACGCATTCTGCTGGAACGGAGTCGTCAGCACGGATAGTGAGGCGGCGAAGGCTTTCTATCAGTCCACGATCGGCTGGCAGACCATCGAGCACACGTTCCCGAATGGTGAATCGGCCACGATGTTCGCGGCTGACGGCTTTCCGCGGGCACATCTCCGCGCCCCGGAAGGAGGCGAGAGTTGCCGATGGGCGAGCTATCTGCGCGTCGAAGACGTGGACGCATCCACCGCGGCCTGCCTGGCGAACGGCGGGGGCGTCGTGCTGTTGCCAAACGATATCGCGCTCGGACGATTCAGCGTTGTTTCCGCGCCCAGCGGTGCCCTGCTCTGCCTGTACCATGAAGCGGACGAGCAGTCGGCGATGAACGCGCCGGCCGGCCCGGGGAGTCGCCACTGGACCGAGCTGCAGAGCGACGACCTGGAGACGGACGTCGAGTGGCTGAAGGACACGTTCGGGTTCGAGATCGAAGAAATGCCGATTCCCAACGGCACCTACTACATCCTCAACAGCGGCGGCAAGCCGCGTGGGGGAGCCACTGCGTCTTTCAGTGACGAGGTAGCGGGTCAGTGGCTCAACTGGGTCGAAGTGGCTGACGTGGACGCCACCCTGGCGCGGGTGAACCAGGCCGGCGGCTCGGCGCCGGCCGAAGGCCAGGACTGGCCCGGCGTGGGACGCATGGCGATCGCGCACGATCCGACGGGCGCGGTGTTCGGGGTGATTTCGCCGGCGGCTGCCGGCTGAGCGATCGGAAGAGCCGCGCGGCTCTTCAGGTGGGCGTTCAGTCAGCCCTGAAGTTGATCGGCAGCACGATCCACACGCCGACCGGCTTGTCACGGTTCAGCGCCGGCGTGAACTCGCCGGCCTTCGCGACCTTGAGGGCTACCTCGTCGAGTTGCACGTAGCCGCTGGTCCTCTGCACGACTGCGTTCGTGACCCGACCCTGTTCCGAGACGAAGAAGTAGATGCCCACGCTGCCGCTAACTCCCGCCTCGCGTAGCATAGCCGGGTACTGACGCTCGGCCAGTCGGATCAACTCCGCCTCGTTCGTAAGGCGGGGATCCGTATCGCGATCAATCCAGGCCGGAACTTCCGATGGGCGGGCACCGGTAGGCGGCGGCGCCAGTCCTTTCACAGGATTCGACTTGAAGTCCGTGCGCGCAATCGTTCTGTCGTCCTCGAGCAGCACGGTGGCCGCGCGGGGTGTCGCCGGACGCAAGATATCGTCGGGGGGCGGCGGGATGACGATCTCCGGTGGCAACTCGATGACGAACGTGTCGTCGCCCGTGGACCCGATGTCGGCCGCATGGAGCGTGGGAAACCAGCTGAACAGAGCGAAATGAGCGGCGACCGCCGCTACGACACCGAGGCGCATCCAGTCCTTGCTCTGCGCCTTGAATCGTTGGTTGGCGGTGATGTAGATCGAAGAATACCTGCTCGAACGCATGGTGCCCTCCTCCCTGCCCGCCGACGCGCCGGGCCAGCACACCTCTACCCTCGTGGCGGGCGGGCGGTTCCCGAAATCCTGTTGAAGCAGCGTTTTTGTGAGTGCTCAGCCCTTCGCACGCATCTTGCCTTTCGTCCCGGCATGAAAGCATGGACAGCGGCGTTTCCCCGCCCAGGTGGCCTTGCAGAGGTCCTGCAACTACCCGGGGAGGAAACGAGAGCATTTGCAGAAGGCCTCAAACCGGCGGAATTCGCCGAAATATCGGGGTTTACCTCGGCACGTCGCCGGCTGTCGGTGGGCTGGTGATGCTGCCGCAACAGCTGACTCCGGTCACGTCGTCGCACGCCTCGATCACCGGCGAGCTGGCTGACATCTTGATCGAGCTGTCTTCCGCGCTGCAGAAGTTCTGTATGTACAGCTCGGGACACGCGGCGCTTCGGGCAGCTGCCGGCACCGTCGCGCAACGGCTCGCCCGCCGCCGGGGCCATCGAGGTACCCTCTGCCTCGCGGTAGCCTCCGACCACGTGATCGTTGAGGTCCGACCCAAGTTCGAACTCACCCGACGCTTTGAGGGTGTCACCTCCAAGCTGACTCACCCCCTGCTGCATGCGTTCGCCGTGCGTCTGCACGAGCACGAACTGGCTGAAGTAGCGCTCGCCGAAGGCGTCACGGTCGATGAGCTCACTCAGTTGTTGTCGATCCTCGCTACCGAGCCGTCAGAGACAGGGAGACCGCTCGGGGCTGAACCGGACACGGTTCTGCAGGATTTGCCTCACGTACGCATTCGCAGGCAGGGCTCGGGACTGACGAGTCTGGCCGGTGGGGAGAGCGGCGCTGACCGGTCTGAGGAGAACGACGCGCAATTGTGGGACGAGTTCGCCCGTGATGCCCTGGGAATCGAAGAGGGGGCGGAAGCGAGAGCCTATGGCCCGGCAGAAATCGCCCGGGCGATCGACGTGCGATCGGGAAGCGATGTCTTCGACCGCAGGATGATCGGTCATCTGATCCAGATCGCAGACGATCTGGGCAAGGCCGGAGTGCTCGAAGCCGTTGAGCTCCGCAGGAACATGTCGGCCGTCCTTCGCCAGCTGGACAGGGTCACGCTCCAGTGCCTGATGAACATGACCGGCGATGGGCACCTCCGGCGTAAGCTCCTGTCCGACTTCGCATGCTCACTGGATGTGGATGTCGTCCTGGACCTCGTACAGACCGCGGCCGAGGACGAGAATTGCGATGTGTCGCGCGGAATGATCCGGCTGCTGTCCAAGCTTGCCCGGCACGCGTCGCATGAGGAGGCGCCGGTAGTCGCCTACCGGGGTGACGACGGACTGCGCAGAGTAGTGCAGCGGTTGATTTCGGGTTGGCAGTTGGAAAATCCGAATGACGAAGACTACGACCAACTCCTGGCGAGTCTGTCGATGAGCGTCCAGAACGGAGACGTGGCAGTTGCCAAGGAGTCGACGGTTGAACGGGAGCGAGTCGTACAGCTCTGTCTCGAGACCGACGTTGGCAGCGCGTCGTTGGGGAGATGCATCGACGACATGCTGGCGGCAGGTCAGGCAACCGTCCTGATAGATCTCCTCGATCAGGTGCCATCCGATGGCATCATCGCTTCTTCGATGTGGAGCCGGCTGACCGGCGATTCCGTGCTGCGGAGGCTCATCGAGGAGGAAGATCCTGACTTCGCGGTCATCGATAGAATTCTGCCCCACGCCGGGCTGGGCGCCTCGGGGCCGCTTCTGGACCGGTTGGCGGGCGCCGAGTCGAGAACGGTTCGACGTCATGTTTTCGACCGACTCAGACTCACTGGCTCCGCGGTGGGCCCAATGGCCTTGGAGCGAATCGGGAGCTCCGAGGAGACTCCGTGGTTCGTGCTTCGGAATATGCTCTCTCTGCTTGTGGTGCTCGAGGACCTCCCTGACGAATTCGACCCCAGAGTGTATGCGAAGCACGAGAACCCGCAGGTGCGGCAGGAAGCGCTGCGCCTGTGCATGCGGATACCGAAGATCCGAAATGCGGCCATTCTTTCCGCACTCGCCGATTCCTCGCCGCGCATTGTCGCCATGGGCGTCTACGAGGCCGAGATGGGAGCCCACCCGTCGGCTGTGTCCGCGCTGGCGGGAATCGCCCTGTCGGACGACGAAGATCCGGACCTGCGAGCGCACGCCGCGCGGGCGCTGGCCCGCCTTGGCACCCCCGAAGCGCTGGAGAAGCTGCTCGAGCTGGCTCGCCCGCGGTGGCGCGGGTTGCGGGCAGCTTTGCGCGACGAGTCACCGGTTCTTCTCGCTGTACTTCGCGGACTTGCAGAGCATTGGCCAGCCGAGCCGCAGGCCGAAGCCATTCTTCGTCGAGCAAGAAAGTCGAGCAACCGGTCGATCGCAAAGGCGGCGTCATGAGACAACCTGTTGCTTTCCTCGACACCCTCGGCAGGCACCTGGAACTTGTGACTGAAGTCGATGCCGACGATCCGACGCTTGAGGCCGGCATCCTCGAGCTCATGTCGGCCCTTCAGATGCTGCTGAGACTGAACGCGTTTCCCATCTTCGAGTTTCGCGAGGGCGATGTCATCTACGATGGCGACTTGATGCCGGAGTTGCAGCGCTGGGAGTGGTCTCTCAAGCTGGCCGAAGCTGGTGTTGAGCGGCTTAAGGTAACGCCCGGCACCACACGAGATGACATCGAAGGTTTCGTAGATGAAGTCGCTTCACGGCTGAGTCTGGGCGACCAGGGCGCGACGGTGAGAGAACTGCGAGGCCAGACGGGGCTGCAGTTTCAAGCGCTCGTCGATGAAACGACGGCTACTCAGTCTCCTTTGCAGTCGATATCGGAAGAGTTTGACCTCCAGGAGGAATTGGCGGTCGTCAACTGGTTGCATGGGGAGGTGACGGCTCACGGTCAGATCCCGATCGCGGAGACGTCCGCCGCGGTAGAGCTGCTGAGCGTCGCCATGCATTCCGAGGCAGGGGTCATCATTCCGTTGGTCGAACTGAAGGAAGTCGACCAGTATACGACGACCCATTCGATGAACGTCTCCTGCTTATCGATGGCCCTGGCCGAGTCCCTGGGCTACGGACCGACGGATGTGCGTGCGATCGGTGAGGCGGCTCTCCTGCACGATGTCGGAAAAGCCCGGCTTCCCCTCGAAGTGCTCAACAAGCCGGGCAAGCTGACCGACGAAGAGTGGCAGGTGATTCAGGGGCACACGGTCGAGGGCGCCCGCATGCTTCTCGAAGCCGGACCGCGTATGGACCTGGCGGCGACCGTTGCCTACGAACACCACCTGAGCTGGCAGGGCGATGGCTATCCTCAACTCGCGATTCCGCGGCAGCCGCATCGGGTGAGCCGATTGGTCCAGGTGTGCGACGTATTTGACGCGCTGCGGACCCGCCGACCCTTCCGGCCGCCATGGCCGCAGGGCCGAGCGGTGAGCTATCTCAAGGAGCGCTCCGGAACATACCACGACCCGGAATTCGTGGACGCATTCCTTGAAATGATCAAGCAATGGGAG
>Ga0224508_10003487_pt1 | contig 12982 bp, 14 predicted proteins | sample SF_Jan12_sed_USG_4_FD_170157 | JGI IMG/M metagenome (GOLD analysis project Ga0224508, IMG submission 170157) | Sediment microbial communities from San Francisco Bay, California, United States - SF_Jan12_sed_USGS_21 | ecosystem: Environmental > Aquatic > Marine > Sediment | place: USA...
ACTCGAATCCCTCTGCCGGATTGCCCGGCACGGTATAGAAACGCCACAACTCATCGCCGGTATCGACGTCATAAGCCGTGACATAACCGCGCACGCCGAGCTCGGCACCGCCATTCCCGATCAAGACTCGCCCATCGAAAACGCGCGGCGCGCCGGTGATCGCATACGGCCAGTCTTTGTCGAATGTCTGCGTTGACCAGATCTCGGCACCGTCAGCTGCGTCGAGTGCGATCAAACGGCCGTCGAGCGTCGCAATGACAATCTTGCCTTGCCAGGCGGCGAGTCCGCGGCTGCCAACGCCGCAACAGGAATTACCGCCCCACTCCGGTGGGACCTCGGGGTCGTGGGACCAGATCAGCTCACCGCTTGCGGCATCCAGCGCATAAGTGACCGACCACGCGCTGGTGACATACATGACGCCATCGATGACCAACGGCGTGCCTTCGATCGCGCGACTGGTATTCAGATCGAAGTACCAGGCGAGCCCGAGGTCACTGACGTTTTCGTCATCAATCTGGTCGAGCGGACTGAACCGCTGTTCCGTGAGCGTGCGGCCCCAGGTCATCCAGTTTTCAGGTTCGCGATCGGCTCTGAGTAACCGCTCGTGATCGACGTCCGCAGGGCGTACACTGCCGCGTTGCGCCCACGCCGAATCTGAAATCGACAATGCGATCGCCAAACAAGCAACAGTCCGCGCAATCTTGCAGCCCCGCCTGGACCGAGTCGACGCCAATTGCAGCATTTCAGCGCGGGGGAAGCGTGTTTTGCATGTTCGCCGGCAAGTGTTGATCGGCTGCCGTCATCACGAAGCCGACCATGATGTAGTCGCCCATAACAGTCGCGAGATCAACCATGCCGCGTTCGCCGAAATAGCCGACTATCTCGGCATAAAGCTCCGAACTGACCTTGTGATCGCGTAACAGCGCGCGGGCAAAGCGGATGATCGCTCTGTCCCTGGCGCCCAGGTCATCTGGAGACGTATCGAATTTAATCGCATTGATGACATCTTCGGGCACTCCGAGACGACGCGATGCGCCTTCGTGTGCCGACCATTCGTAGGCCTGCTCGAATTCCCAAGCCGCCTGCATGATGGCCACCTCATAATCGCGCGGCTCAAGGATACCGTTGAAGCGCGAGTACTGATTCAGGTGATGAAACGCCTCTGCCACCTTGGGGCTGTGCATGGAAACGGCGGCCGGCCCAGTCAACGGTCTCGGCCCATCCCCAACCACAAGGTTGTAAGCCGCTTTGCCGTCGGCGTCGAGTTGATCCGGTGTCAATGCCGGAAGCCGCGACAATGACTCGGCATTTATGTCTGCTGGCAACGAGCGATTCGCCGCCTGCTGAGCGAATGAAAGGCTTGTTGCGAGCAGCCAGATAAAGGCAACTGACAAAGTTCTACCGATTTGAATCATGTTTCTATCTCCCGTACGCGATTTCAATTGACGCAAGAATCAGGTCGCCGGCACAAAACACTAGTCGCCCGCCAAGTCTTCAATAATATCAGCCGCCACGTCGTCCAACTCGTCGATCGAGTAAGAGTCGCGAAACGCCCGCATGTTGTTCCGACCGGTTGCGGTTGCGCTTACGGCAACCACAGATTCGACCGTGAGCCTGGTCAGAAGGCGCGCGCCATTGGCGAAAACGCCGCCGCCGGCAAGGCAACCGCAACCCAGGGCGATAGCAATGAAAGTTGGCCAGACAAACTGGCCGCGGAATGATCCCCGAGTCTCACCGTACACCGGCAGCATTTTTCCCCTTCAACGCATTTTTCGACAGATTATCATTATCCGCCTGGGCAGGACCGCCCTGGAACCACAGCAGCCAAAAGAGATGGGCTGTCGCGAGGAAGTCGAAGTCTGAGCGACGACTCTAAGATCTAACCTCTTGGTCGCGCTCCAGCTTCTTTACTAGTTGGCCCAGCGCCTTTATCTGCGCTTGCCCGCGCATCAGCATGATGAAGCCGATCATGAACAGTGAAAATGCAATCTGCATTGACCCGTCCATTGGCTCTTCAAAGTTTCCGAACAAGCCGCTGAAAAACATCAGGCTTGCGACCACGAGAGCGACTACATCGGTCACTCGAAATGACCGACCTTCTGCTTCTTTCCACAGTTTCTCGTGCTTGAAACGTGCGTATCCGGCAAGCGCAGCGTCCAACTCTTCAGCGCTAGAGAATTTTTTTTCGTCCATGTTCTCCTCCATCACGTAGCAGCGACTGGACCGTCTGCAATAGGGTAATGGCAGTTACTTCGGACGAGCGCTGCAGAACAGGTTAAGCGTTAATCGCCCCGATCGAAAGTCATCGCTGAGCCCTTTAGAGCGATAATCGCTCCACCGTGCGGAATGCGCCCGGAATCGGAGATTCATTCTGTTAAATAGAGCGCAAGTCCCAATTGCAGTAGTCCGTCGTGCCTGCGGGACAATCAAAGCTCAGAAACCGATCTTCGAATACACAGGTGACCAGGGATGTAACACCAACACCTAGCAACAAGCCCACTCCAGCCGAAAACATTTTCACGGCCATTCTCTACTCCCGTCCCACAAGGTCTTGAGCGCGCCCCGCAGCCAAAGATGGCACTGTTCTACGATGCAGTACGTACCAAAATGCCAATGAAACAATGGCTCCTCGCGCGCCAAAAAACACATAATCGCGCCGCGGTGACCAGCCACCGGTAAACAGGTCGAAGGCCAGTCCCATGTCGCGTAAATTCAGGCGCAGTTTTGTGCGCTGATTCACGAAAATTAGGCAATAGACTCATCTAACTGATAGATCTAGCAGCAAATGCGCGTAGTTGAAACGGTAAAGTTGCAGACATACGTCAACTTCCTTCGAGACAACCAGAGTGGTAAAGGATATGTCCGTTCGTGTTCGAGGCCTGCTCTATTTTATTGTCGGCGCCAGCGTCTTTGCGCTGTTCGGGTATTGGATTGCCAACCCTGAATCTTATCCACTGTCAGTCTATCCAGCCGGTTTGGGCGGGGCCCTGGTCATCGGCGCACCGGGCGCCGGTGCACTCATCGGATTAGTTGAACTGATCTCAGGAAAGCCGTTCTACAAGATTGAAGACGCCTGGGCCAATCTGTCCGGGCTGCAACGATTTTTTGGCGGTACTGCGATTGTGCTGGTTGGAGGTACCGTGGTATTCAGCGCGATTGCTGTCGCAATGCTCTAATTGACTTCCGGCGGTTCGCTCCCAACCGGCTGCGCCTCCGTGACAACCGCCTGATCCTCGGTGCCAATCGCCTGATCCTCCGTGCCAATCGCCTGACCCTCCGCGCCAACCGTCTGATCATCGATGCCAGCCGCTTTTTCCGCCTTTCTCAGTTCCTTCTTTTCTGCCTTGGCGCGGCGCTTATCTTTCTTTGCCTGCTCCCGTTGGCGCTTTGCGTGAGTTTGCGGTCCTGGCCTGGCCATAGGGCATATTCCTTGCGTAGATAACAATGCGCCACGTTACCACAAGGCTGGCTCTAGCTGCGCAACAAGTGAGAGTTACTTAACTGCTGTCCGAGCCATTCTTGTGCGGCAGAGAATCGAGCGCACCAACAAGCTCACTCAGCGCTGTCAGTTGTTCTTCAGAAAGCCGGCTCAATGCTCCGCCCAGTTGACTCAGCGATTGCTGCGTCGCGCGTTTATAGGTACGTCGGCCTTTCGCGGTCAACGATAACAACACCCCTCGGCCGTCTGTCTTATGCTCGCGCCGTCTTACCAGACCGCCCTGCTCCAATGAAGCAATCATCCGACATAGTCATAGCCATCGAGTCGAACACCGCGATTAGCAAAGCATTTATCTGAGATCGTTTTCAACTGCATTCCTCCGCCAGACCGAATTCGCGTATGACGGTCGAAATATGCAGCAAATGCTTCGGCTAAACTGTCAATCGGCCGACACTTCACGGCCGAGGCCTTTTCGCTTGGGTAATTCGATGGCTAGCAATGCCGACAGCCACTACAACCAGGGACGCGTCCACCGAGCTGCGGGACAGCTTCAACTTGCGGCCGAATCCTTCCAAAGAGCACTGGCCATTGACCCGTCATTCACCGCAGCTGCCCTTGGCCTTGGGCAGACATATTATGAATCCGGCAGATCCTCCGAAGCGCTGCATTACCTCGAGCAGGCGCTGCAAGCAGAGCCCAATAACGCCGATACGCTTTGCTATTGTGGCCAGGCACTTGCTGACACCGGACAGACGGACCTTGCCTTGGTCTTTCTGCGTAAGGCGATCGAGGCAGCTCCCGACACCCTGAGCTACACGCTCGCTGCGATTGGTGTATTACAAGGAATCGAATTCAGCGCGCATGACGCATGGTATGAACAATTTCTAGTTGACTGTCTCGATAACCCGCGACTGGCGCATGCCGCAGTCACCAATGTCGCTACATCTCTGTTGTGGATTAAACCAGCCCTACGAGATGCTCTTGCAGCCAACTCGCTGGATTCGTCGCATCTTGCACGACTCGGGCAAGAACCGTTGCTTCTCAGACTGCTGTCCAAAACGATGGGGCGTAGCTGGGCATTCGAGGTCTTTTTTACGAAATTGCGTCAAACCCTCGCGCAATTGTGTGACCCAGAGCACCTGACGCTGATGGCCGGCGTCGCTGAACAGGCATTTAACGCCGGGTATGTCCAATACCAATCCGAATTTGAAGCCGAACTCGAGATTGCACTGCTGAAAAAAGAAGCCGCGTCGCTCACGCCAGCTGAGCTCATGGCGCTCGCGTCGTATCGGGCACTGGTGGATGTGCCGGGCGCGACGGAGATTCTGGCCCGGTCAGATCTGTCGGAGACAACGGAGCGCGTCATACAGAGAACGCTGCGCGAACCGTTGCATGAGCGAGAACTTCAATCGCGAATCGAAAGCCTGACGCCGATTCAAAGCGATGTTTCCGAGCGGGTTCAGGCGCAATACGAAGAGTATCCTTATCCCCGCTGGATCAATATCCAATCCGTGGATGACCGGAACGAACGTCTGGTCGACCACCTCACCCAGCACTCGTTGATCTTTCAAGACCCGGGGTGGCCGGAGCGACCGAGAGTCCTGGTGCCTGGTTGCGGAACCGGGTATCACCCGCTGTCTCTCGCGCGTAAACACCCCGAAACGGATGTACTGGCCATAGACCTCAGCCGCACAAGTCTTGCCTACGCGATCCGAAAGCAGCAGGAACTGAAGTTCACCAATGTTAGATTCTGCCAGGCAGACTTGCTCGGCCTCGGTGAGCTGAGCGATCGATTCGAATATATCGACTGCGCTGGTGTGTTGCATCACTTGGAATCGCCGCTGGAAGGATGGCGCGTCTTATCTCGGCTGCTCGAGCCCGGCGGCGTCATGCGCATCGGATTGTACAGCGAGCTTGCGCGCCGGACTATTGTCGCAGCACGCGAAAAAATAGCCGCAATGCGCATCCCGAGTACGCCAGCCGCGATCCGGAACTTCCGGCAGGCGATAATGAGCGACCCCGAGTTATCAGCGCTTCGCAGTCTCGCCAGCACGACGGCTGATTTTTTCAGCATGGGCGATATTCGCGACCTGATCTTCCACGTACAAGAACATCGCTTCGACCTGCCGACGATTAAGCAATATCTTGAGAGGCTCGGATTGGAATTTGGCGGCTTTCTGCTATCGGACCGCGATGCGGTTCGAAACTTCCACTCTCTCAATCCGGCCGAAGCACAATGGTTGGATCTCGACTGCTGGGCGCAATTTGAGGCGCAGAACCCAAGCACTTTCTTCGGGATGTACCAGTTTTACTGTCTGAAAGCCGGCTGAATATCCAGCGAGATCCTCCCTTCAGATCTTGTATAGTTAGCGGAATATAATCGGGGGCTAGCATGCACCAATCACAAAAACTTCTTCGAACGACAGTTGCCGCTGCTGTTCTGTATGGCCTGGCCGTACCGGCTCTGGCTCATCACGGTTTCGGGCTGTTCCAATTGGAAATCAAGCGGGAATGGTCCGGCACCATCACCAAGATGAACCTGGTCAACCCGCACTCCTATATGGAGCTGGATGCCGTCGATGAGAACGGTAATGTCTTGCAGATGCGCTGCGAAATGCGGGCCGCATCCCTGCTCCGGCGATCCGGTTGGTCAACCGATATGTTCAAGGTCGGCGCGCATGTGGAAATCGAAGGCAACCCGCACCGGGATGATCCTGAAGCCTGCTACATCGAGAACTTCAGTATCGATGATTCCGTTCAATTCAATCGCAATGACCAATTCCTGACCAGTGAGCCGGTCGATGCGTCTAATCGTCCATTGCGGCTTGCCGACGGCCAGCTCAACCTCAGTGCGGACTGGGCCGTGGAGCAGCTGGTGCTGACCGTGCCCCCAAGCGGCGGCAACGGCTCGATGATTCCGAAGAGCATGTCGCCGGATTTCGCCGCAGGCCGAATCACAATGGAGCAAGTGCGGGCCACACAGCCGCCGCGGCCAAGAGCTGTCTATACGGAACAAGGCCAGGCAGCAGCCGACGCCTTTGACGGGCGGTCTCCCGATGACAATCCCTGGTTTGCCTGCCGGCCGACCAGTTTTATCCGGGACTGGACTGCAGACTGGCCGATTAACCGCTTCGTACAAAGATCAACAGCGGAAGGCGAGAGATTCATCGATATCACTTATGGCTTGTACAACTTCAGTCGCCGGATCCACATCGGCATGACAGAACATCCTGAAAACCTGGAACTCAGCTATGCCGGCCATTCCATCGGCAATTGGGAAGGCGATACGCTGGTCGTCGATACGATTGGTTTTTCTGCAGGCGTCTTGTCGCCACCAACCCGCAGCAGCGAGCAGATGCATATCGTCGAACGCTTCACACTCGACCCCGAAACGATGGCACTCAGACGCGACTATTCGGTTACAGACCCGGTATATCTGGCAGAGCCCTACGCGAGCTACGATGTCATGTATCTCTCGGATGTGCCTTTCCAGGAACAACCCTGCCAGGACATGACACCGGAATTTCAACAGTAGAAAACCGGAACTAAGGGAGGCAGGTCGGCCCGCTGGGGGCGCAAGCCACCGAAAACTGTAAGTACATGTACCGGCGTTCGAATTGGACGGCTAGCGATATATTGGCGCTTTGATTACGGCAGATATCGCCAATGCAAGAGCAGTCCAGCTTAGTTCGTTGGTTAGCCGACGTCGGCCGTAACGACACGGGCGTCGTCGGCGGCAAAAACGCGTCATTGGGCGAAATGGTCAGCCATCTGTCTGACGCCGGCGTATCAGTCCCTGATGGTTTCGCGACGACTGCCGATGCCTATTGGTTGTTCATTGATTCGAACGACCTCCGCGGACCGATTGAAGCCAAGCTCACGGAACTCAGTGCCGACCAATCGAATCTCGCCGAAATCGGCGCTGCCATTCGCGCACTGATCATGAACGGATCGTTGCCGGAGCGCCTTCACCAGGAGCTAAGCGACGCTTATAGAAAGCTGAACGGGGCGGAGCAAAAGCAAAAGCAACCAGCAGTGGCCGTTCGCAGCAGCGCTACGGCGGAAGACCTACCCGAAGCGAGTTTCGCGGGCCAACTTGAAACCTTCCTCAACGTACGCGGCGAAGACAACCTGGCCGAGACTTGCAAGCGCTGTTACTCGTCGCTATTCACCAATCGGGCGATAGCCTATCGGACAAACAACGGCTTCGAGCATATGCAGGTGGCGCTGTCGATCGGCGTCCAAACCATGGTCCGTGCGGACAAAGGCGCATCCGGCGTCATGTTTTCAATCGATACGGAAACTGGTTTTGGCAGCATCGTCCTTATCAACGCGGCATGGGGCCTTGGGGAAACGGTGGTGCAAGGCATCGTCGATCCCGATGAGTATCAGGTTTTCAAACCCCTGCTGACAGACCCATCACTCGAGCCAATTGTCGAAAAGACACTCGGCGACAAGAAACAGAAAATGGTCTACGCGCGCAAACGAGAGAAGATGACCCGCATTGTCCGGACTCGACGCAAAGAGCAGCGCCGCTTCGTCCTAACAAATGTAGAGATTTTGCAGTTGGCACGCTGGGCTTGCGTTATCGAAACCCATTACGGTCAGCCGATGGATATCGAGTGGGCAAAGGATGGAAAGAGTGGTGAGCTATTCATCGTCCAGGCGCGCCCAGAAACCGTGCAGTCCCGCAAAGGCGTCGGCTCACTGAAAACCTATCGTTTGGCGGAACCAGGCAAGCCGCTACTTCTCGGGCATGCGATTGGCGATGGAATCGCCGTCGGCAGTGTTTGCCGCCTTGATAACCCCGATCAGATTGAAGAATTCGAGCCCGGAGGCGTGTTGGTCACCGCCATGACCGATCCCGATTGGGTGCCGCTGATGAAGAAAGCGGCGGCGATCGTCACCGATCACGGCGGACGTACCTCTCACGCGGCAATCGTCAGTCGAGAACTCGGCCTTACAGCGATTGTCGGTGCCGGCAATGCGACAGCACTGCTGCGCGACGGCCGAGAGGTTACCGTGTCGTGTGCTGAAGGCGATATGGGAACAGTCTACGATGGTAGGCTTGAATTCTTGATCGAGGAAACAACGCTCGACGAGATACCCAAGACGGCGACGAAAATTATGATCAATATGGCGAATCCTGCGGCCGCCTATCGATGGTGGCGATTGCCGGTTGACGGTGTCGGGCTCGCGCGCATGGAGTTCATCATCAGTAACATCATAAAGATTCATCCGATGGCCTTAGCGCGCTTCGATCGCGTAAAGGGTCGGCAAGCGCGCCGTCAAATTAGAGCCTTGACCGCGGCGTTTAAGGATCGCGAAGAGTTCTTTATTGAAAAGCTTGCCTATGGGATGGCGCGTATCGCTGCGGCGCACCACCCGAAGCCTGTCATTGTGCGTATGAGCGATTTCAAGACAAACGAGTATGCGGCACTAATTGGGGGCAAATCCTTCGAACCACGCGAGGAAAACCCGATGCTTGGCTGGCGTGGCGCTAGTCGGTACTACAGCGAAAACTATCGCGAAGGTTTCGCGCTCGAGTGCCGCGCAGTGCGCCGCGCACGCGAGGAGCTGGGCTTCGAAAACATCATTGTGATGATCCCCTTCTGTCGCACACTTAGCGAGGCGGACCGCGTTCTCGATGAACTTGCAAAGCAAGGACTCAGACGCGGCGACAAGGGGCTTGAGGTTTACGTCATGGCAGAAGTGCCATCAAACATCATTCTCGCATCGCAGTTCGCCGAACGATTCGACGGCTTCTCGATCGGTTCCAACGACCTTACGCAACTGACGCTCGGTGTCGACCGGGACAGCGACTTACTGAGTGAGCTATTCGACGAGCGCAATGAAGCAGTGACCGAATCGATCGCTACCCTAATAACGAAGGCGCACAAAGCCGGCATCAAGACTGGCCTTTGTGGTCAGGCCCCTAGCGATCACCCGGACTTTGCAGAGTTTCTCGTCGAACGCGGAATCGACTCGATTTCCGTGAGTCCAGATAGTTTTCTCGCCGTTAAGCAGCACGTTGCTGCGGCAGAGGCACGGCGGCGAGAATCGACTCTGTGAGGCCATAACCAAGTGGATTTCCGAGACTACTACGAAATAATGGGCGTTAATCGCGACGCCACGCGGGATGAAATTAAGCGCGCCTACCGAAAACTGGCGCGCAAATATCATCCAGACGTCAGCAAGGAAAAGGAAGCCGAGATTCGCTTCAAAGAGGTCGGTGAAGCCTATGCTGTGCTAAAGGACCCAGAGAAGCGCGCCGCATACGATCAATTGGGACCTGATTGGGAAGCCGGTCAAGAATTTCAAGCGCCGCCAAATTGGGACGCGGGATTCGAGTTCACAGGAGATGGCGACGACCACGACCCTTCAGCGTATAGCGAATTCTTTGAGTCCCTGTTCGGTCAAGGATTTCGCTCCGCACAGGGCCAGCGAACTGGTCGTGGCATCCGCATGCGTGGTCAAGATCACCACGCGAAAGTATTGATTAATCTCGCGGATGCTTATCGAGGCGCCACACGCAGCGTTTCACTGAAAGCGGCCGAGGTCGACGATAGCGGACAGATAACGACCAAACAGCGAAACCTGAATATCAAGATCCCGAAAGGCGTATCGCAGGGTCAGCGAATTCGCCTCGCCGGCCAGGGCTCACCTGGAATAGGTGGAGGCCAGGCTGGCGATTTGTACCTGGAAATCGAGTTCGAGCCGGATCGCTTGTTCAAAGTGGAAGGGCGAGACGTCTTTTTGGACCTTCCAGTGACGCCATGGGAACTCGCGCTAGGCGCCACAATTAAGATTCCCACACCCGACGGCACGGTGGATCTCAAGGTTCCAAAAGGCACAAAGGGCGGCAAGAAAATGCGCTTAAAGCAGCGTGGTATTCCAGGAACACCCGCGGGCAACCTCTACGTGGTGCCGCAAATCACGCTACCGCCAGCTGACAACGAGGCGGCCGAGGCCTTGTATCGCCAGATGGAGCAAGAGCTGCCTTACAACCCACGCAGTGAAATGGGGGATTGAGCCAGAATGAAAACGATCCTTACCGGTCAGGTGCTCGATGACACAATCGAACTGACGCTGATTGAAATAACTGAAGCCTGCTCGCTTTCGACGGAACAAATAGTCGAGCTCGTAAAAGAAGGTGTGCTAGACCCGATAGGCGAAGAGCCAATGGACTGGCGCTTCCACGGAACGAGCCTGACCAAAGCGCGCGTCGCGATGCGATTGCAGAAAGACTTAGGCCTAAACCTTGCCGGCGTCGCGCTGGCGCTCGACCTGCTCGATGAAATCGAGTCCTGCGTTCGCAGCTAGGCCCATATATAGAGTCAAGCTAATGGTACAAAAAAACCTCGTAGACAGAACTTGCGTCTTTGATCCGCCCTCGCAGGAGACACCGACATGCTGAGCCCACATTCCAGTATCAAACGCCGATTGGTCGTTCGATCAACTTTTGCAGCGAGCCTTGTTGTCCTGACTGGGTTTAACTTGAGTCTCGCGCAACAGTCCGAGGATGGAGCCTACATACCGGTATCAACAAGCATCAATGCCCTGATGGTTGCCCTGGTCGATCACTCGGCACATGAAATATGGGAAGCAGGATCTGCGGCGACTCTGACGGGACAAGCCTGGCAGACAGCAGAACAGCACGCCATCCAGCTAATCGCATCCGGGAGCCTGATCTCGCTCGGTGGAACGGGTATTGCAGACGCGGGCTGGGTGACGGCGCCCGCCTGGCAGGAATGGAGTCAAATCATGACTGAGGGGGCTTTGGCTGCAAGGGCGGCGATCCGGAATTTCGATCAGGATGCGCTGAATGATGCCGGGAGCACGCTTCTCGACTCGTGTCAGGGGTGTCATCTCGCCTTCAAGCCCGAGATTCCGACCGAAGGCCTCTTCCACATTCCTCATTACGAATTCTCATCGCAACAAACCGTCACTCTCAAGTCCGCAGTAGTGGCGCTCGCCGTAGAACCGGAGTTGAGGGCCGAATTCGAAGAAAGCCTGGTCTCCAAGGCACTCGCACTCGGTTATAACGCAGTTACGAGCTACGACCTTGTTCCCGACATCAGCGCGGTAGATGACGCTGACTTCATCAATCGACTGGTTTCGAATGGGATTGGCGCGGTCCTGATGGTGAGGCCTGCAGCCGTCGGGCCCGGTTCAACGCTTGAGTCAGTCCGGGACATAGTCTCGCCGAGCGTTTATGCGAATATGCGAGCGTTCTCCCGAGAACTCAGCCCTTCCGGTGAAGAAGATCTGCTGGAAGTTGTACACCTTGGTCTCTACCTGGTCAGCGTGCACGGCGCCGAGCTACTCTCGTCCGGTGCCGTCTGGCTCGATGAGCCCTACCCGACCCGGGAAGAGGGAAATGAGCGCCTGGAGAACTTAATCGTAGCGAACGTCAACGGCGTCCGGCCGGCCATTCGTCAGCATCTGGGTCTGCCGCCGCTGAATTGACAGCACTAATGCTGGTGTGACATCCGGCGAATTGCGAAAGCGACCAAATGGATCAAACGCTGGAACCAAAAATGAATTCGCACGCTTCCTCGGCCGTTTCGACGTAGTGAAAGAGCTCGATATCTTTCTCACTGATAACGCCTAGCTCCACCATTGCATCGAAATCGATAATTCGTTTCCAAAACGATCTGCCGAACAATAAAACAGGCATCGGCTTAATTCGCTTTGTTTGCAAAAGAGTCAGGGCATCGAAAAGCTCGTCCAGCGTCCCGAAGCCACCCGGGAACACCACCAGGGCTTTCGCTCGCAAGAGAAAGTGGAGTTTGCGCAACGCGAAATAGTGAAACTGAAACGTCAATTCCGGCGTCATGTAACGGTTCGGTACTTGCTCGCGAGGCAGCACGATATTTAGACCGATACTCTTCGCACCCACCTCGTCGGCACCGCGATTGGCGGCTTCCATAATTCCCGGCCCACCACCCGTCATGATGACGCATTCAAGCGTGTCGTCCTTTTGACCGCGCCGCGAAACCAATCGCCCAAATCGTTGCGCCTCTGCGTAGTAGTCTCGATGAAGCTCGGGGCATTTGTCCCGAGGTGAGATAGGCTCACCGGCCGGACGCAGCCGCGTACTGCCGAACACAACCACTGTGGACTCGACGCGATGTGCCTGCATTGCGAGCTCAGGCTTCAAGAACTCAAGCATTAACCTGACGCCACGCAACTCATCCGTCAGCAGGAAATCGTCGTCTGCGAAAGCGAGTCGATAACTCGGTGATGTGGTTTGCGGCGTTGCGATTTTCTCATGCGCCGGAGCCAGATCCTCACCGGCAGGCGGAAAAGGCTCGGTCACTTTTTTATACATTACGGCGCCAACTAATAAATCTGCGCGCCTGTAGCGCTACCAATTCAGGCGAACGGCGAGCTCGAGGAGCTCGGCATCATATGCATCGAACGAGTCTTCCGCGAAGTCTACGTCGCGGTAAACAACTTGAAGCATGTAATTGTCAGTCATCGAATATTCGACAAAGACGCGATGATCGTCGCGCTCGAGCGCGAAACTACCGCCACTGT
>Ga0224508_10003488_pt1 | contig 12979 bp, 24 predicted proteins | sample SF_Jan12_sed_USG_4_FD_170157 | JGI IMG/M metagenome (GOLD analysis project Ga0224508, IMG submission 170157) | Sediment microbial communities from San Francisco Bay, California, United States - SF_Jan12_sed_USGS_21 | ecosystem: Environmental > Aquatic > Marine > Sediment | place: USA...
ACAAAAGAGTCCAATAATGCAGTCTCCTTGCAGAGTAAGTTTGGACTCTTTTGTGATTTCAATTGTTTTTTTATGATTGGATCTAATATTTTCATGACCAGAAAATTCAATCTCGAATCTCACAGCAAATTAGATTGGCTAGACTTAAATTAATCTTCCAAAGTATTGAAAACGAAATGCTTCCTGCACAACAAGGCTATGATAGAGCAATTACAGTGTTTTCTCCAGATGGGAGACTATACCAAGTAGAATATGCCATAGAGACTGTAAGAAGAGGAACGATAGCTGTTGGCATTAAAAGTAAGGACGGGATTGTCATTGCAGTAGAAGAAAAACCAAGAAAATTACAAATTTCAACTGCCGCCCAAAAGATTTTTCAGGTAGATGATCACGTAGGAGTGGCAGCAGCAGGATACATTCCAGATGCAAGGAGTCAGGTGGATAATGCAAGATTCTTTTCTCAGAGTAACCAATTGATTTATGATGAACCAGTAGAGGTTGAAACCATAGCCAAACATTTGGCTGACCAATCCCAGCAGTACACCCAATATGCAGGAGTCAGACCCTTTGGTGTTTCACTGATTTTAGGAGGAGTGGTAAATAATGCCCCTCAGTTGTACCTAACTGACCCAAGCGGAACATACATTTCTTATGATGCCATTGCAATTGGCTCAGGATCTGATCAGGTAACTGACTTTTTAGAAAAGACATACAACAGTGATTTATCATTAGAGGATGCGGCAGCAGTAGCAGTTGCAGGAATTTATTTGTCAAGTGAAGATAAAGAGGGAACAAGCCATATCAGAATGGCTCAAATAAAAACAGAAACGGGCTTGTTTGAATTAGTTTCAAAGGAGCAAATTGAAAATTTTGCAAAAATAGCAAAAGAAAAGTTTCCACATGGAGAAAAGTAATTAATCCAAATTATTTGCAGAAACCAAGTTGAATCTCTCCATTGCAATTCCAGACTCTTCTCTTTCTGATGAGACTACAAAACTAGATAAATCGAGAAAAATTTCAGAGATTGCAAGAGCTTGTGCAATTTTTAAGATAAACACAATTTACATCTACCAAGACGGAATCAACAAAGAAGATAGAAGTTTGATGGTAACAATATTCAAGTATTTAGAGACACCTCAGTTTTTGCGAAAGCGTTTATTTCCAAAAATGAATGATTTAAAATTTGCAGGTGTTTTACATCCACTAAAAATTCCCAGTCATATTACCCCAGCTGATGCAAAAAAAATCAAAAAGGGCGATGTAAGGGAAGGGATTATTGTAAGTTACAAAGGGAGAAGATTTGTTGATGTTGGAATTAATCAACTTGTTCAATATTTTGGTCATGAAAAGATAGGGAAGAGAGCTACAGTTCAGTTTAAGGTAGGGTATCCAAAATTTGAAGTAAAAGCAATTTCAAGAGAAGAAGCATCAGAATATTGGGGATACGGAATAAAGGAAAGAGCGAATCTATTTTCACTAATTTCAGAATGGAGAGGAGTAACCATAATTACTTCAAGAAAGGGAAAGACTGCAACAAAAGAACAAATTTCAAAAGTTATTAGCTCAGATAAACCAATCTTAGTTGTTTTTGGATCTCCTGAAAAAGGAGTGCATCAAATTCTGGGAGGAAAGATGAGTAATTTACAAAATTCCAAGACATTGAACTTCTTTCCAAACCAAGCAACAGAAACGGTTAGACTAGAAGAGGCTCTGCTTGGAACATTGTCAATAATTAATGCATGCAGTATAGGATAGCTAATGCCTGAGAGAAAAAATTTTTTAATTCTTGCAATAGGAATAGGAATAATCGGCATAATCATAGGCAGCATTACAGTCTGGAATATGATAAATGAAGTCTTGAATCCATAAACTTTGCATCCAGTATGGTTAACCCAATTTTTCATTTAGGTTAACGATATTCTCACATGGTTTATTAGGCGGTTATCGATGATTTCGCTTTATCCATGGGAGCTAGAAAACACAGTCAACCAAGAAGAGGAAGTCTTGCATATTCACCTAGAGGACGTGCTAAAAGCATGGAGGCAAGAATTCGGGCGTGGCCAGAAGTAGATTCTGAAGAACCAAAAATTTTAGCTCATTGCGGTTTTAAAGCAGGGTGTGTTCAAATTGTAAGCATAGACGATAGAGACAAGACTCCAAATGCAGGAAAACAACTCGTTAGTCTTGGAACTGTTCTTGTGACTCCACCAGTTACAATTTTGGGAATTAGAGGGTATTCAAAAGATGTTGATGGCGAACATGCCGAATTTGATGTTTATGCAAAAGATATTCCAAAAAATATCACAAAAGAGATTAACCTAAAAAGCAAAGAAGGTGCACTTGAGGAGGCTGAAAAACATCTCAGAAAAATTAAAGAAATTTTTGCCATTGTTGCAGTGTCACCACGTGCAGCAGGACTAGAGCAAAAAAAACCATACGTCTTTGAAGCATCAGTTCGTGGAGGAGATATTCAGAAACAATTTTCACATGTCAAAGAATTATTAGGAAAAGAAATTAAAATTGATCAAATTTTTGAAACCGGCTCAACTGTGGATGTTGCTGCAATTACTAAAGGAAAGGGTTGGCAGGGCGTAATTCATAGATGGGGAGCAAAGAAGAAACAACATAAATCAAGAAAAACTGTCAGAGAATTGGGATCTCTTGGTCCAATATCTCCACAATATGTCATGTATACAGTCCCAAGGGCAGGACAAATGGGATTCCATCAAAGAATTGAATATGATAAGAGGATTATGATAATGGGTAACACTGAAAATAATAACATCAAGATTAATCCAGACGGAGGATACAAACACTTTGGTCTAGTTAAAGGAGACTTTATTATTCTAAAAGGTTCAGTTCCAGGAACTTATAGAAGACTGATTAAGCTCAGAAGTCAAATTAGAAACGCCCCTGCTAAAATTTCAAAACCAAATATTTTGGAGGTAGTAGTATGACTAAAGCAACAGCATTAACATTAACAGGAAGTAAAGACGAAGAGATTGAATTACCCTTAGTATTTTCAACTCCATTTAGGAGAGAACTTATTCATAAAGCATGGACTAACCTAAACTCTCATAAATTCCAAAGACAGGGAAGACATCCAACTGCAGGGATGGATGTCGTAGCAGACTCTAATTCGCCACCAACAGGTCAAGGTATTTCCCGTATTGCAAGAATGAGAGGGGGTGGTGGTGGTAGACAAGGACAAGCTGGAGAAGTTGCATCAACAAGAGGTGGAAGACAAGCACACCCTCCAAATGTAAACAAGGTAATATTCAAAAAACTAAACAAAAAGGAAAACAGGTTAGCATTGTGCTCAGCCATTGCAGCTACTGCTTCAAAGGACAAAGTGCAATTACGAGGACATAAAGTAGATGATATCGAATCGTTTCCAATAATAATAACAAATGATATAGAATCAATATCAAAGACAAGCGAGATTAACAAAGTGTTAGAAGATCTTAAACTCGTAAAAGATGTTGAAAGACTCCAGTCAAGAAAACCCCGAAGTGGACAATCGTCACTTAGAGGAAGGACAAAAAAAGTTGGAAAAAGCGTCTTGTTTGTAACAAAAGATGCTGAAAAAATTACAATGGCATGTGGTTCAATACCTGGAGTAGAGGCAAGATCGGTTAAAGATCTGAGTGTATTAGATTTATCCCCAGGATCTGATCCAATTAGATTAACCGTATATTCCAAAGCAGCGATAGAGGAGATTGCTAAAATTAAATCAACTCATCTCAATTTAATGGAGAAAACAAAATGAATGTAGATCAAGCAAATAAAATTATTTTAAAACCATACATTACAGAAAAAACATTTGCAATGGTCGAAAATGAAAGTAAAATCTGCTTTATTGTAGAAAGAGAGGCAAGCAAACCGCAGATTGCCGAAGCTGTAAACACACTTTACAAACAAAAAGCAATCAACGTAAACACTGCAAGAACAATTTATGGAAAGAAAGCCTTCGTTCAATTTGAGACAACCGCAAAAGCCAGAGACTTGGCCACAAAGATAGGAATGCTATAATATGGACTATGAAACCTCAAAGCCACTGATACAGGAGAAAAAGAATGGTTAAAGAATTTTCATATAGAGGGCTATCAAAAGAGGAATTAGATAATACCTCATTAGAAAAGCTATTTCAATTATTCAACTCTAGACAAAGAAGATCCCTTACTAGAGGTATTACAGATGGAAAAAGAAAATTAATTCAAGAAATTAAAGATGCAAAAGCAGGTAAATTAAAAAATCCAATCAAGACTCACCTTAGAGATTTGATTGTTCTGCCATACATGGTAGATGTTACAGTAAATGTTTTCTCCGGAAAAGAATTTGTCCCAGTGACCATAAAGACCGAAATGATTGGACATTATCTTGGAGAATATGTGATTACCAACAAAAGAGTAAACCATGGCGCCCCAGGTGTTGGAGCATCAAGATCCAGTCTCTATGTACCATTGAAGTGATTATTATGGGAAGATTTGACTATGCATTTCAAAATTACGATACTACAAGGCATGTTCGCTCTTCTCTAAGAGAAAAAGACATTTCGCATAAACATGCAAGAGAAATTGCAGTTGCAATCAAAGGTTTGTCAATTGAAAAAGCAAGAGACTATCTTCAAGCAGTTGTCAATAAAGAAAGAGCAATTGCTTTTAGAAGATATAAAAATCAAGTTGGGCATAGATCAGACCCAGGAATGATGTCGGGAAGATACCCACAAAAATCTGCAAAAGAGTTTATCAAAGTTTTAGACAATTTAGAATCAAATGCAGAATACAAAGGAATGGATTTAGATAGATTAAAAATAATTAATGCAACAGTTCACAAAGGAGTTTTAGTAAAAAGATTCACTCCAAGAGCAATGGGGCGAGCAACTCCAAAAAACAATGTACTGACACATGTAGAGTTGGTGGCTCAGGAGATTTAATATGTCATCTGTCAAAAACGTAATCAAAGACAATTACAATATGATGCTTCTCAAAGATTATCTAAGAGAAGCAATTAGAGATGCAGGATTTTCTCATGCAGAAATTTCAAAAACTCCAACTGGTACAAGAGTAGCACTCCATGTTACAAGACCAGGAATTGTGATTGGAAGAAAAGGTTCTGGAATAAGGGAATTAACTGAAAAACTTTCAACAGACTTTGGATTGAAGAATCCACAGATTTCTGTAAACGAGATTGAAAAGCCAGAATTGTCCCCCAGTGTAATGTGCAATAGGATGGCGGCCCATCTAGAACGAGGAACTGCCTTTAGACGAGCAACGATGTGGACATTAAAACAGATAATGGAAGGAGGAGCCATGGGAGTTCAAATTACAATTTCAGGTAAATTAAGAGGAGATCGTTCAGCCTTTGAAAAACATACTGCTGGTGTTTTACCAAGAGCCGGTCATCATGCAGAAGTAATTGTATCTGAAGACATTGCACATGTAACCACCGCGATGGGATTAATTGGAATTAGAATTAGAATTGCAATTAAAGACAAATTCGTGCCAGAATTTGAATTAAGAAAAGTCAAGGAACAAAAAGAAAAACCAAAACCAATCAAAGTTGAAGAAATAAAAATTGAAGATGTTAAAGTTGAAGTTGTAAAAGTTGAAGGAAAAAAAGACAAAGCAAAGTCCGAGTCAGAAGTGATTGAATTAGAAGAAAAGAAGATGGCCACAATTGAGACACTTGAAGAAGAAGAGGAGAAGCTAAAGTAATGGCAAGAATAAAGATGAAGACTGCAAGGGCCCTAAATGAAAAAGATCTTAAAAGTAAAATTCAAGAATCAAGAAGCGAACTTGCCAAATTGAGAGTAGATGGTTCAAAAGGAACACTACGAAAAGAAAGTGGCAAAATCAAAGCTATACGACATGATATTGCAAGAATGCTTACAAGTTTAAACGAACGGAAAGAGAAATGATAACCCCAGATAATATTACAAAACATGAGTTTATTGGAATTAATACTCAGATTATAGAGTCTACAAATTCTCAAATCATAGGATTAAATGGAACAATAATCAATGAAACAAAATCTATGTTTACAATAAACACAAAAAAAGGAACAAAACTAATTCCTAAATCCCATATAACTTGGAAATTTAATGTGAATAAACAAGAAATTTTTATAGATGGTTCAAAAATTCAAAAACGATCCTTTGATCGATTAGGAGGCAAAGCATGACTCAAAATATAGGATTAGACATAAAACCACCAACAAAAGAATGCAATGATATCCATTGCCCTTTCCATGGAAGACTTTCAATTCGTGGAAAGTTATTTGATGGTAAAGTTACAGGCGATAAAGCAAAACAAACAATTACACTGCAAAAAGAGGCACCAGTGTACTTTAGTAAATTCAAAAGATACGCAAGAAGCACAAACACTATTCATGCACATGTTCCAGAATGCCTAAGTGTTTCACAAGGAGATCATGTATTAACTGCAGAGTGCAGACCAATTTCAAAATCAGTATCATATGTTGTAGTAGAGGTTAAAGAATAATGGCAAAGCAAGCAGGTAAAGGAGTATCAGAATTTCGTCCTTATGTTACAAGAGTAATTCCTGTGGGGGCAAACATCGTTTGTGCAGATAACACAGGTGCTAAAATTTTAGAAGTAATCAACGTAACAAAATACAAAACAAGGGTATCAAGACTTCCAGCAGGAGGTGTTGGAGACTTTTGCAATGTTGTTGTGAAAAAAGGACCAGCAGAACTTCGAAAACAAGTTTATGGAGCTGTAATTATTAGACAAAAATATCCAGTAAGAAGATTAAACGGAGTTAGAGTTTGTTTTGAAGACAATGCGGCAGTTTTAATCACTCCAGAAGGAGAGGTAAAAGGAACCGACATCAAAGGACCAGTAGCAGCAGAAGCTTCAGAAAAATGGCCAAGAGTAGCAAACTTGGCATCAATGGTGGTATAAAATGAAACCAACAAAAATGAGAAATCAAATGATTTATCGTGCATCGCACGTTACTAAAAGTAAGCAAATATCAAGTCCTTTATCAAAAGACCTTCAAAAGAAATACGGTAAAAAAAGTGTTAGAGTAGTAGAAGGAGACAGTATAAAAATTGTCAGAGGGGAGTTTAAGGGAGTTGATGGGAAGATTGGAAATATTTCAGTTGAAAAAAATAGCATTTCAGTAGAAGGAGTAAAGAAAGAAAAAACCAAGGGAGAAAAATTTGATGTGTATGTTCACTCTTCAAATGTTATAGTTACAGGCCTTAACTCAGAGGATAAATGGAGAATCTCAAAATTAGAAGGAAAAAAACCATCTGGAAAGAAACCAGAAACACCAACCAAAGAAACAAAAGTAGAAAAGACCAAAGAAAAGGAAGATGAAGCATAATGGTAAGTATAGCTGGAAGTAAAAAACTCAAAAGACAGATGGCCCCACAATTTTGGGGAATTAACAGGAAAAACAAGCGATTCGTTATTACTGTAAAATCAGGACCACACAAAAAGCAATTTGCAATTCCAAGCGCTGTTTTTCTAAGAGATACATTAAAAATTGTGAGTACTCTGAGAGAAGCAAAAACCGCAATTTATGGTGGGAGAGTAAAGATTGACGGAGTTGTTAGAAAGTCTCTTCATCATGCCATTGGTTTGATGGATGTCGTAGAATTACAAGATGTATCAGATATTTATAGACTAGTTCCAACCGATGGAAAATTTTTGAAGCCGGTAAAAATTAATGAAAATGAAAAAACCAAAAAAATTGTTAGAGTTACAAGCAAAACAACGATAAAAAATGGAAAACTGCAGATAGGATTTCATGATGGCCGCTCCACAATCTCAGATACTCTAGTTAATGTTGGAGATAGCTGTCTAATTCAGATCCCCGATCTAAAAATTCTTGAAGTTTTAAAGTTAGAAAAAGATTCACATGTACTAGTTACACGGGGAATTAACGCAGGAAAAATAGGAAAAATAGAAACAATTGAAGAAGGAACATTCATTCTACCAAGAAGGATTCTTTTGGCTCTTGAGGAAAGAAAGATCGAAATTCCATCAGATGTCGTCATGGTAATAGGAAAACAGGAACCAGTTATTCAAATAAAGTGATACTATGTCTCAAACTACAGAAAATCCAATGAAAAAAATCTCCCTTGATAAGGTTGTTCTGAATATGGGGTTAGGGAGATCAGGGGATGTGATCCAAGTAGCAAAAAAGGCGCTGCAGCAGATTTCGGGTAAAAATCCATCGTCAAGAGAAGCAAAAGAAACACAAAGAGATTGGGGGATAAGAAAAGGCGAACCAATTGGAGTTGCAGTTACAGTGAGAGGAGAGGATGCCAAAGTCTTGCTCAAACGGCTTTTAGAGGCAAAAGGGAATCAAGTTAAAGGAAAATCATTTGATGATTTTGGAAATTACTCTTTTGGAATTAATGAGCATATTGACATTCCTGGAGTAAAATATGATCCAAATATTGGAATTTTAGGCTTAGGAATATCAATTACCCTAACAAGACCAGGTTATGGAATTAGAAAAAGAAGCAAACACAAAGCAAGCATTGGTAAACATCATGCAATCAAAGCCCAAGAAGCAAAAGATTATCTAATCAAGGAGTTTGGAGTGACCGTAGTATAATGGCAAAAGATAGAACATACGAATTCACTGGAAGAAAAAAACATGAATTTGGAAGGGGTTCACGATGGTGTAAGCGATGTGGGGATTACACTGCAGTGATTCAAAAATATGATTTGATGTTATGCAGGAGATGTTTCAGAGAAGTAGCCGTATCTTTAGGATTTAGGAAAAACCAGTGATAAAAATGCCAGCAACAAACATAATAGCAAATCTATTTGGAACAATTTACAATAACGAAGCAAGACGAAATAAAGAATGCATTATTCTTCCAACTTCTAAATTAGGAATCGAGGTTTTAAAGACCCTCCAAAAAGATGGGTATATTGGAGAGTTTGAACACATCGACGATAAAAGAGGAGGGAAATTCAAAATAAAATTATTGGCAAAAATTACAAAATGCGGAGCAATTTCACCACGATTTAAAGTAAAAAATGATGCATACAATACATGGGAACAACAGTATCTTCCAGCATATAACAGAGGAATGCTTCTTGTCACTACCAATCAAGGTGTAATGTCACACCATGAAGCAGTATCAAAAGGAATTGGAGGTTTTTTGATAGGTTATGTCTACTAAACTAGAAGATTTTCAGGAAATCATGGAAATTCCTGAGGGAATAAACGTTAGCATGAAGAAACACATGCTGGAATTTCAAGGTCCATTAGGCAAGACATTTAGGAGTTTTAGAAAAATACCAGTAAATTTAGAAATTAATGATGGAAAGATAACTCTAAAAGCTTTGGGAACAAGAAAACGAGATTATTCCATATTGCATACTGCACGGTCGCTAATCAAAAATATCTTTGAGGGACTTGTAGAAGGATATACGATTAAAATGAAAATTGTATATGCACACTTTCCAATTACTGTCAAAGTTAAAGATAAAATAATTTCAATTGAAAACTTTCAAGGAGAAAGAGCCGCAAGAATCGCAAAGATTGTTGGCAACACCAAAGTAATCCCCAAAGGAGAAGATGTTGTTTTAACAGGAGAGGTTTGGACAGATATCACTCAAACCGCTGCAAATATTGAATTGAAGACCAAAGTAAAAAATAAAGATCATCGAGTTTTTTTGGATGGAATTTACATCTATGAAAAGACCAAAGGAATAGAAAAATAACACCTCTAACTATTGAAAAAATATTACACATGACTCTTGATGCAAAATTCTCAGAACAAACTACTAAATTAATAGAAGAAACACTTGAACTTTACAAATCTGCCGGAGCATCTCCAAGAGTAGGTCAAGTTTGGAATTGTAAGAGTGTTGGAGATTTTTTGTGTGGTTTTTTTGTAGGAGAGATGGTAGGATCCGCATTAAGCGCTTTTCAGATTGTTCATAAACGAGAGCCTACCGGAGAAGAGCATCTTGAAATAATTGAACTTGTAGAAAGATACTCTAAGGAAATAAAAGATTTTTTTGAAAAATTCAATTAAGCCAATTTAATCTTGGTCTAAATAGAATCGTAGCAAGGATTAAATCACTTTTACCTAGGTACAAACATGTTGCCGCCCTAGCTCAGCGTGGTAGAGCATCCGACTGTTAATCGGACGGTCGCCAGTTCAAGTCTGGTGGGCGGCGCTTTTAATATTTCTAAATTCGAGTTTTGAAATATATTATATTATTTACTTGATTAATTGAAATAATATTTCTAATTTCGAATTTAGAAATATAGATCGAATGCAACAATTTGGTTTACTCTATTAGACAGGATAGATCTAATAGATGATCGCATATTATTTAGAGTGCAGGAGGATTACATTGGCCAGAATTAAAAGGGCTAATAGATATTGTGTTGATTGTGGTGCAAGACTGGTGTATTATCCAAGATTATCAAACCCAAAAGCCCCAAACGAACATAGGGTTTTGGTTTACGCATGTCCCGATTGTACTAAAGATTTCGAAAAACCAAAAATGTTTTCAATTAAAAGAAATCAAGTAGAGGATCCTCTTGAAACAGTAGAAATTGAGATTACACAGCTACAAAAAAAGACATCTTCGTAAGATAAGAATACATTTTACTACCAACGTTAATAAAATATTTCATGTATCCCGAAAAAACTAGAAGCAATTGGTGGTTTTTGTTACCAATATTTTTAGGTCTAATTGGTGGAATTATTGCATTTTTTATGTTACGACAAGACGATCCTAAAAAAGGAAAAAACTGCCTTTATCTTGGAATTGTTCTTGCAATAATTGGATTAATGTTAAACATTTTGGTACTGACACAGATTCCTGAAATCAACCAAGGCTTTGATATTAACATCTAAGATTGTCCTGCCTAGAAGAAAACAAAGTATACTCATTGAAGATTTTTAATATTTCCAAATTCGAATTTAGAAATATTAAAATCTTAACACCTTGATTTAGAATCATATAGGACTAGTCATAGTATATGACTATGAATAGCAATAGAATGAGAGATAATGTAGAGCGATGGTTAATCCATGATGGCCACTCATTTGAATTTGTAAAAAACCCAGAAAACTCCTTTCATATTCTAGTAAAACATGCAGGAGAGGTAGGAGTCCCTGTTGAAATATTTGAGCCAATAAAACAACCAGGAATAATTGTGGTAGGATCAAAGGTTGTAATGAAAAATAACCATATTTCAAGATATTTGGGATTTACTTCCGAAGAAAAAGAAAAATTTGAGAAAAAAGTAGCAGACTATTGTTACTCTTTGCATGCAATCCATAAAATGATTGAGGAGGATGGAAAACAAAAAATCGGAGTTTATCTAGTCATGGATGATAAAGTAGACATTAACCAGCAGACTCTATTTGAAGCAATGAACAAAGTTTCAGAAATGCATGATAAAACTGCCAGATTTCTTTTAAAGACATTTTAAAATTTAAATATTTAATCAGTTGAATACGGGCATTATTTTGAAAATTTTCTATATTATGAATATGGGAAGAAATACGAAATAAAATCACCAAAAAGAGGTTATCATTTCTACAACCTAGTCGTTAAGGTTAGGAATGAGTATGGTGGATAAGTCTCTCAAAGTGGTCGATTTTTCAAAAAAATGACAGATTCCCATTATGCTTGTGAAACAATAAAACCAGTCCTACCGTTGAATGGGGGAGTTATTCCACCTTTTTCATTTGTTCAAAAAATAATACATATCCTATAAAATGTCGAAGGTGAGATAAAGTAGAAAAATGATAGAATTTGTCCTCTTGCTCTCAAAATACTTTTTACAGGCAGGCAAATTTGATGACATTCCAGGCTATAAAGAGGAAAAACAAACAGTTGTTAATGAAAGTGAAGTTAACACCGCATTCGAACCAGCAAATGATGCTTTTTCAGGATTAAGAGAAGCTGGTGACTGGTTGATTCAAGTAATTTCAGATATATTCAATCAACTTTTTGGAAATTTAATGTAAAATACCATGTCTAATCAAACTTTGGTCTTAAACCCCCAGGTCTAATTCATCAAAATATTCCCATCCTTTCAAGCAATATTGAAAAATAATTTCCAAGGGATGACCATCATACTCTAAGTTGCAAAAATAAAAAAATTCAAAAATTATAAGTTTAGGCACAAAAGCTAAACCCCCCTGGAATTCTAGTCGTATTAGGCATGATGGGATATTATTGAAAATAATGAATTTTGGGGGGGGTTTAACACTAATGCCTAGATACAAAGGGCAATCACAAAACCACCTAGATGTCCCAGCTAAAGTCTTGTAGGTTTTTTAAGCTAGGCGTAAAAGCTAAACCCCTTAATTTTGTGAAATATTAACTCATTAATCATAATCTAAATCTAAAAAAAAATAAAAAATGAGGTTATATTCCTATGGAATTGCAGCTACATTAACTGGCAGAACTTGCAATCCAGGTAAAGGTGGAGATACTGCATTTGGTTTCAATCCCTTTCCAGGTAACTCAACTGGTACCGCTGGGCAGTCAACATTGTTAACATTCAAGAAGAATGAAACACCTGCGATTGCCGTGTCTGGAGTAACATCAGAACTTTCTGCTTCAATGTTTACTCTGAGTAAATCACCATTTTTAGCAATTCCTGCATGTGGACTTTCAAGAGTTCCGATACACAAGACATCTCCTGCTGTTACATTTTTGAAGAATGTTCCAGTGTGTGGATGCCAGTTATCAGGGTTTTGTCTAGAATCGACAATGTTTGGATGTATGGTTACACCAGTAAAATTACTTCCAGTGTCAGTTCCATCTACCCAAGCGACACCCCAAACAGGGAAACCTTGAGTGTTGAAGTCATCACCATTTGAATTTTTTGGGACAGTTCCATTCATGTTGGCTATGAAGAGATAGTCGTCATCATTTACAACTGCATCTGCACTATCTATCACAAAAACACCAGGAATTCCAGCATAAGCAAAGCTAGCAATTCCAATAACC
>Ga0224508_10003489_pt1 | contig 12979 bp, 9 predicted proteins | sample SF_Jan12_sed_USG_4_FD_170157 | JGI IMG/M metagenome (GOLD analysis project Ga0224508, IMG submission 170157) | Sediment microbial communities from San Francisco Bay, California, United States - SF_Jan12_sed_USGS_21 | ecosystem: Environmental > Aquatic > Marine > Sediment | place: USA: California...
CGCTAAAGGCCACCGCGTCAATGTGCATTTGATCTACACGCTGAATCAGGCCTATATGGCGATGGAAGCCGGCGCGGCATTCGTTTGTCCGCTGGCCGGTCGGTTGCAGGATCAGGGCCACGACGCGATCAGGCTTTACGAGCAATGCGTCGAAGTCATCGACAGGTATGGCTACAACTCTAAAGTCATGTTCTCGTCGGTTCGTTATCCGGAGCATGTGCGCCAGGCGATGCTGGCCGGTGTGCACGTCTGCACCGTGCCGTTCAAGGTCATGCAGAAGCTATGCGAAAACACGTTGACTGAAGCCGGTACGCAGCAATTCCTGGAACACACGGCGCTTATTACGATGAGCGTCGATCAATTGATTCGACCGGAAAACCCGGTCTGCTTAGCCAGCGAGACGGTAAAAGGCGCAATGGTAAAAATGACCGAATCGCGTCTCGGCGCGGTCGCGATCGTCGACGAGCAGGGGTCGCTTCTCGGAATATTCACCGATGGCGACTTACGACGGAAATTGCAGTCGGACGGGCGTGCAATTCTGGACAAGCCGCTTTCAGAAGTGGGCTTTAGCGAAAATCCAGTGACGCTATCGCGCGCGGCCTTGCTCGATGAGGCGGTTAAGCTCATCAAGGAAAATGAAATCGACAGTATCGTCGTCGTCGACGATACGGCGCCTTGTGGTGTGCTCGATGTTCAGGATCTGATCAAGCTCGGACTGCTCGGCCACGAGCACTTATAGACGGCGGGCGATGACGTGCGGCTCTGGTCGATCGTCGCCTACTTACTGTTGCCCTATGCGATTGCCGGCCTGATCTGGCGCGGACTTCGCTATCCTCCCTACTGGAAGCGCTGGCCAGAACGTTTCGGCTATGTACCGCCGATTCGGGGCGAGCGAGTCATCTGGATCCACGCCGTATCCGTCGGCGAAGTGCGCTCAGCGGCTGCGCTGGTCGGCGCGATCGCTGATCGACTGCCACGACACCGGATCCTGGTGACCACAATGACGCCGACCGGTTCCGAACAGGTCGAAATGCTGTTCGGCGAGCGCGTCCTGCACAGTTATTTACCCTACGATCTCCCGGATGCTGTCGCGCGCTTTCTTGATCGAGTCAAACCCGAACTGGCGATCATTGCCGAGACAGAATTCTGGCCGAATCTATTCAGAGCCTGCGTCAAGCGCGAGATTCCGCTTCACATCGTCAACGCGAGGCTGTCACCCTCTTCATTTCGCGGCTACATGATGGCCGGCCGGACGGTTCGTGCCATGTTTGCGTCAGCCGATCTGATCTGCGCGCAATCGTCGCTCGACGCACAGCGATTGCGCAATCTCGGCGTCGATGATCACTTGCTCAAAGTTACCCGGAATCTCAAGTTCGACGTTGAGGTGCCGGAAACGATTCGTGCAGCCGGGCAGCAGCTCCGCGAGCTGTGGGGTGCGTCACGACCTGTCCTGATCGGTGCCAGCACGCATCGCGGCGAGGAGGCTAAAATTTTGTCGGCCTTCACTTCGCTGCGTCGGCGCTATCCCGACCTGCTGCTTGTCCTGGTTCCTCGACATCCGGAGCGCTTCGCTTCTGTTGCGAGGCTCAGCCGGCGGCGCGGATTTACAACTGAAAGAAAGAGCATGCTTGCCGGGTCATTGCCTGCGAAAATCAATGTACTGATCGGCGATACGATGGGCGAACTGCACAAGTTTTATGCTGCGTCGGACGTTGCCTTTGTTGGCGGGAGCTTCGTTCGTCACGGCGGCCAGAATCCGCTTGAAGCCTGTACTGTCGGCGTGCCGGTTATTTTCGGCCCGCATATGTTTCATTTCGAGGAAATCAGCGCATTGACTCTCGAACTGGGCGCAGCGCGTCAAGTAGCGGATGAACGTGCGCTGGTCGATGCGGTCGCCTTGTATCTCGATCAACCGGAGCTCAGGCGCGCCGCGGGAGAGGCTGCGCTTGCATTGATCAACGATAATCATGGCTCCCTCGAGCGCACGCTTGATGCGATGAGCCGACAGTTGGCGGCGACCGCAGCTCGGTCCCGGCCCGGCGATGGCGTTCTGGCGTCGCGTGTTTAGTCCTTCGCCAATCCATTCGATCAGGTGGTGCCTGCGTCGTGTGTTATTGATTCTGTTTGTCGGCTCTTTGAGTTCGCAGGCCTTTGCTTATGGATTCGAAGGGCATTTGATCGCCGGGCGCCTCGCCGAGGACCTGCTGTGCGAGCGAGCAACAACCGAGATCAGCGCATTGGTTGGTGACGCGGATCTCGGGGAGCTTGGCCTGTGGGCGGATCGCATTCGATCCGGTGACGAGATTCCTGATTCGTCACCATGGCATTACCTGAACATTGCAAATGGCGAGCCGCTTGCCGAGTTTGCGCACCCGCCCGAAGGCGATGTGCTTTGGGCTATCGGGCATTTCTCGGCAAGACTGCGCGACGCGAACTTGAGTCGCAACGAGCGTGCTGAAGCGCTCAAGTTCTTGATCCACTTCGTCGTCGATCTGCATCAGCCGCTGCACGTCGGTCTTGTTGAGGATCGCGGTGGCAATACGATCAGCATCGAGTTTCGAGGTGAGACGACCAATCTGCATCGCTTCTGGGATACGCACGCGATCGAAGTCATTGATCTCTCGCTCAATGCCTATATACAGTCGTTGCGCCGCGACCTGGTTGCTGGGGATGAAAGCGTTTCTCTCGATCCGTGGGATTGGGCGGAAGAAAGTTTGAGGCTTCGACCGGGCGTGTATGGATTCAGGCAGTCCCAGCGAGAGCAGTCCGCGGCATACCTGTACTTTGCTGCATCGATCACGCGCGAACGATTGGGCCTGGCTGCCCGACGGTTGGCCGGGACGCTGAACGCTTACTGGTGCAACTAACTCGTGTTTATTCTGTCCTGAGCGCATCGAGCGGCTCGAGTTCGGCTGCATGATGCGCCGGCAAAACGCCAGCAATCAGGCCGATCACGATCGCAATCGCCTCGGCGATGCCGGCATATAGCGCGGAAATTCGAAGCGGTAAACCGGGCACTGCGACTTGGGCGATCAGAACAATGGCAAATCCGAGCAGCAGGCCGACCAGGCCCCCGAAGCCGGATAACAGCATCGCCTCGCTCAAAAAGAATTGTGCGATACGACTGCGGGTGGCACCGATCGCGCGCAACAAGCCGATTTCAGCTGTCCGTTCGCGCACGGCAATTGTCATGATCGTGAAAATACCGACGCCGCCGACCAGCAGCGAGATTCCGCCGAGCGCTGCGACGCCCAGCGTCAACACATCGACAATCGAACCCAGCACATCCAGCATCTGCTGCTGTGACACGATCGTAAAATCTTCTGTGCCGTGACGCGCGATCAGAATGCGCGAGATGCCGGCGACGACTTCATCGACGGGCGCATTTTCGGCGTAGAGCACGTCAATTTCATGAAGCCCTTCTCGATCGAACAACTCCAATCCGCTCGCAGCCGGAATGTAGACTGAATCATCGAGATCGAAGCCCAGCATTTGTCCCTTGGATTCCATGACGCCAACTACGCGGAAGCGATTGCCGCCGATTCGAATCCGGTCGCCGAGCGGGTTGCCGCCAGCGTAGAGCTCTTCAAAGACGGTCGCGCCGATGACAGCCACTGAGCGCGCCCGTTCGAGATCGTCGGGCGGCAAAAACTCACCGATTGCCACGTTGAATTTGAACGCCTGATCGAATCCCGGGCCGACGGCAAATATATTGACCGTGCGCTCGCGACCTTGCGCCTCGACCGAAGCCGAACCCGAAACCATCGGCACGGATTGCAATACATACGGCGCCCGTTCGATCGCTTCCGCATCCGCCAGACTCAGGGGTCGAATGGAATTGAAGATGCTGGTCGAAACACCAAGGGTGTTGGCCTTGCCCGGTTGAATGGCGAGCGTCGTGGTGCCGAACTGAGTGAATTGATCGATGACATAGCGGTTGACCCCCTCGCCGATCGAGGTCAACAGAACGACAGCCGTGACACCGATGCCGATTCCGAGTGCCGTCAGGATGCTGCGCATGCGATGCGCGACAATCGACTGGAGCGTCAAGCGAATGAGATCCGTGCGCAACATGGATGCTACTTCGCCAGTGCTTCAACTGGATCGAGGCGCGCCGCACGGCGTGCCGGCAGGATCCCGAAAACCAGGCCGCTGACAATCGCAACTCCGAGGCCAGCAAGCGCAGCCCATAGCGGTGCCTCAAAGTCGATGATCGGATAGGCCGTGCGCAGCGCCCAGCTCGCGGCTTCGCCGATGCCGTAGCCGAGCAGGCCGCCGAGCAGCGACAAGCTGATGGCCTCGGCAAGAAAAAGCGTCAGGATTTGACGTCGACTGGCGCCCAGTGCTTTGAGCAGTCCGATTTCCGAAGTGCGTTGCGAAACAGCGACCAGCATGACATTCATGATCAACACACCGGCAACAATCAGGCTGACGCCGGCGATGGCCGCGAGTGCTGCGGTAACCACTCCAAAAATCGAATCGAAGGTCGAAAGAATGGCGTCCTGCGTGATAACGGTGAAGTCTTCGATCCCCTGGTGTCTGCGCGTGACGATGTCGATGATGTCGCTGCGAGCACGCTCCATCTGTTCGGCCGAAGCAGCCTCGACCAGGATGCGAAACAAAGACGGCGTATTAAAGATCTGCTGTGCATTGGCAACCGGAACGACGATCAGTTCGTCGGTATCGAAGAATAAAGTCATACCGGCCTGGGCAAGTACGCCGACGACGCGACAACGCGTCTCGCCTATACGGACCCACTCACCGACCGGCGGTGTGCTGTCAAACAGCTCTTCGGCAACAACACTCCCGATGACACAAACAGGTGACAGCACGTCGATATCGGTTTCTGGCAGAAACTGCCCGGACGCCATTTCCCAGCGCTGGATTTCATTGAATGCGGCATTCGCGCCGATGACGGTCGATTCACGTTCGCGCGAGCGCCAAGAGACGGCCCCGCCGCCGATAACCAGCGGTGCAATGCGACCGACATAGGGGCTGCGCGCAATGGCAAGCGAGTCATCCAGCGTCAGGTCGCGCCCCGTCTCGCCGATCAGCATGCCTTGCAGGCCAGCGCCGGCAGTGTCGGATCGGCCAGGCAGCATGATCAGCAGGTTCGTGCCGAGATCCGCAAATTCGCCGCTGATATAACGGCGCGCACCTTCCCCAACCGAGGTCAGCGTGATAACGGAGGCGACGCCGATGGATATCGCGAGCAGCAGCATTGACGATCTGAGTGGGTAACGGCGCAGAGACTGTCCCGACAGCCGCAATACGTCAGCGGTCTTCATGTCGGCGCTCCGGCTGTCATCTGGTCGGCCGAAATCTTGCCGTCGACCATTTTGATTTGACGTTTCGCGCGATTGCCGAGGTTCAGGTCATGGGTAACGACCAGGAGTGCGAGGCCCTGGGTGTTCAGTTCCTCGATGATTGCAATAATTTCAGCGCCGGACCGGGAGTCGAGATTTCCGGTTGGCTCGTCTGCCAGTAAAACGCTTGGTTGCATGACCATGGCTCGCGCGATTGCCACGCGTTGCCGCTCGCCGCCTGAGAGCTGGTCCGGCCGGTGCGATTTGCGGGGTCCTAAGCCAACCCGATCGAGCACGTCTGCCGCGCGTTCGCGGCGAGCCTTCATCGGCTGGCCCGCGAGCAGCATCGGCAGCTCGACGTTTTCAAGCGCGGTCATCCGCGAGACCAGATGAAAGGACTGAAAAATGAATCCGATCTGTTGCTGGCGCAAGGCGGCCAGCGCATCGTCGTCGAGCTCCGCGACATCGTTGCCGGCTAATTCGTAGCTGCCTTCGTTCGGGCGATCGAGTAGCCCGATCACATTCAACAGCGTCGATTTACCGGAACCGGACGGTCCCATAATTGAAATATACTCTCCGGGCTCCACATTCAAGTCGACGTGATCGAGCGCGTGCACGACCTGGTCGCCGACTGGATAGTCACGGCAGATTCCACGTAGCCGCATCATGGGTCAGATTAGTTCTGCGCTACTCCGGTTCGACAACGGCGCCATCTTCGACCCCTTCGCGGTCGACACTGCTTACGATCTGGTCGTTCGCATTCAGGCCTGACGTGACTTCGGTGAATTCCCAGTTCGAAATACCGACGCCGATTTCGCGATCGCTGATCATGCCGGTAGTCGGGTCGTAGACAAAGACCCTGTTGCCATCATGTATGACGGCGCTCGGGACTCGCAGCACATTGTCGCGGCTGTCGAGTATGACTTCGACGTCGGCGCTGTAGCCAGGCAGCAGAAGCCCGTCTTCCGGGTTGTCGAATTCCACCTCTATCTCTACGGTTCGAGCCTGTTTTTCCTGATCGAGCACATAAGGCGCGATGCGCCGCACATGACCTGGGAAGTCCCGGTCAGCGAATGCGTCGAGATTGATCCTTGCGGTCATGCCGGTCCGAATCCGTGGCGCATCTATTTCATCGATTGGCGCGCTGATATAGATACAGGACGAATCGATCAGATCGACCGTCGGCGGGGTCGGGACCCCGACTGGCGAAGGCGTAACGAACTCGCCGAGCTCGCCGTTGATCTCGGCGATGATGCCGGCGAACGGTGCGCGCAGTCGCGTCTTTTCCAGTTGGGCTTTGACGACATCGACGCGGGCGTCACTGACTTCTGCCGTCGCAATGGCGGCGGTACAGCCAGCTGCACTGGACTCGGCGCGGCCGGCGGCCTGGTCTGCCGCTTCTACGGATACTGCGCGTTCGAGCAGAAGCGAGGCCAAACGGTCGGCGTCGCGCTGCGCGACATCGGCTGTGACGCAGGCCTCTCGTGATCTCGCGACTGCAGCCCGCGCTTCGCGCTCGGCCCGGTCGAGTTCGGCTTTGACGTCGTCATTCCAGAGTTCAAGGAGGAGCTGGCCGGCTTCGACTTTGGAACCATCGACTACCGGTAGTGCCGCAATCTGCCCGCCAAGCGCAGGCGAGAGGCCGGCGCGTCGACAGGCATCCACTGTCCCGGCACGTGTATTGGCAACCGAGGCGACGACCGAACCGCGTTCGACCGTGGCCAGCCCGACAAACACAGGCACCGGTTGCAGGTAGTACCAGATGCCAGCGCCAATCGCAGCGGCAATAACGAGGAATGCCACGAGCTTACGCATGGCGCGCACTCTACCACGCAGCTGTTTAGGCGTCTTTCTCCGCGAGGTAGCGCTCGGCGTCCAGCGCCGCCATGCAGCCCGAGCCGGCCGAAGTCACTGCCTGACGATAGACCGGATCGGCGACGTCGCCGGCGGCAAAGACGCCTTCGACACTGGTAGCCGTCGCAAAGGAACTGGACTTGTCGAGCTTGATATAACCGCCGTCCATTGCCAGTTGGTCGCTGAATAGGCCGGTATTTGGCTTATGACCGATGGCGATAAAAATACCCTGCGCATCGATCTGTTGCGCATCATCCGATTTCGTATGGGCGAGCCGTGCGCCGGTGACGCCGTTGTCATCGCCTAAGACTTCATCGAGCGTGTGGTCCCAGACGATTTCGACATTCCCGTCGCGAGCCTTTTCGATCAGCCGATTACTTAATATTTTCTCGGCACGAAACTCGTCGCGTCGATGCACGACCGTGACCTTTGACGCGATGTTGGCAAGGTACAGTGCTTCCTCGACCGCCGTATTGCCGCCGCCAATGACGGCGACCGGTTGGTTGCGAAAGAAGAAGCCGTCGCATGTCGCGCACGCTGAAATTCCTTTGCCCTTGAAGGCTTCTTCCGACGGAAGGCCAAGGTATTTCGCGGATGCGCCGGTCGCGACAATGACCGCGTCAGCTGTATAGATGCCACCGTCCGCATCGAGTTCAAGCGGTCGTTTCGAAAAGTCGACGGCATTGACCGTTTCGTAAATCAGGCGGGTACCGAATCGTTCCGCCTGGCGCTTCATGCGCTCCATCAGTTCGGGACCCTGCACGCCCTCCGCATCGCCGGGCCAGTTGTCGACGTCGGTGGTCGTCGTCATCTGGCCGCCAACCTCGACCCCGGTGAACAGTACCGGTTCCAGCGCAGCGCGGGCGGCGTAGACCGCCGCCGTGTATCCGGCTGGCCCCGAACCGATGATTACGAGTGGGAAGTGCTTATCGGTCATTCCGTTCTCCTGACGGTCGGCGTGAACAATGCACGCCTGCCTGTGAGCTGGCATTATCGCAGGCCTTGTCAAGTCCTCCGGAGTTGAGACTCATGCGGGTCGCGATCACCTGGGCTGCCTGTGCCGCCTCGTCGCTGGCTTGCGCTGCGCCGGCGTTGGCTCAGAACGCGCAATCGGCCGAGCTTAGCCGGCCGGTCATCGGATTGGTGTTGTCCGGCGGCGGCGCCCGTGGCGGGGCGCATCTCGGCGTCATCAAGGCGCTGGAGGAGCTGCGCGTTCCGGTAGACGTCATTGCAGGCACGAGCATTGGCGCCGCGATCGGTGGGCTCTATGCGAGCGGCATGACGGTCGAGGAGCTGGAGGAATTCGTCCGTGGCCTCGACTGGGATGCGGCATTCTTGAACTCGACGCCACGCCGACTGGAATCCTTCCGTCGCAAGCGCGAGGACGAGCTACTGTTGCTGGAAGCGCGCCCGGGCGTAAGTAGCCAAGGCATTTCACTGCCTGCCGGTGTCGTCCAGGGGCAGGTCATCGATACGATCATGGCGAGAGTCACATTGCCGGTCGCCGCGGTTGACGACTTCGATGCCTTGGCGATCCCGTTTCGAGCCGTGGCTGGCGATCTTGAGAGCGGCGAAGCGGTTGTCCTGGCTGGGGGAAATCTGGGCCGGGCGATTCGCGCCAGTATGACGGTGCCTGCTGCAATGACACCGATCGAGATTGATGGCCGACTGTTGGTCGACGGCGGGATTGCGAATAATCTCCCGGTCGACATCGCTCAACAAATGGGTGCCGAACGAATCATCGCGATCGACATTTCGGAACAGCCGGGGGCGCGAGAAGGGCTTCTGTCGATTGTTAATGTGACCAGTCAAATGACCACCTTGCTGACGACTCGCACGACGCTGGAGCAGATTGAGCGGCTCAGCGACGACGACATCCTGCTGGCACCGGAGTTTTCTGCCGACGACAGCGCCGTCAGTTTCGAAAGCCTGCCGGAGACGATTGAGACCGGGTATGTGTCGATCATGAATCGCCAGGCACAATTTCTGCCCTATCAATTGAACGCGCAAGACTACGCCGCTTATAAGGAGCGGCTGCCGAATCCGCGAACCACCGAGCTACCGACGATCGACTTTATTCGCGTTGGCGATACCCAGCCGCTGGCGCCGAGTGTTATCGAGGCGCGCATCGAGGATGTCGTCATCGGTCAACCACTCGATCTCGATACCCTCGAGCAAACCCTGAACCGAGTCTATGGTCTCGGTGTTTATCAAAATGTGCGCTACGCGCTTGTCGAGGACGGCGCCGAACATGGGCTCGACATCGATTTAATCAGTCGCAGCGTGGGCCTGGACTACGTGCAGCTTGGGCTCCGGTATGCGTCGGTTTCAGATGAAAACTCGCGCCTCGGGATTGCTGCGAGTTACGTTCGCACGGGTATCAATGAGCTCGGTGGCGAGTGGCGGTCCACATTCAGTGTCGGCGAGGATCCGGGACTCAGATCGGATTGGTATCAGCCATTTGGGCCAAAGGCGCTGACATTTGTCAATCCATCGCTTGAGATTGACGCAATCGTGCGCAATATATTCGTCGATCGCGAACTTGCTGCGGAAGTCAAGTTGCGCTCGGCTATTTTCGAGTTTGGCGTCGGGCGTGAGTTTCTCGGCTGGGGCGAGCTGCGCGGCGGTTTTCGCGTCGGCTCGGGCGATACGCGATTGCGAGTGGGTGACCCGGCGGCTGTGCCCTTCGACGGATTTCATCGGGGCGAATTATTCACGCGCTTTTCGGTCGATACGCTCGACGACATCAGTTTTCCCTTAGAGGGACACTTTGCGGCCGTCGAGTGGCGCGGTTCGAACGCGAGTGTCTTGAGCGCCGATGGTGATTACGATCAACTTCTGCTCGAATGGGTGCATGCGAAAACCTGGGGACGACATACGTTGTTATCCACGGTTCGATATGACGCAACGGTCAGTGGGCAAACACCGATGTTCGCATTGTTCGATTTCGGTGGGTTCCGGGATTTATCCGGTCTGCACCAAGATGAAATCACTGGCCAGCACGTCGCGCGAATTGGCGCCAGCTACTATCGGCGAATCGCAAACTCTGCATTTTTTCCCGCCTTCGTCGGATTCAGCGCTGAAGTCGGCAACGCGTGGACGAACCGGCGCGATATTTCTCTGAAGCGCTCGATCTGGGGTGGATCGATCTGGGCGGGCGTCGATACGCCGGCAGGCCCTGTCTTTATTGCCTATGGCAGTTCAGAAGGTGGCCACGACGCCGTCTATGTCTTTCTCGGTCACCTGTTTTGATTCGATTTGACATAATTAGGGCCACGCTCCGCCCAGCAGATTGTCGGGCATGCAGCGTAACTGTGATCATCTCGGTAGCACCCCGCGGCGAGCGACGGTACCGTTTTATGATCGAATCTGACTTTGCACAATGAATGCCATGTTGAGCGTCCGCTCCAATTTTTCCGGTGCGCTGGCTGTTGCTGCAGCGATGCTTGCGTTGCCGGCCGCGGCGCAGATCCAAAGCTTCGAAGGCCCGCGCTATCAAGGTTTCGATGTGAGCTATTGCGGTGCAGACGTCGAATCCTGCGGCGAACGCATGGCGTCTGCATGGTGCCGAACGCGCGGCTTCGAGCATGCGAGCGGCTGGGCGGCGCGTGCTGGCGTTGATGCTGCGAGTCGAGCGATGCGGCTTGATGATGGAGCCGTCTGCGAAGGCGCTGCTTGCGAATCTTTCGCGAGTATTACCTGTGGCAGCCAGACACAAACATTTACGATGCCGGTTCTTGGTCCGTCGGGCCGCGCTACCGTGTTGTCACCAAACTTGCGTTCAACGGAAACGGCTCTCGATGTAGCAGAATATCGCGTTCTGATTCCCGGCTGTTCGCAAGTCGATCCCGGCGTCTTTAGTTGTGAATCGATACTCGAATATCAACATTGTCGAACGCTGATGGTCTCGCGGATGGTTCATTCCTGCAGGGCAGGGCTCGCCTTCGAAGCGGGATTTGCTGAGCCGCGCGCAGCTGCAGCCGAGGACTACGACCTGGTGGTCAACTCGAAGGCAAAGGTCAGGGTCAAGCTTGGCGATCGCGGCTTTGGGCAGATCCGGGGCAACGCCGATATTGCGCTCACTTTTCAGCCGCCCACCGACGATGATGGCGCGTGGTGCCTGCAACGCGACCGCTACGTCTTTTATCCGACGGGCCCGATGGGCGGCATGTCGGAAATCGGTGAATCGACCGATTGCGACGAGCCGATCGAACTCAGCTTTAAGCCACATGGGGACGATCTGCTTCGCGCCTACGATCTGTGCGACTCATTCGCTGCCTGGGATTCCGAGATCGAAGATTCGATCGGCATCTTAGTCGCCGGCCTGTTCCAGATACGATCGGCAAACCGCGATTTTATCGAAAGCTATCCGTCGGGCGGTGCGGTAATCGCGCCCTTCGTGCTCGTAGATGCGCCGCTGACAATCGATTGCCGAATCTAAGCGTATCGCCTTAGCCAGTCGCTCTTAGCATCTGGCGGTGTATTATGCCGGCCTGCCGATAACGGAGCAGACGGATGACCAATCTCGAAGCGCTAGATCTTAAGCGCGTATTTCACCCCAATACGAATCTTGCTGCCTTTCACGCCAGCGGACCGCTCGTCTTGTCGCGCGGCGAAGGGATTTTTGTCTGGGATAACCATGGCAATCGGTACATCGAGGGGATGTCAGGGCTTTGGTGCACTTCGCTCGGCTATGGCGATGAGGAACTCGCCCAGGCGGCCTACGATCAAATCAAGCAGCTATCGTTTTCGCATCTGTTTGCAGGCAAGAGTCACGAGCCCTGCATTCTGCTTGCGGAAAAGCTTGTCGAGATGGCGCCATTTGATGCATCACGAGTGTTCTTTGGCAATTCCGGGTCCGACGGCAACGACACGCAGATCAAGCTCGTCTGGTACTACTTCAACGCGATCGGCAAACCGAAAAAGAAAAAAATCATTTCGCGCCAGAAGGCGTATCACGGCGTGACGATCGCAGCCGCCGGCTTGACCGGATTGCCGCCGTTTCACACGCACTTCGATGTCCCGCTCGACTTCGTGCGCCATACGGATTGCCCGTACTACTACCGCAATGCCGAACCCGGTGAGTCGGAAGAAGATTACGCATCAAGGCTAGCGGCGAATCTCGAAAAAATGATTCTCGCCGAGGATCCCGAGACGATCGGCGCTTTTATCGCCGAGCCACTGATGGGTGTCGCGGGCGTGTTGCTTCCGCCGGCCACTTATTTTCAGAAGATTCAGGCCGTGCTCGATAAATACGAGATTTTGCTGATCGACGACGAGGTCATCTGCGGCTTCGGCCGGACCGGCAATACCTGGGGCGCGCAGACCTTTCATATGAAGCCGACGACGGTGACCGCGGCCAAAGCCCTATCGTCAGCCTATCTGCCGATCAGCGCTGTCATCGTGCCCGAGTTTCTTTACGAACCGATGGTTGAGACCAGTGGCAAGGTGGGTTTGTTCGGCCATGGATTTACCTATTCGGGTCACCCGGTCGCGGCAGCCGTTGCGCTGAAGACGCTCGAGATCTATGAGAAGCGCAAGCTGTATGAACATGTGCGCAAGTTAACGCCGAAGTTTCAGACGCTGCTCAATCGCCTGGGTGATCATCCGCTCGTCGGAGAGGCGCGAGGCGTCGGTCTGGTTGGCGCTTGTGAGCTCGTCAACGATAAAAAAACCAAAGCGGCTTTCGATGCGAAGCTCGCGGTGGGCGCCAAGTGCATGGCATTTTGTCAGGACCACGGATTGATCGTGCGCGCCATCGGTGATGCGGTTGCCGTTTGTCCGCCGTATATCGTGACAGAGGAACAGGTCGAGGAAAT
>Ga0224508_10003490_pt1 | contig 12979 bp, 12 predicted proteins | sample SF_Jan12_sed_USG_4_FD_170157 | JGI IMG/M metagenome (GOLD analysis project Ga0224508, IMG submission 170157) | Sediment microbial communities from San Francisco Bay, California, United States - SF_Jan12_sed_USGS_21 | ecosystem: Environmental > Aquatic > Marine > Sediment | place: USA...
GCAATACGAAACAGAAGCTGGAGACCGAAACGCAAACGGCCGAAGACCAGATTGCGCAGATTATTGCGTTGATCAAGGAGTTGCAGGCTGAACTCGACAAATACGATAACGATACGCTGGCGAAAAACGAGCGCGTTGAGAAGCTGCAGTCGGACATCAAGTCGTTGGAGGAGGAAATCAAGCGCTTGCTAGCATTGAAGCAACAGCAGGACGCCGCCGGTCAGCAGATTCGAACCTTCAAGGGCGAGGGTGATCGGCAATACCTGACCGGTCTCAAGCTCGGCGGTGAACGCACACTGATTCTCGTCGACCGTTCCGCCAGCATGCTGAGCGACAAGCTGGTGAACATTATCCGGCGACGCAATATGCCGGTGTCCGAGCAACTGCGTTCGCGCAAATGGCGCCAGGTGGTTGCCAGCGTCGACTGGCTGACGTCGCAGTTCAAGCAGGGCAGCGATTACCAGATTTACATGTTTAACAATACTGCCGAGCCGGTGGTCAAGGGTACCGACGGTATCTGGCTGAAGGCTGATGACGGCACACAGCTGAATGAGGCAATACGGGTGCTGCGTCGCACGCCGCCGCAAAACGGCACCAACATGCACGACGCGTTCCGTGTCGCCAAGGCAATGAACCCGCGCCCGGATAACATCATCCTGCTGGTCGACGGCATGCCGACGATGGACGCACCGACGACCAGTAAGACGGTGGTCAGCAGTAACGAGCGCGGCAACCTGTTCAGCCGGGCCGTCCGCGAGCTGCCCTCCGGCGTGCCCATCAATATCATGCTGTACCCGATGGAAGGCGACCTCAATGCACCGATTTCGTTCTGGTCGCTGGCCTTAACCAGCGGCGGTTCATTTGTCAGCGTCAGCCGCGATTGGCCATAGAGGAGACTGACGATGCGCCGTAGAAGAAATGTCGAAGCCTTCAGCCTGTCGTTCCTGGACTGCATCTGCTGCGGATTCGGGGCCATTATCCTGCTGCTCGTACTCAGCAAGATTTACGAACCGGTGGTTATCGAGAAAGCCGAGAACGACTTGCAGCAGCTGATCGCACTCTTGCAGCAGGAACTGTTTGAACTTCGCGGACAGACGACCATTCTTGACAGAGAGCTCAAGGTCGTCAAAGAAGACGCAGCTTCCACACAGAATTACCTGGCCGAGTTGCAGGGCGACCTGAACAAGATCCGTGGTCAATATCGCGCGTCAAAGCAGAATGAAGAAGAGACGATCGACGAGGGTGAAATGCTGGCGGCCAAGCAGCGCCTTACCGATGAAATGCGGCGACTGCAGCCGTACTATCGGCGTCCCGCCGAAGATGCCGTCGCCGGCATCCCGGTCGATAGCGAGTACATTATTTTCGTGATCGACACGTCCCCCAGTATGCAAAACTACAACTGGGGCCTGGTTCAGCGGAAAATTCGTGAGACGCTCGAGGCTTATCCGACCGTGAAAGGTCTGCAAATTATGAACGACGACGGTCGCTACATGTTCCAGGACTATACTGCGCGCTGGATTCCTGATTCACCGGGCCGTCGACAGGCGATCGTAAACCGGATGCGAACCTGGCAGGCAAGCAGCGACAGTGACCCGGTCGATGGTATTCAGGAAGCGATCACCCAATTCTGGGCTGTCGACAAGAAAGTCAGCGTTTACGTATTTGGCGACGATTTTCAAGGCAACTACACCATTGATTCGGTTGTCGCGACCATCGACCGATTGAACCGGGTCGGCGCTGACGGCACTCGTCGCGTTCGTTTACACGGAGTCGGATTTCCGCGTGGCTTTCGCAAGGGTGGGCAGATTCCTACGACCGCAATCCGGTTTGCGACCTTAATGCGCGTACTCTGCGAGCGCAACGGCGGTACTTTCGTCGCGCTAACGGACTCGAATCGCTAATTGTGAAAACCCGCCAGGTTGTTCACCTGGGGTCCTCCACTGACGACACAGCCAGCTATGAGGCCGGGACGGGACAGGCAGCCGAACACGCCTCGCGTGTTCCTTCCTCGTCATGGTTTTTCATCGGACTGCCAGCTCGGCCACGGATTCGGCCACCTGTCCCATCCCGGCCTCATCACCGTTGGGAGCCGGCGCACGAACGCCTGATGCTCTCCTGGAGAGCGTTGTGGACAACACACCCGAATCTGTAGCCGCAGGCGTGTGAGGGGGTGTTGTCCGCAACGCTCGATGTTCGAACTGTCCGCAGGTTGTTACCGACTGCGAACAACCTGCAGAGAGGTTACAGCTAGTGCGCTCCTCGTAGCCGTGGTTCCGCGGCCACTTTTCGCCATATTTCATCGCCGGATTTCCACGACGGTGGCCTTTCGCGAACCTCATTGCACCGTGTAATTGACTCCGAAGCAGGCCACATCAGTGCGGCCGCAAATCTGGAGGAAATACCATGCGTAACACAATAACTTTCATGATCATCGCGTCGCTGCTGACGGTGTTTGCAGTCACGCCAGCAGAGGCCGCTTCCAAGACGTCAAAGCAGGAAGCGGTTGGTATCGGCACCGGAGCGGCTGTCGGCGCTGCGGCCGGTGGGCCCATCGGTTTCATTATCGGCGCGGCGATCGGCGCCAAGCTTGGCGATAATTGGCATACTCGCAGCGAGCAGATCGACACCCTGACGAGCTCTCTCGAGCGATCAAATTCCACGACTGTCGTCCTGGAGCGTGACATCGATGCGCTGACAGACGAAATCGGGCGGCTGCATTCCCTCGCCCGCCCTGAACTCGTCAGCCTGCTGCAGGCCGGCATTGCGATGGACCTGCTGTTTCGAACCGATGAGGCCGCGTTGGTCGATACGACGGGCGATCGGCTCTCGCAGCTTGCCAGCACGCTGGCGTCAATGCCGCGGATTCGCATTCAACTGGACGGGTTTGCCGACGAAAGAGGCAACGAGGACTACAACCTCGAGCTGTCGGAGAAACGCGTCGACTTCGTCCGCGAGCAGTTTGTGACTGCCGGCGTAGATCCGACACGCATCAGCGTCTCGGCACATGGCGAGTCGGTAGCACAAGACGAGAGCGTCGACAGCTATGCGCTCGAGCGCCGGGTTAGCGTCAAGTTGTTCATTGACGAGACGCCTTCCGTTGCGTCAATTTCTGACTAGACTTCCCTGTGGCTCTTCATTGAGTCTCCGCCTGGCCGGCCCGCGAGGGTCGGCCTTTTTTATTGGCGCTTTGCAAATGGCATTGCTACGGTAGCGGCAGCAACGCAACAGACGACATATTGAAGGAACGCTGAAATGGCCAATGAGCTTGTCGAGCGACGCTGCAAACCGTGCGAGGGCGGCGTAGAACCGCTGACCGCGGAGCAATCGAGGGAGCTTCTGCGAGCATTACATCCAGACTGGGTGCTCAGTAACGACGGTCTTGAAATCTCGCGATGCTGCAAATTTGCGGCGTACAGTCATACGCTGGCGTTTGCCAACGCGGTCGCCTGGATTGCCGTTAGCGAAGGCCATCACCCGGTGCTAACGATCCGTTATGGCGAATGCGTAATCAGCTATTCGACCCACGCGATCAACGGACTGTCCGATAACGATTTTATCTGTGCAGCGAAAATCGACCGCCTGGTCCCCGAGCCGGACGCGTGACAAAGATTCAGGATATTGAAGCGGCGGCGGAACGTCTGGAGGGCATCAGCGTTCGCACGCCGTTACTACGCAGCTTTGAGCTGGACGAAGTTGCCGGCGGCAAGGTGCTGATCAAGCCTGAATGTCTGCAGGTCACCGGCTCGTTCAAGATCCGCGGTGCCTATAATTTCCTGAGCCAGCTCTCGCCTGCCGAACGGCAGCGTGGCGCCGTTGCCTGGTCATCAGGGAATCATGCGCAGGGTGTCGCGGCGGCTGGCGGTATGCTCGGTGTGAAGACGGCCATTGTTATGCCGGCGGATGCGCCTCGCGCCAAGCTCGACAACACACGCCGTCTCGGCGGTGAGGTGATCACGTACGACCGTTACACCGGCGATCGCGAAGCCATTGCGCGGGAGGTCGCGAGTGAACGGGACGCGGTCATCGTGCCATCCTACGACCACCAGCGCATCATTGCCGGCCAGGGTACCGTCGGTCTCGAGATCGCTCAGGAGTCGATCGCGATGGGACTTCCGCCCGGTCAGGTATTGATCTGCTGTGGCGGCGGCGGCCTGTCATCGGGCAGCGCGGTAGCGCTAACCGCGAGACTGCCCGGCATTGCCGTCCACACGGTAGAGCCAGAGGACTTCGACGACACGGCGCGTTCGCTGGAGTGCGGCGAGAGGGTCCGGATTCGTGACGGCGCACGTTCAATCTGTGATGCGTTGCAGGCGAGCGAGCCCGGTGCAATGACCTTTGCGATCAACCGACAATTGCTCGCCCGTGGATTGACGGTCAGCGACGAGGAGGTCTGCGAAGCAATGCGCTTTGCGTTTCGTTACCTGAAACTTGTAGTGGAACCGGGCGGGGCGGTTGCCCTTGCGGCAATTCTGGCGGGCAAGATCGATACGCGCGGCGAGACTACCGCGATCGTACTCAGCGGCGGCAACGTGGACGTCGAGCAGTTTGCGGAGATTCAGAAAGCGGCGTCAGGCTGAACTCAGAGTCGCGGTATGAAGCGGCGGCCGAGACGAGGCCGACTGACTCTGCGCCGCTTTTTGGTCAGCCAGTTGTGCCCGCCGTTCGGGCCAGGCATCCAGCCAGCTGATGATCGTGTCAAGTTGCCGCAACTCATCCCTGACGCGAGAAGGGGGCATTTCACTGACGCCGATGCCGAGCTCCGCCGCGTGCACGAAGTTCTGACTGTCGCGCAGCACTGCGATGATAGGAATACCCAGCGAATCGAGGAAGCGCATGAGTCTGGCGAAACTCTTGGTGTTCTTGCGCGTTCGATTGGCGACAACGGCCAGCTTGCGCTCGCGACGATCGATTTTTGCGACCAGTAGCAGATCGGCGATAAACCGTGACGCGGCGTGAATATCCATCGCCGATGGCATGACCGGGACCAGCAGGTTGGTGGCATCACTGCTTAAACGGCGCAGGTCATCGTGCGACATGCTGGCCGGCGAATCGACCAGCAAGTTATTTGTGTCGCTGGGTATCCGCAGCTGCCAGCTGCGTGTCGCCTGCATCGACGGCTTGCAGGCATCGATGCCATGAATTTTGAAGTAATCGCTGCCGCGACGACGTAGCCACGCAATTGACGAGCCCTGCGGATCGTGGTCCATGATGGTCGGCGATGTGCCGTACTGGGCGTAACGCGCCGCAAGATTGGTAACCAGCGTGGATTTGCCGCAACCGCCTTTGGGGTTGAGGACCACAATCTTGTTAAGTGCATGCTGGCTTGGCGTCATTCTTTCAGACTCTTTGACCGATAAAGGGTCGTGCCGTCAATCTTGCGCATTCTGAGCTTCATTTCGTTGCGCCAGTTCACATAATACCGGACTAAGCGAGTCTTGGAAATCCTTTTGAAAACGGCTGCTTAGCGGATAAAGTGATGAATCAGCTGCGTGGGTAGGTCTCGTAGAGCGGCAACTCGCTGCTGTCACATGACCAATCAGTCCGTGAATCCTGGTAGATCCTGCCGGTCGGGTGGATGCCCGGATCGTTGTCCAGCGAGCCTGCCGGTATCAATGCGAAGCTCGCATCGGGCGCGACCCGGGGCATCGGGCTGCCGCAGATGCTGCAGAAGACTGTCCGAAATGACTTTGCGTCGGGTACCTGGAAGGATCGCAGCAGGTCTTCGCCGGCCGTCCAATCGAACGACTCTGGCCGCATCAGAATATTGCTGGCATGACCGGCGCCGGAGGACTTGCGACACCGGCCGCAGTGGCAATGCCAGAATTTGTTCGACTGGCCCGTCGCTACGTAACTGATCGAACCGCACAGGCAGCTTCCCGATACGTTGACTTCACTCATGACCCACCTCCAGACCGCGCATAATCATCCATCGATAGTAGCGCATCAATGATGGTGATGATGCTGCCGAAGAAAACTCTTTGCATCGCGCAGCCAGGCGCAGGTATCGCAAGAGCATTGGCGATTGTGTGTCGCATGCTCGCGATCCGGTGACCGCAAGTAGACTACCGCAGCATCGAGTGCGTTCAAAAGGTCGGGCAGCGGGTCGCTCGCCGTCGGGACAGGCTGTCGCTGGTTCAGCCAGCGGCAGGCGGCGCCGAAGTGGCAAGTTGTGCAGCGATCGTCAGACGATTCGAAACGACCGTTATAAGGACAATTCGTGAAATCGACCTCGCGCTCGATGATCCAGCGGGGGTAGTCCAGCAACACCTTGATGTAGCCCGCAATCGTCCGGGTATTACTGCCGGTCGGAATTGGCATCGGCCTCTCCTCGGGAACCTGGCAGATTAGGTCTTGACGAGCAAAACAGCAATTCGCAAATCTACCTAGCCTACACGGCTCTATCGACGTAAATCGCTGGCAGGGTGGGCCGGCAGTCTATGCAGATCCTAGAACATTTCGCTGGGGCCGGGCGCATCGTCGCTCGGTTTTTCGCGGCTCTTGATGTGGTCGCCGGTGATCATGCTGTCGTAGCCCAGACCCGGTCCAATCATCGGATAGACGCCGGCATTACGGTCAATGACCACTTCGAGAAAGGCCGGACCATCGAAGGCCATAAAGTCGCTCACAACGGACTGGACGTCTTTTATCTTGTCCAGTCGCCTCGCGAACTTGAAGCCGTCGGCTTCTGCAGCTTTGACGAAATCTTTGCGGTGTAATGATTTGTCGCTGGCGGACATGCGGCCGCCAAAATACAAGTGCTGCCACTGGCGTACCATGCCGTCACCAAAATTGTTCAAAACGATCACTTTGATCGGCAGGTTGTAGGTGGTCACGGTCTCCAGTTCGCCGATGTTCATACGGATGCTGCCGTCGCCATCGATATCGATAACGGTGCGCGCCGGGCGTGCAAACTGTGCGCCGATCGCCGCCGGCAGACCGAAGCCCATCGTGCCCATGCTGCCGGATGTCAGCCAGAGTCGGGGTTCACGATAATCGAAGTATTGCGCCGCCCACATCTGGTGTTGGCCGACGCCCGTTGAAATGATTGCGTCACCTTTGCTGTGTTTGTTGATTTCTTCGATCACCGCGTACGGTTGAATGAGGTCTGAGTCACGATCGTAGTTGAGCGCGTACTCCCGTTTCAGTTCGGCGATCTCTTCGTGCCAGCGTTCAAAAGACTTCGAAAACTTGATGCGCCGACCGTATGCCAGCAAATCGGTGAGATCGCGATCCAGCATGCCGACGTGATGCCAATCGACGCGTTTGACCTTCCCGATTTCGGCAAAATCTACGTCGAAGTGGGCTATATTCCTGGCACTTGGTGCGAATAGTGCTGGATTGCCGGCAACCCGGTCGTCGAAGCGTGCGCCTGTCACGATGAGGAAGTCGCAATCCTCGACGGCATAATTCGCCGAGGCAAGACCGTGCATCCCGAGCATATGCATGGCCAGCGGATGCGTGGTGTCGCTCGCGCCGAGCGCCATCAGAGTTGTCGTGACCGGAATGCCGTACTCATTGGCGAATCGGCGCATGGCCTTGGTCGCGTTGGCGTTGATGACACCACCACCGGCATAGATCAACGGGCGTTCGGACTCCGACAGCATCGTGTAGAGGCGCTCGCAGGCCTCATCGCTCAAGATGTTGGTCTCGACTTTGGCGAGGCGCCGGCGATAACCATGCAGCGGCAGCGCGCCGTGGCCCTTGAACTCGCCTTCCCAGTTCTGCACGTCTTTCGGGATATCGACGACGACGGGCCCGGGCCGGCCGGTTCGCGCCAGTTCGAATGCACTACGGACAGTTTCCTCGAGCAGTTCGGGATCGGTAACCAGGAATACGTGTTTGGCAACCGCGCCCATGATGGCGGATACAGGCGCTTCCTGGAACGCGTCGGTGCCGATCGCGGCGCGCGGTACCTGGCCACAGATGACGACCATGGGCACGGAGTCGGCCATGCTGTCGCGGACCGGCGTAACCGTGTTGGTCGCACCGGGACCCGACGTAACCATCGCGACTCCTACCTCGCCGCTGGCGCGCGCATAGCCGGCGGCCATGAAACCCGCTCCCTGCTCGTTGGCGGGCACGATCAGTGGCATCGGCGATTTGCCGTCGGCGCCCCGGTGGCCGTCGTTGTAGCGAAATACCGCGTCGTAAATTGGCAGAATGGCACCGCCGCTATAGCCGAAAATCGTTTTGACGCCCTCATCGGCCATGACCTGAACGACGGTATCCGCGCCGCTCATTCGATGACCGTTCAATGGATGCTCGCTGACTGGCGCCGTGTTTGCCCGATCGTTCATCACGCTTCCAAAAAAACTCTAAGTCCCGGATTTTTTTCGAGTGTTTACTAATTTCTGATGCATTGCAATACTGCGGATACTGCGCCACCATCGCCATTGGTAATGGCACCATTGGTTTCATTCGTAATTCATTATTTCGAGCATTAGCGAGCATCCTATGCGACACGCGATATCCGTCCTTTTGCAGAACGAAGTTGGCGCGCTGACACGGATGACGGGCATGTTCTCGTCCCGCGGCTACAACATTGAAACGCTCAACGTGGCGCCGACCTACGATCCTCGGGTGTCACGCGTAACACTCGTGGTGTCGGGGTCAGACGCGGCTATCGCCCAGCTGAACGCACAGCTCGCGAAGCTCGTAGATGTCGTCAACATCCATGACATGACGCTCGGCGAGCACTTCGAACGTGAACTCGCCATCGTCAAGATCAAACTCGGCACGGGCGGGCTCGCTAAAGCCATGGCGCTGGCGAAGCGGCTGGGCGCCGAACTACTCGACGAGGCCCAGGTCAGTTGCACGATGCAGCTCACGGGCAGAGTCGGCGAGGTCGATGAATTCGTTGACGAGGCGGCCAAAGTCGGTGAGATATCGGCCGTTGCGCGTAGCGGCACGGTGGCCGTCTCCAAAGGTGAGGTGACGCTGACGTCGTTCGAACGCCAGCACCTGCTCGCCGGATAGACAATGGCCGCGCTGGCGCTTTCCGATTACCGCCGACTGGTTATCAAGGTCGGGTCGTCCCTGCTGGTCGATGAGTCAGGCCGTCTCAATCGCCACTGGCTGGAGACGCTGGCAGACGACATCAGCTACCTGCACGAGCACGATCACGAGACGCTCATCGTGTCCTCGGGAGCAATCGCGATCGGTAGTGCCGTGCTCGGCATCAACAAGAAGCGTGCGCGTCTTGAAGATTTGCAGGCGGCTGCCGCTGCCGGTCAGGTGCAACTGGTGCATGCCTACCAGGACGTCCTGAGCGCCCATGGTATCCGCGCGGCGCAGGTCTTGCTCACGCCGGAAGATACGGAAAATCGTCGTCGCTTTCTGAACGCCCGTGGCACATTGGGACGGTTGATGGAGCGATCGGTTGTGCCGGTCATCAACGAGAACGATACGGTGGCGACCGAAGAGATTCGGTACGGCGACAACGACCGTCTGGCAGCCAGGGTCGCGCAGCTGGTGATGGCCGACGCATTGATTCTGTTGTCGGATGTCGACGGGTTTTATACGGCGGACCCCGGGACCCGTCCGGATGCAGAACTGATCCCCGAAGTGACGATGATCACCGCCGAGATGCTGGCGGCAGCCGGCGAAACGCGATCCGATTTCGGTAGCGGCGGCATGGCGACCAAAGTGCAGGCGGCGCGCATTGCGACACATGCCGGCTGTTCGACGATTGTTGCCAGCGGCAAGATCGACTATCCGCTGCACGCATTGGCTGCAACCGGACGCGGTACGGTATTCCGTGCCGAGGGCACACCTGCCGCTGCGCGCAAGCAGTGGCTTGCCGGCGTTCTGGAGGTGCGCGGTGAGATCCACGTCGATCAGGGCGCTGCGACTGCATTACGTAATGGCAATAGTCTGCTGCCGGTGGGCATCGTCGAGGTCATCGGGAACTTCCGCCGCGGTGACGTCGTTACAGTACTGACGCCGGACGGTGTCGAACTGGGGCGTGGCCTGGCCGAATACGCCAATACGGACGCGCTACGATTGCGCGGCTGCCAGTCAGAGGAAATCGAAGAAAAGCTCGGCTATCGTGGTCGTTCGGTCATGATCCACAGAGACGAAATGGTGTTATTCGACAATGACTGAGCAAATGATCCAGGAGACCATCGCGGCCACGATGGACGATATCGGGCGAAGGGCGCGAGCTGCGGCCATGTCGCTCGCGATGACCGATGGCGCTGTGCGCGACTCGGCACTGGCGGCGGCGGCCGCAAGCGTGCGCAAGAACTCCGACGCGATAATCGCGGCCAATGTCACCGATCTCGAGGCAGCCAGGTCACGAGGCCTCAGTGACGCGATGCTTGATCGGCTGTTGCTCGATGCCGGACGCATCGAAGCCATGGCTGCGGGTATGGAAACCATTATGGGCCTTGATGATCCACTCGGACGCGTGCTGGCGGAGTGGGATCGACCCAATGGCTTGAGAATTCAGCGGGTGTCGGTACCGCTGGGCGTGATCGGCATCATTTACGAAAGCCGTCCAAACGTCACGGCAGACGCGGCGGCGCTGTGCGTCAAGTCCGGCAATGCCGTGATTCTGCGCGGCGGCTCCGAGAGCTTTCACTCCAGCAACGCGATCTACAATTGCCTTCGCGACGGGTTTGCGGCGGCGGGCCTCGACCGCGATGTCGTGCAAATGGTACCCACAACGGACCGGGCTGCCGTTGGCTACCTGCTGTCATCGATGGCCGAGTGGGTCGACGTTGTCGTGCCCAGAGGCGGCAAGAGCCTGATCAAGCGTGTGCAAGACGAGGCACGCGTGCCGGTGATCGGGCATCTCGAGGGCATCTGCCACGTGTATTTGCACGCGGACGCCGACCCGGATATGGCTCGTGACATCGTCCTGAATGCCAAGATGCGACGCACCGGTATCTGTGGTGCTGCCGAGACCGTGCTGGTCGATCGCGCGGCGTCCGCTCGCGTGCTGCCCGGTGTGGTCGCTGCACTGCAACAGGCGGGCTGCGAGGTTCGGGGCGATGCCGAGGTTGTCGCGATGGCCGACAGTGTCGTACCGGTTGTCGACGCGGATTGGTCGACCGAGTATCTCGACGCTATCGTGTCGATCCGCGTCGTCGATGAAATTGATACAGCGATCGAGCATATTGCGAGCTACGGGTCTGGTCACACAGAGAGCATCGTCACCGCTGATGGCGCTGCTGCTGAGCGCTTCCTGCGGGAGGTTGATAGCGCCATAGTGCTGCACAATGCGTCAACCCAGTATGCTGATGGCGGCGAGTTTGGCATGGGTGCCGAGATCGGCATCGCCACCGGCCGCATTCACGCGCGTGGCCCAGTAGGCGCGGAGCAGCTCACCAGCTACAAGTACGTCGTCCGCGGCAGCGGGCAGCTACGTCCGTGACCGCCGACCGGCCGAAATACGATCTGGCAATAATCGGTGCCGGCATCAACGGCGCCGGCATCGCGCGCGATGCCGCATTACGTGGGCTGAAGGTCATTGTCTTCGACAAGAACGATATGTGCACCGGATGTTCGTGGATCTCCAGCCGGCTCATCCATGGGGGTCTGCGCTACCTCGAATACGCCGAGATTCCACTGGTGTACGAATCGCTGCGTGAGCGACGTTGCCTGCGAGTGACGGCGCCGCATCTGGTCGGGCCGCTGCGTATCTGCATTCCGATTTTTTCCGGAGCGCGGCGTGGCCCGTTGCTGATTCGGCTAGGCATGTTTGCTTACGACCTGTTGTCGATTCGCAAGCGACTTCCGCGTCACCAGATGCTGGGGCGTGACGAGATTCGGCAGGAGGAACCGGGCCTGCGCGCTAATGGATTGCGTGCGGCGGCGCGTTATTACGATGCGCAGGTCACGTATGCCGAACGCCTGGTGCTCGAAAATCTGCTGTCGGCGCGTGATGCAGGCGCGGCGGTGAAAACGCACTGCGAAGTTACGGCGATTAGAGTCAGCAACGGCGCCATATCGTCTCTCGAATACGTCGACCGTACCGACGCCTCGCCGCACGAGATCAGCGTCGCGACGGTCGTTAATGCCGCCGGCCCGTGGGTTGATCGTGTTCTCAAAACGGCGCCCGTCAGGACTAAACGGCACATTGGCGGCACCAAGGGCAGCCACATCATCGTCGGCAAGTTCGACGGAGCGCCGCACGATGCATTTTATGTGGAGGCTGCCGCCGACGGCCGGCCGTTCTTTATCATCCCGTGGAATGGCCAATACCTGATCGGTACCACCGACATTCGCTACGAAGGCGACCTCGACAATATTCGCGCGAGTGATGCCGAGGTCGACTATCTGATCACCGAGACCAACCGCGTCTTTCCGCGAGCCGAATTGAGCCGCAAACATATCCATTATGCTTATGCCGGCGTGCGACCTTTACCGCACCAGGACAAGGGCCCGGAGTCCGCGATCACGCGACGACACATCATCAAGTTGAACAAGCGCGTCGCGGATGGTCTGATTTCGATCGTCGGCGGCAAGCTGACAACGTATCGAAGTCTCGCGGAGCAGACGATCGATCGTGTGGTGAAGCTCAGGCGCTTGCGCCTGCCAGACTGTCGTACACACGAAACGATGTTGCCCGGTGCGACCGGTATTGATGCGGCCGCCGAGAAGCTCAGGTCACTGGGGGTACTGTCGGAGGCAGGCGTCGCCCGCCTGCTCAGTATCTACGGGGGGCGCGCAGCCGATATCGCCGCCCTGTGCGACGAAGATTCGACCCTGGCGGCGACTATCGACAGTGATCGCGCGGTGCTGGCGGCAGAGGTGCCGTTCGCGATCCGTGATGAGTTTGCGAAATCGTTGGGCGACATCGTTTTCCGTCGAATGATGGTGGGTCTGAGCGCAGATCAGGGCAGGCCGTTGTACGAGACGATTGCCGGCCTTGCAGCACAGAAGCTTGGTTGGAGCGTGGACGCGAAAAACCGGCAGCTCGATGAGCTGCGCGAATACAGCGATTCGCTGTTGGTGTCCTAGCTGTAACCTCTCC
>Ga0224508_10003491_pt1 | contig 12977 bp, 9 predicted proteins | sample SF_Jan12_sed_USG_4_FD_170157 | JGI IMG/M metagenome (GOLD analysis project Ga0224508, IMG submission 170157) | Sediment microbial communities from San Francisco Bay, California, United States - SF_Jan12_sed_USGS_21 | ecosystem: Environmental > Aquatic > Marine > Sediment | place: USA: California...
TGGTACGCCCGAGGACACGCGATAGTCAGCGTCAAACCCATTTGGGCGGCTCCGATGAGCCAGGAGTTGGCCACGTTATTGCCGTCGCCCACATAGGCGATATGCAGCCCTTTGAGACGGCCAAAGTGATCGTTCAGGGCTTGACAGGCCGAGAGAATCTGGCAGGGATGCGTCAGATCCGTCAAGCCATTAATCACCGGGATAGAAGCGGCTTCGGCCAGCTCGACTATGCGCTCGTGATCAAAGGTCCGGAGCACAATCCCGTCGTAGTAACGCGACAACACCCGAGCCAAATCTTTCATCGGCTCACGCACGCCCATACCGATTTCTTGATCGTGCATATACGTGGTAAATCCACCCAACTGATGCATGCCGATTTCAAATGACGTGCGCGTACGCAGGGAGGGCTTGTGAAACAGAAGCGCTAGCGTTTGCCCCTCCAAGAATCGGGGTACAAGCCCACTCTTATGCCGCTGTTTCAGCTCGGTCGCCAGAGTCAGGATTTGCTCGATCTCGTCCGGTGTCACATCTGCGAGCGATAAAAAATCCCGTTTCACACGTATTTCCTCCCCAGACCGGGGGCTGAGCCTCCCTCAATACTACTTATGGTGGTGTGATCACGAAAAGAAAGACACCTTAGCATATCTTGCCAAGTGCCTCAATGCGTTCTGCGTTTTATTTGAGGCGGTTGTACGTGACGATCACCGCAGAATTTCCGTGCCCACCCCGCGATTGGTAAACAATTCCAATAGCACGGCATGAGGCACGCGGCCATCGATGATGTGTGCTTTGTCCACGCCATGGTGTATAGCGTGCAGGCAGGCATCGACTTTGGGCAGCATACCGCCCTCAATGACGCCGCTGCCTTTGAGACTTTGGATGGCGTCAGACTGCAGGCTCGACAGCAACTTGTGGTCCTGATCGAGAATACCGTCCACATCGGTGAGAAAGAGCACTTTTTCGGCCGTGAGGGCGGCCGCAATGTCGCCGGCTGCCGTGTCGGCGTTGATATTGTAACTCTCGCCCTGGCTTCCCACCCCTGTCGGCGCAATCACCGGGATGAAGCCTTTAGCGCTGAGCGTGTGAATGATCTCCGTATTGATTGCGGTCACCTCGCCCACCAGGCCAATATCGACCCGTTCGGGTGACGCATCCGGGCTCGTTTGGCGATAGAGATACTTTTTGGTAGCTCGAATGAGATTGGCGTCTTTGCCACTGAGCCCTACCGCTTGACCGCCGTGCAGGTTGATGGTGGCGACAATTTCCTGGTTCAATTTGCCACCTAATACCATATCGACAATTTCCATGGTGGCGACATCCGTGACGCGCAAGCCCTCCACGAAGGTCGATTCGATTCCCATGCGCTGCATCGTATCGCCAATTTGCGGCCCACCGCCGTGCACCACAATCGGATGCATGCCCACGTACTTGAGCAGGACGATATCGCGGGCGAAGGAACTGCGCAAAATGTCGTCGATCATGGCGTGACCGCCGTATTTCACCACGATAATTTTGCCGCTAAATTGTTGAATATACGGCAATGCTTCGACGAGCAGACCGGCTTGTTGGATGCGGTCAGTCATGTCCATAATGTGATGTCCGTTATAAAATATAGTGGCTCAGATCCTCGCGTTGCACAATGTCTTCCAGCCGCTCGCAGACGTACTGCCGATCGATCACCACCTCGGTGTCCGTCAGGTCCGGCGCCTCGAATGAAATGCTGTCCAGCAACCGTTCCAAAATGGTGTAGAGCCGCCGGGCGCCAATATTTTCGGTCTGCTGATTGACACGCTCGGCAATGCTTGCCAGCTCCTCGATCGCATCTTCCGTAAACGTCAGCTCCACCCCTTCGGTGGCCAACAGCGCTTTATACTGCTTCAGCAGAGCGTTTTGCGGCTCGTTCAAAATGCGAATCAAATCCGCCTTTTCAAGCGCTTGCAGCTCGACGCGGATGGGAAAGCGGCCTTGCATTTCCGGGATTAAATCCGACGGTTTGGAGACGTGAAACGCCCCGGCTGCGATGAACAGAATATGATCCGTCTTCACCATGCCGTGTTTGGTGTTGACGGTGCTGCCTTCCACAATCGGCAACAAATCGCGCTGTACGCCTTCGCGTGAGACATCGGGACCGGCAGTGCTTTCGCGGCCGGCGATTTTATCAATTTCGTCGAGAAAAATAATGCCTGATTGCTCCACTCGGCGCTTGGCCTCATCGGTGATATTTTCGACGTCGATGAGTTTTTGCTGCTCCTCCTGCAGCAAGATCGACAGCGCCTCCGGCACTTTCGCTTTGCGGTTTTTTTTGCGTTGCGGGAAGATATTGCCCAGCATGTCTTTGATATTAATGTCCATATCTTCCATGCCGGAGCCGGAAATCACCTCGATCATCGGCGTGTGGCGGTCTGGCACTTCGAGCTCTACGAAGCGATCGTCCAGGCTGCCATTGTGCAGATACTGACGGAATTTTTCCCGCGTGTTCTGGTAGTGTTGTTGCCCCAATTCATCCAGATGGGCATAGTTCTCCGCCGATTGAGTGGACGGCGATGGCGGCAGCAGGAGATCCAGTAAGCGCTCTTCGGCGACCTCCTCGGCCCGGGTTTTGACTTGCTCCATGGCTTCTTGCTGCACCATATTTTTGGACAGCTCAACCAGATCGCGGATCATCGATTCCACATCGCGTCCGACGTAACCCACTTCGGTAAATTTTGAGGCTTCCACCTTGAGAAAAGGCGAATGCGCCAGGGTGGCCAGACGGCGGGCGATTTCCGTTTTGCCCACCCCGGTTGGGCCAATCATAATGATATTTTTGGGGGCGACTTCGTCCCGCAGTTCCGGCGGCAGTTGTTGCCGCCGCCAGCGGTTGCGCAAGGCAATCGCCACCGCCCGCTTGGCATCGTTTTGTCCGACGATGTATTTATCGAGTTGGTCGACGATTTCACGTGGGGTCAGCGCATCCATAATCTATCCCGGATTTAAGCTGGCAAATTTGTCAGTTCAATTAAAGTTCTTCGATTGTAAGATAATCGTTGGTGTAAATACAAATGCCCGCCGCGATGTGCATCGCAGCTTCGGCGATTTCGCGCACGCCAAAGGTCGTATGCTGTTGCAGGGCGCGAGCCGCCGCCAGCGCATACGACCCCCCGGAACCAATGGCAATGAGACCATCATCCGGCTCAATAATATCGCCTGTCCCGGAAAGAAGCAACGAGGTTTCATGATCGGCCACGGCGAGCAGCGCTTCGAGCCGCCGCAACACCCGGTCGCTACGCCAATCCTTGGCCATCTCCACGGCAGCTCGGGTCAGGCTGCCTTGATACTCTTCCAGCTTCGACTCGAAGCGCGCGAACAGGGTGAAGGCGTCGGCGGCGCCACCGGCAAATCCGGCCAGGACTTGATCGTGGTAAACGCGCCGGACTTTCCGCGCCTGGTGTTTCATCACCGTCGTGTCCAGACTCACCTGGCCGTCCCCGGCCATAGCAACGCGGTTGCCCTGCCGCACGCAGAGAATGGTGGTACTGCGGATGCGTCTCATGCGTCTCCTTGTGACCGGCGTGCTCGGGGATGCGCCTTGTCGTACACATCGAGCAGACGGTCGGTACTGACATGCGTGTAATGCTGCGTAGTCGATAGACGCCGATGCCCGAGAAGTTCTTGAATACTGCGCAGGTCGGCGCCGTTGTCCAACAAATGCGTGGCAAACGTGTGCCGCAGGGTATGCGGACTGGTGTTGGCTGGAATGCCGGTGCGGCGGCTCTGCTGTTTCACCAGCAGTTGCACGCCGCGAGTGCTCAAGCGATTGCCTCGGTGGTTCAAAAACAGGGCGTCTTGATCGGGGTCTTTGGGGTGTCGCACCTCAAGATAAGCAGCGAGCGCCCGGGCTGCGGTTGGGCCAAAAAAGACCTGGCGCTCGCGTTTCCCTTTTCCCTGTACTCGCAGCGTTTTAGATTCTAAATCAATATCTTGCAGGTTCAAGAGAACCAGTTCGCTGACGCGGATGCCAGCGGCGTAAAGCAATTCGAACATGGCATGATCGCGCAGGCGCAGTGGGTTGTCCGGCTCAGGCGGCGCCTCGAGCAGGGTGAAGACCTGATCGATCGGCAGCACGTTGGGCAATGGCTGCCGCATTTTTGGGGTCACCACGTGTTGCGCCGGATTATCTGAAATCTGCCCTTGACGTTGCAAAAAATCCAGAAAACTGCGCAGGCTGGAGAGTTTGCGCGCCAGGCTGCGGTGTCCCGCGCCTTGCCCGTACATCGCATTCAAAAAGGCGCGGATGAGCTCCGCATTGATATGCTCGGGGGCCACACTGCTGCCCGCGTCGTGATGCTTGGCGGCGAAGTGGGCGAATTGCTCCAGATCGCTCATATAATTCCGCAAGGTATGGGGTGAGGCGGCGCATTCAACGTCGAGATAAGTTTGAAACGCCTGGAGTGCAGTTTGCATCATGAGGTAAGCTGTTTCTGCCAGTGTTGAAGATCCGTTAGCGCCCGGGCCACCATCGCCTCCCGGCGGGCCTTTTTCGGGCGCACGGGCCGGTCCAGAGCCGGCAGCAGGCCGAAGTTGATATTCATGGGTTGAAACGTGCCGGGATCCGCCTCGGAAATATAACGCACCAGAGCGCCATGTGCGGTCGTCGCGGGCGGTACGTGCAAGGCGTGCCCACGCGCTAGAGCGGCGGCATTGATACCGGCCAGCAACCCGGTTGCGGCTGATTCCATATAGCCTTCCACGCCGGTAATTTGTCCGGCGAAAAATAAAGTCGGCCGGCGGCGTGTCTGCAAGGTGGTGTGCAACAACTGCGGCGCATTCAAAAACGTGTTGCGATGCACCGAGCCAAAGCGCAAAAACTCGCTTTTTTCCAACCCCGGGATCAACCGGAAAATGCGGCGTTGTTCGCCGTACTTCAGACGCGTTTGAAACCCCACCATATTGTAGGCGCTGCGCATGCGGTCTTCGAGACGCAGCTGCACCACCGCATAGGGTTTCGGCCCGTCCTCGCGTTGCAAACCCACTGGCTTGAGTGGCCCGAAGGCTAACGTCTGAAAGCCGCGCCGCGCCATCTCTTCAATCGGTAAACACCCCTCGAAGAAAATTTCTTTCTCAAAATCGTGTGGGGCGATACATTCGGCTGCCACCAATTCGGTGTGGAGCTGCTCATACCGGTCGCGATCCAGCGGGCAATTGACATAGTCATCGCCGTCGCCCCGGCCGTAGCGCGAAGCAAAAAACGTCTGGCTATAGTCGATAGAATCGGCGGCGATAATCGGCGATAGCGCATCGTAAAAATAAAGATGCTCACCGCCTACATGCTGTTGAATCTGCGCCGTCAGAGCGTCCGAGGTCAGAGGGCCGCTGGCCACAATGGTGATCCCGTCGCCGGGCAGATGCGTCATTTCGTCACGAATGAGGGTAATGTGAGGCTCGGCTTCGATGGCCTGCGTGAGATAGCTGGAAAACGCCTCCCGGTCCACAGCCAGAGCCGAGCCGGCCGGCACCCGGCAGGCATCTGCGGCACGCAAGATCAGGGAATCGAGATGGCGCATTTCAGCTTTTAACAACCCGTGCGACGTGGAGAGCGTATCCGCTTTAAGCGAATTGCTGCACACCAACTCACCCAGCAAACCGGTCTGATGGGCGGGCGTAGGCCGCTGGGGGCGCATCTCATACAGATGCACGGCCAACCCGCGCCGCGCTAATTGATACGCCGCTTCCGTGCCGGCCAGCCCTCCGCCAATCACATAGATTGGAGGGTGGAATGCGGCAACCTCCTCATTTTTTTTCATTCCGCATTCCGCCTTCTTCGTGTTCATTGCTCCTCGCCGGGAGCCGCATGCCTCAGGCCACTGAGACGGCGTCTGCCGCTTCGGAATAATCACACGTTTTCGAGGGGCACTGCAGCATGGCGTTTGGCGCGTTCTTGCTCTGTTTTTCCAATAGATACGGGGTTTGACATTGCGGACAGGTTTTGGCCACAGGACGCTGCCAGGCCGAGAAGGTGCACGTCGGATAATTCGTGCAGCCGTAGAACGTCCGTCCCCGTTTTGAACGGCGCTGCACGATCTGACCGCCACAGCCGTCTTCCGGACAATCCATCTCGACCGCGGCCGGTTTGGTGGTCTTGCACTCCGGGAATCCGGTGCAGGCGAGAAACTCGCCATAGCGACCACGTTTTAACGCCATCGGCTTGCCGCACACATCGCATTTGACATCCACAGGTGGAGCGGGCGCCGCAGCCGTTCCATTCGTATCCGTCACGATCTCCTTGGTGTTCTTACACTCCGGATAGCCCGAACACGCCATGAAGCGGCCAAAGCGGCCCCAGCGGATAATCATGGGGCTTTGACACTTCTCGCAGACCTCGTCGGTTTCTTCCACCTCTTTTTTGATATCCCGCATGGTGTCGGCGGCGTGTTGCAAATCCACGACGAAGGGATCGTAGAAATTCTGCAAGGTTTCCACCCAGTTGTATTGACCCTCTTCGATTTTGTCGAGTTTGTCTTCCAACTGGGCCGTAAACTGCACGTCCAGAATATCGGGAAAGCATTCCACCAGCAGCTCATTTACCATCGTTCCCAGTTCGGTCGGGCTGAACTTGCGGTCCTGGTCCTCCACATACTTGCGATCCCGCAAGGTGCTCAGAATCGACGCATAGGTGCTGGGGCGTCCAATCCCGAGCTTTTCCAGCTCATTGACCAGTGACGCTTCGGTAAAGCGCGGCGGCGGCTGGGTAAAATGCTGATTCGGGGCCAGGGATTTCGTCTCCACCGCCTGACCCTCAGTCAGTTGCGGCAGGGTGGGGTTTTTGCCCTCGGTATCGTTATCTTGCGTCGAGGTTTCCGCAGCCGCTTCCTCATATAGCGTGGTGAAACCCGGAAAGCGCATGACGCTGCCCGTGGCGCGAAACCGGTACTGCTTGGCATCGATATCGACCGTGGTTTGATCCAGCACCGCCGAACTCATCTGGCTGGCCACAAAGCGCTTCCAAATCAGCGTGTAAAGCGAGAGTTGCTCGTTGCTGAGATACGCGCCGATTTGTTCCGGGGTGCGCAGGGTCGAGGTGGGCCGAATCGCTTCGTGCGCCTCCTGAGCCGCTTTTTGTTTTTTGTAGACCCGGGGTTTGGCGACGACGTAGTCGTTGCCGTATTCCTGTTCGATAAACTGCTTCGCCTCCGCGACTGCGTCGGCTGAGATGCGGGTGGAGTCGGTGCGCATGTAGGTAATCAGCCCCACTTCCCCTTCGTCGCCGATGGCGAGACCTTCGTATAACTGCTGCGCTACCCGCATGGTACGCCGGGCTGAAAAGTACAGCTTGCGCGCCGCATCCTGCTGCAGCGTACTGGTGATAAACGGCGGCGCCGGATTGCGGCGGCGGGTGGATTTTTTCACCCCGGCGACCTGATATGCCGCATCCTGTAAATCCGCTAGAATCGCCTCGGCCTCGGCTCCGGTCGAGACCTTGGCTTTCTCGCCGTCAATGGCGAACAGTCGCGAGCGGAACGGGGGCGGATCGTCAATCGCCATCTCGGCGTCCAGGGTCCAGTATTCCTCGGGATCAAAGTCCGAAATCGCTTGTTCGCGTTCGCAGACAATGCGCAGGGCGACCGATTGCACGCGCCCGGCGCTCAAGCCACGCTGCACTTTTTGCCACAGGAGCGGGCTGATTTTATATCCAACCAGGCGGTCGAGGAGCCGCCGCGCCTGCTGCGCTGACACTTTATCCTCATCAATCCGTCCCGGCTGTTGCAGCGCTTCGGTCACGCCTTTGGGGGTGATTTCGTGCAGCAGAATCCGATAAATCTGGTCCTGCGGGGTTTGGTTTAACTCGTTGGCGATATGCCAGGCGATCGCCTCGCCCTCCCGGTCCGGGTCCGGAGCCAGGAAAATGCGCTCGGCTTTTTTCGCCTCTGTTCGCAGCTCTTGTAAGACCTTACCCTTGCCTCGGATGGTCACGTACTCCGGGGCAAAGTCGTGATCAATATCAATCCCGAGACGACGGGCTGGTAAGTCCTTAACATGGCCGACTGATGCTTTCACCGAAAAGTCCGATCCCAGGTACTTTTTCAGGGTTCGCGCCTTGGCTGGTGATTCAACTATGATCAAGGATTTGGCCATGACTTTGTCACTTCCTCTAGTCAAGGGTCTCGACCATCACGCTAGGTTGCGGACAAACAACTTGCCTGGAAATTGCCGAACGAGACCACGAAGCTCTAAGGTGACTAATATACTCATAACCACGTGGGCTGGCAATTGACTTGTTTGAATAATGGCATCAACATGCGTTTCTTCAGACGGGATCAGGGCCAGAACCTGAGTCTCTTGAACACTCAGGTCAGCCGCTGCTGGTGCGGATATCCTATCGTCCGCAAGAGCCCGGTAGCGTTGGGCCGATCGATGGACGGCTTCCGGAAATTCTTCCACAATATCGTCAAGGGTTTCAACGAGTTTTGCACCCTGTTTGATGAGTTGGTTCGTTCCCTGGCTACTCGGTACGTCAATGCGCCCCGGAATCGCAAAGACTTCTCGACCTTGCTCCAAGGCGTGTCGGGCCGTATGTAAGGACCCACTCCTGATGGTCGCTTCCACCACGAGGGTACCCAACGCCAGGCCACTGATAATGCGGTTGCGGCGCGGAAAATTCCAGCGATCCGGCTTTGTATCGAATGGAAATTCCGACATCACGGCTCCGTTGGCGCAAATTTGTGCGAATAATCGCCGGTTTTCCGGCGGATACACGACATTAATACCACTGCCCAACACCGCCAGCGTTTGACCGCCAGCCTGCAAGGCGCTTTCGTGGGCGACCCGGTCGATCCCCCGCGCCAGACCGCTGATCACCGTGTAGCCCTGTTGCACCAGAGCGGCGCTAAAGCGCTGCGCCGCCATTTTGCCGTACGGACTCGGTTTACGCGAGCCGACGACAGCAACGGCCAACTCGTGTGCGGGCTGTAGCGCGCCCCGCAGATAGAGCACTGGCGGCGGCTCGGCAATCCACCGCAGCAACGGCGGGTAATCCGAATCGGCAAACGTAAGCAGGGCCACCTGCAGGGTCTGCATGCGTTCCCATTCATCCGCGAAAGTGCGGCTCTGTTGGATCACAGCCAGTTTTTCGCGGCTGCCGGGAAGCGTGGTGTACACGGCGTCGAGACCATCCTGCACCAGCGCTTGGCGAAAGTCGGCCAGCGCCAGGTGCCGCGCCAAGTCTCTACTCAAATCCGGCCAGGCGAACCGCGCCAGGTTCAGCGCCAGCCACGCGTCTCGATCGGTTACCGCTGGCCATGCAGAGTCGTTCATATCCTGCTCGCCACGATTGGCCATGCTTGCACATCACCGTACACCATAAACGGCTTCGGCGCACCACAACGAACGTTAGAGCGGTAACGAATGGGGTGAGGATAAACGTTCGATCGCATTCTGACAACCAGAATATGATGTACGCCTGTGCCGACCCTATTGACGAATCCCCTGAAGAATATAGGTATCCGGGCCGTCTCCTAAGCGCCAGGGGCCGCGGTTTCGCGCCCGATGCGTGGCGATATTGCCCTCTTCGCCGGAATAGCCTCGCGGCACGGTTAACACCTGTTGCGGATAAATCAAATCGGGGTCGTTGATGTGGCCGTGGTTGGCCTGGTAGAGCAAGGGCCATAGCCATGGATTTCGGTAAATCGCGGGCTGCGCTGCGATATCCCACAACGTATCGCCACGCCGGACGGTGTAGCGGTCTCCAGCTCCGGATTCCCCGTTGCGATTGGCGGCGAACGCGTTATCGTGTCCGGCCAGTTGTTGCGCGGTGAGACAATCGGACTGCGCCGCCTGCAGCAATTGCACCGCCTGGTCGCGTTTTCCCTCCTCCAGCAGATCTTGAGCCTGCTCGAAGGTCGCCATGGCATAGGACAGCGTATTGCGGGCGGCGGTGAGATCCACGTTCGTCGCACCGCGTTCCTCCGCGGCTCGGATAGCTTGCCGGGCTTGCTCGAAACAAGGCGGAATCTGCAGGGCCAGGGTGTCTGCGTTCGACAGATTGGCCAATTGTCCCAAGGAGCCGGATGTCGACGCCACGTATTGCACCAATGCGCCGATGTCGAATTCGCGCTGACTTTGCAGGACCTGGGCCGTTGCCGTGTGATCCTGGACATCGACAATGCTAAGCGTGCCGATGGGTTGCCGTGGTACGGGCATACTGTGGTTGGTGTCCGGATGGCGAGCGATACGGGCGTTCTCGAAGATGGCAAAGTGATCGCCCTGCTGCACGCCGTGCTGGGCGCCCTGGTCAATAAACACAATATCCCCTTGCGAGAGAGCCACTTTGTTGTCTCTCGCGGAGATGATCGACCCCGAGGGGGTGATCGCCGATTCGAGCAGAGCGGCTCGAGTCGGGGCATCGATGGGAGCGGCCTGTGGAGGCAGCGTGCCGAAGCGTTCGACTCGGTTGCCCACTTCCATCTCGTCGAAGGCGAGGGTAATGCGGATCATCGCGTTCGTCTCGTTGACTTTGGTGACGATGGCATCGCCCATGATACGTATCGGTTTACCGGCGATAGAGCCCGTGTGGGGATGGCGGACCTTGGGTAAGAAACTGAAGACGGTAAGATGATCGCCAACGTTGAGGTCACCGTTAGCGCCGACGTCGATCAGCGCCAGATCACCACGTCTGAGAAAATGTGGTTCGCCCATGGCGTGATAGATTGTGCCCAGAAAGGCGGTTTCTTGAGCGATATAGCCGGCGCGCTGTTGCAGTGATATCGAGGTCTCTGCAGGCGCGGGCGGATCGGTGGGCGCCGGTTCACTTTGCGCCATGCTGAGGAACAAACCAACTAGCATGGCGAGCGCCACCATTGAGGTTGGGATCGATCTGACAACAAAACGGCTCATCAACTGCATGCGCAGACTTCCTCGTACAGCAGGTTATTATAATCCGATACTCACCCCGGCCTCTTACTGTCGCGAGCACGGTTGCCGGTCGATCTGAGCATTGGGCCACCATGGACCATCATCGGCATATGAGACAATTTAAATGTACAACGCAAGATCCGGGTAGGGCAAAAAGTTGCGAAATGCAGAGGCGGAATGGGGCAACATCGCAGGCTCCGAAGTGTACGGCTCAAAAGGTGAAGCGGTGGCGCTGCACATTCATCAACAGACCGAGACATATGAAGGTGGTGATCAGGGATGAGCCGCCATAACTCATGAGGGGAAGGGGCAGACCGATAATTGGGATGAGCCCGGTAGTCATGCCGATGTTGAGAAAGACTTGCGTGGCCACCATGGTCACGACACCCGTGGCGATCAGCGAGCCGAGGCGGTCGTGTGCCTGAGAGGCAATGGTGAGACCGTGCAGGACCAAAAGGCCGAAGAGCACGAGGACGATCGCCATGCCGAGAAATCCCATTTCTTCGCCGAGCACGGCGGCGATAAAATCCGTGTGCGTTTCCGGCAGAAATTGCAGGCGGCTCTGGGTGCTGGCAAAAAGTCCTTTACCCCACAAACCGCCGGAGCCGATGGCAATTTTCGATTGCCAGCTGTGGTATCCGGCGCCGAGAAGATCGTCCTGCGGATTGAACAACATGAACAGCCGGGCGCGCTGATAATCTTGCAGGAGCACCCACATGACCGGGAGCGCGCAGGCGCCGAGACTCGCGAGGCTGAGTAGGGTACGGCGACGGATGCCATTGACCATGAGCATGACCGAGAGGATGACCAGCAAAATCATGGCGGTGCTCAGATCGGGCTGCTTGACGATGAGCCAAAACGGTAAGACCGCGAGCCCCAGGGGCACGAGGATATGGCGCAAGGCCAGAGCGCCCGCGCCGTCCCGGCGCTCTTCGGTGCAATAACGCGCCAGCGCGAGAATCAGAATGGGCTTGACAAGCTCAGAGGGCTGTATGCGCCAGGGGCCGAGCGGCAGCCAGCGTTGCGCCCCATTGATCGCCGGGCCAACCCATAGCACAGCTACCAAACTGATGATGACCAGGCCGTAGAGCCAATAGGCATGGCGGCTAAGACGTTGGTAATCACTCAGTAACACGAGTCCCATGGCGCCAAGACCGAGGCCGAGCCACACAAGCTGTTTGAGCGCAATATCTCTGCCAAACGCCACCTGACCAGCGGCGGGTGTGCTATAGTGCAACAGGAGGCCCAGCGTGGCGAGGGCCAGCGACAAGATCAAGGTGCCCCAATCCAGCTTGGCGATCAAAGGTCGGTCGGCGTGCACGCAGAGTTCCTTTGCTCAGTTCACGGCTTGCGTGAGGTGGTGTGACGTATGGGCGGACACCAAATCGTGTTCCAGATAGGTCTGGATGAGGGTTTTGGCTACATAGGCAAAGTGCGATCCGCCTTTGCCGGCGTTTTCGATCATCACTACCACGACGATGCGGGGGGCGTCCACTGGGGCAAAGGCTACAAACCAGGCGTGATCGCGTTGATGTGCCGGCAAGCCGGACTGGAAGTTCGGACCAGCGCCACTCTTGGGTAGGCGCACAACTTGTACCGTTGCCGTTTTGCCGGCAATGGCAATGCGCTCGTGGCGGGCCTGCTGTCCGGTGCCTTTTTGGTCGTGCACCACCCCCCACAGACTTTTCCTCACCGCAAACAGATGACTCGGTTTGACGGCAAGGTGATGCACCACCTCCGGCGCGGTAGCATGCAGGATGGCGCCATCCGACCGTTCCTGCCGACGCACCGCATAAGGCCGATACAGAGTGCCGCCGTTCGCTAGAGTCGCCATGAGGTTGGCCACTTGCAGCGGCGTGGTCAACGTGTAGCTTTGTCCAATGGCGACCGATAGGGTTTCGCCGCCGTACCAGGGCTCTCCATGAGTTTGCCGTTTCCACTGTTTGGAGGGGATGAGGCCCGGTTTTTCGGCGTCGGGGGCGACTCCGGTCGCTTGTCCCAATCCGAAGGCGCGAGCATAGTGGGCCAGGCGGTCGACGCCGACTTCCTGTCCCACGTGATAAAAATAGACATCACAGGATTGCACCAGG
>Ga0224508_10003492_pt1 | contig 12974 bp, 11 predicted proteins | sample SF_Jan12_sed_USG_4_FD_170157 | JGI IMG/M metagenome (GOLD analysis project Ga0224508, IMG submission 170157) | Sediment microbial communities from San Francisco Bay, California, United States - SF_Jan12_sed_USGS_21 | ecosystem: Environmental > Aquatic > Marine > Sediment | place: USA...
CACCGGCGACGTCCGGTCCGTGGTCGTAAAAGATTTCGCTGCATGGACCGCAAGGACCGGTATCGCCCATCGCCCAGAAGTTGTCCTTTGCCCCCATGCGGGAAAAGCGCTCTGGATCGACTTTCATTGTCTTTAGCCATATATCCGCAGCATCGTCATCTTCTTCAAAGACGGTCACCCAGAGTTTTTCTTCGGGCAGGCCCAGGTCTTTTGTCAGGAATTCCCAGGCGAGCTTGATGGCCTCTTCCTTGAAGTAATCGCCGAAACTGAAGTTTCCGAGCATTTCAAAGAAGGTGTGGTGCCTTGCCGTATAACCGACATTTTCGAGGTCGTTGTGTTTGCCGCCGGCACGAACGCAGCGCTGTGACGTGACAGCGCGGTTGTAGCTGCGCTTCTCCTCGCCCAGGAAAACGTCCTTGAATTGCACCATGCCGGCATTGGTAAACAGCAAGGTCGGATCGTTGCCGGGCACCAAAGGTGAACTGGCTACAATCTCATGGCCACGCTCATGGAAAAAATCCAGGAACGCCTGGCGCAATTCGTTGCAGGTCATGAACTTCATAATGTTGAATCGCGGCTCAAGGGCACCTCTAATTACCTATCGTGGCCGCGCCGTAGAGCTGTTGCCCGACTGGCAAGGCGGATTCGCGAAGACAGTATCTGGATACGGCGAGCGTGTCTAACGCAGCAAGTCGGGCAACAGGCCACGGCCCATGCGGGTTGCGACCAGATCGCGCCGCGACTTTGTTGCGCGCCTCGCCAAGGACCCGGCCATTACCTTCGGCACGCGTCGCGTCGCGACATCGATCTGGTCCGCAACGCGGCTCACGAGAGGTAATTAGAGGTGCCCTCCAGCCGCTCCCACGGAGGCCAATTTCAATCAAAGCCACTGCCTCGAAAACGCGTAGTGTATCCGCAACGGCTAATCATCACCATGTGGCGAAATCGCAGCCTGGATGTGGCCGGATTCGAATCCGCGATATTGCAGGAATCGCATTTGACGGGCCTTCTCTTTGAACACCTGCGGCAGGTCAGCGCCGAATTTCTTGCGGCGAACCAGTCTTGCCAGCTCGAACCAGTCTTCGGTGACATCCTCGAGAACTTCATCGATCAGACCGGCATTGAGCCCACGTTCGCCAAGCTCCTGGCGAATGCGAACCGGCCCTTTGCCCTGGTTGATCCGGGACTGTGCAAAGTTTTCTATGAAACGGCGATCGTCCTGAAGACCCTCACCGCTAAGCTGGTCGACCGTCTCCGTAACGACCACAGATTCGAACCCCGCCGCGATCAACTTCAGTTCGAGTTCCTGCTGGCCATATTCGCGCCGCGCAAGATAGTCCATCGCTTTCTTGCGTGCTTCTTTAGGATCGGAAAAACGATCGACCTCTTCCGGAGAGAAGAGGTCGGCGTTTAATTCATTGATTGATTCGATCTCACTCATCGAACCATCCTTATCGAACCATCTTGGTATTAAGCCTGGTTCGCGACAGCCTCTTCTTCGGCTTCTTCGGGCGCCGCTGCTTCAGCCGTTGTGTCCGGCAGCAACTTGGCACGAATCTGGGATTCGATGTCGTTGGCGACTTCAGGATTGGCTTTCAGGTACTCGCGGACGTTTTCCTTGCCCTGGCCGATACGGTCGCTGCCATAGCTGTACCAGGAGCCGGCTTTGTCGATGATGCCCTGGTCGACACCGATGTCGATGATCTCGCCTTCACGCGAGATACCATGGCCATAAAGAATTTCGAACTCGGCCATCTTGAAGGGCGGTGAAACCTTGTTCTTCACAACCTTGACGCGAGTCTGGTTGCCGATGATTTCGTCGCCCTTCTTAATCGCGCCGATACGGCGGATGTCGAGTCGAACGGAAGAATAGAATTTCAGCGCGTTGCCACCGGTCGTCGTTTCCGGGCTGCCAAACATGACGCCGATCTTCATACGAATCTGGTTGATGAAAATCACCATCGCGTTCGAGCGTTTGATGTTGCCCGACAGTTTGCGCATGGCCTGTGACATGAGCCGCGCCTGCAATCCCATGTGGGAGTCGCCCATCTCACCTTCGATTTCTGCTTTCGGCGTTAGCGCTGCGACCGAGTCGACGACGATGATGTCGACTGCGCCGGAGCGGACCAGCATGTCAGTGATTTCCAGCGCCTGTTCGCCGGTATCCGGCTGTGAGACCAGTAAATCATCGACGTTGACGCCGAGTTTTTCTGCATAGGTCGGGTCGAGTGCGTGTTCAGCGTCGACAAATGCGGCCGTACCACCGGTTTTTTGCGACTCTGCGATGACCTGTAGCGTGAGCGTCGTCTTACCTGATGCTTCCGGTCCGTAAATTTCGATCACACGGCCTTTCGGCAGGCCGCCTATACCAAGCGCCACGTCGAGCCCGATCGAGCCGGTCGATACCGCGTCTATATCCCTGATTCCGGTACCGTCGCCCAGGCGCATTACAGAACCTTTGCCGAATTGTTTCTCTATCTGACCAAGCGCTGCGGCGAGGGCCTTTTTGCGATTTTCATCCATTTTTTTGAAGCCATTCAGGTGTGAGGGGGGTGAGCATTATTTCACAAAAAACGGTGGCCGACAGTGGCCTCGCGGCGGCGAAACTGCGCTCTATGTTAAGAATCGTGCAGAAGCTATTGTTTCAGTGGATGGTACTGAACACCACGAGGCGACGAGATCGACTCAACCAGTTCGAAGCTGGACCATTGCAGATCGATTGGCCGCGCCAGCGGCTGTTCCGGGAAGGACCGGGCCTTCCTGGCGACGGTGATATGCGGCCGGTAAGTGCGTTCGTTGGGCTCAAATCCGAACGGAATCAGCTTCTGCTCCAGTGACTTGACCAGTTGTTCCAGCTCCGCTGGCACGGTGCGCGGGTGCACACTGGCAATCTTGGGTCGTTGCCAGTAACTGATGCGATCAAAACGAAGACGAATCTCAAATGGTTCTATCTCGCTGACTGCTTCCTGCAGGGCGGGGATATTTTCTTCGGCAAAAGCGCCAATGAATACGAGTGTCACATGCCAGTTGCGCCGATCAACGGCGGTGCCTTCGACCACGCTTAACGCCGGATTGATGCTATCGCGCATCGTTTCGCGTTGCCGATCCGACGGCCAGAGTGCGTAAAAAAGTCGTCGATCAGCCATTTTTCCGTAGTCGCTCGCGGATTCCCTGCATCGCCAGTATGACCGTACGCGCACGAACTGCCTCGCGATTCCCCTTTATAAGATGTTTTTCAGTATCGATCGATGTTTTTTTGCCCTTTCGCACGGCCCAGCCAAACCAGACAGTGCCGACCGGCTTCTCTTCGGTGCCACCATCCGGACCGGCGATACCACTCACGGCGACCGCGTAGTCGGCGCCGCTCAGGTTAAGGACGCCTTCCGCCATTTCGCCGACTACCGCTTCACTCACCGCACCATGTTCACCGAGGCTTGCCGGGCGGACGCCGAGCATCGATTCCTTGGCGCCGTTGGAATAGCTAACGACACCGTATCCAAAACATTGCGAACTGCCGCTTATGTCGGTCAGTGCCTTCGCGATCCAGCCACCGGTGCAGGACTCCGCGACGGAAATACTGCGGCCAGCCTCGATAAATTCGCTTACCAGCGCTTCCGACAGCGCACCGATAGATTCTGTATCAGCCATTGATCACGGATTCATACAATTCGATGTGCCTTTCTACCATTGTCTCGACAGAAAATTCATCTTTCATTCGTTGCCGCCCTGCCTCACCGAATTCACCACGCATTTCGGTTTCATCAATCATTACTGCGATGGCTTTCTGCAACATAGCGACGTCTGCCGGTGCGACCAGTATCCCGGTCTTGCCGTGCACAACTGCCTCCCTCGCACCTGCAGTGTCAAATGCCAGCACAGGCACCCTTGCCGCTGCGGCTTTCAGCATAACGACACCAAGACCTTCATTGGTGGCGGGGTGGACCAACAGGTCGATACACGCGAGGTAGTCATCGAGATCCTCGCGAAAACCGGCGAACTGGAGCGTACCGAAAAGGTTTAGCCGGGTTGCGAGAGCGCGTAGGTCTGCTTCGTTTGGCCCGGTGCCAAACAACAGAACCCTGATGTTTGGATAGGTGTCTCGCAAGTTGGGAATGACATCGAACAGAAACCGGTGTCCCTTGCGTGGAATAAACTGTGCGACCATTGCGATTACAAAATCGCCATCGTCAATTTCAAATTCCTTACGAAACGCATCACAGTCAGGTTTTGCGTTGAAGCTATCGACTTCGACAGCGTCGCGAATTGTTTCGAGCCTGACGAGATCGAGGCCGGCTTCCACGAGAACACCGGCGACATGCTCGGAGATAGCGATCACCTTTCGGAAAGGCCAGTAACGCATCTTCGCCATCCACCCGGATTCAGCGTTATCGACGCGACGTGAGAGAACCGCCGGTACCTGCGTCAGTGCCAGCGCCTGACCTCCGAGGAAATCGGCGCCACGGCGGCTGTGACAGTGCACAACGTCCGGTTTTTCCCCAACGACCATTTGCCGGAGCTGCCAGGCGAATCTGAAGTCGAGATCTCCGGCACACTCAAGGTTGCGGACTTCGATGCCTGCTTCGCGTGCGGCCTTGTCAATGCCTGAATCGGGTGGGCAAAGCAGGATGTTGTCAACGCCGTGCGCTGCCAGTCCCTTGATGAGCCAGATAACCTGTTGCGCGCCACCATACAAATGGCGACCGGTTTCGACATGCACAATCTTCATTGTGAGTTCATAAGCAACGGGCATCGACTTCGTCAAATGCAGAGGCTAGCATGGACCAGCAACTCCGCAATGTAGAAAAAATTACAAGTATCAAATGAGTGCTTCCGTAACACCCGTCCACACGCCCATGATGCAGCAGTACCTGCGCATCAAGGGCGAATATCCGGACATGCTCTTGTTTTACCGCATGGGCGATTTCTACGAGTTGTTCTTTGACGATGCCAAACGCGCAGCCTCACTACTCGACATCACACTCACTGCACGCGGCAAGACGGGCGGCAATGCTATTCCGATGGCAGGCGTTCCCTATCACGCGGCAGAAGGCTACCTCGCGAAGCTCGTGCGCAAGGGCGAATCGGTCGCGATTTGCGAGCAGATCGGTGATCCGGCTACCAGCAAGGGGCCTGTCGAACGCAAAGTGACGCGAGTGGTCACGCCAGGCACGCTGACTGATGAGGCTTTGCTCGCCGAGTCCCGCGACAACCTCGTCGCATCCGTATTTGTCGACAAAGAAGGGATCGGCCTCGCCTGGCTGGACCTGGCGGGTGGCCGATTTCGGTTGACGGAACTGGATAGCAGCGAAGCACTGGCTGGTGAGCTGGAGCGACTCCGTCCAGCCGAACTCATCGTTGACGAAGAACAGGCATTCGAACAGGACAGACGCGCCGCGCTGCGGGTAACCGGCAGACCCCCCTGGCATTTCGATCTCGACAGCGCCCGTCGACTGTTGTGTTCTCAGTTCCAGACTCAGGATCTGAGCGGCTTTGGCTGTGACAAATCGCCACGCGGCGTTGCCGCGGCAGGTGCTCTGTTGCAATACGTCAGCGACACGCAAAAAGCTGCGCTACCACACCTTACGTCGATCAGCGTTGAGCTCTCCGACGACGCAGTGGTCATGGATGGGCCGACGCGCCGCAACCTCGAGCTGGAAGAGAGCTTGTCAGGCCAGCGCGAGCACACGCTGGCCGGCGTGATGGACCATTGTCAAAGTCCGATGGGCAGTCGTTTGCTCAGAAGATGGATCCAACGGCCACTGCGCGACGCGGCGGTGTTGCGCGGCCGATTCCAGGCGCTGGAAACGCTGACGATGAATCGCCTCGTTGGCAGTCTGCAGGAAGCGCTGCATGGAATCGGTGATGTCGAAAGAATCCTGTCACGCGTCGCACTTCGCTCGGCAAGACCCCGCGACCTGCGTCAGCTGATGCTCGCGCTGTCTCGTATACCGGAAATCAGAGACTCCCTGCAACAGGTCGACTCGCCACTGCTCGGTTCGCTGGCCGATCAGATACAAAACCACGCGCGGGAAAAAGACCTGCTGCAAAAGGCATTGATCGAAAACCCACCGATGCTGATCACGCACGGCGGTGTCATCGCCGAAGGATACGACGACGAACTCGACGACCTTCGTGCGATTGCGCAAAACGCGGATCAGTACCTGGTTGATCTGGAGAAACGAGAAAAAGAGCGCACAGGAATTTCAACTTTGAAGCTCGGCTATAACCGGGTGCACGGTTACTACATCGAGATCAGCAAGGGGCAGGCAGACAAAGCACCGGTCGACTACGTAAGACGCCAGACGCTGAAAGGCGCCGAGCGCTACATCACGCCGGAACTAAAAGAATTCGAGGATAAAGTGCTCAGCGCGCGGGAACGCGCATTGACGCGGGAGAAAGTGCTGTATGAGGGGCTGATCGACGCATTACTGACTGTACTTGCGGACCTGCAAACGACTGCTGGCGGCATCGCCGAACTGGATGTACTGGTGTGCTTTGCCGAGCGTGCTGAAGCACTGAATTTGTGCCAACCCGAAATCGTCGACAATCCCTGCCTCGAGATTCGCGGTGGCCGGCACCTGGTTGTGGAACAAGTCATCGAGACTCCATTCGTCGCCAACGATCTGTCCCTGAATGACGGACATCGGCTGATGGTCATCACCGGCCCGAATATGGGCGGCAAGTCGACGTACATGCGACAGGCCGCTCTGATCGTCATCCTGGCTCACGTGGGCAGTTTCGTGCCAGCGGAAAGTCTGCGCATCGGCCCGATCGACCGGATTTTCACACGCATCGGTGCATCGGATGATCTTGCTGGCGGCCGTTCAACGTTCATGGTCGAAATGACCGAGACCGCGACCATTCTGAACAACGCCACCGAGCAAAGCCTGGTTCTGATGGATGAGATCGGACGTGGCACCAGCACCTTTGACGGTCTGTCACTCGCCTGGGCAACGGCGCATCATATGGGGGAGAAGGTGCGGGCATTCACGATGTTTGCGACGCACTATTTTGAGCTGACTGCGCTGGCGGAGGAGATTCCTGATTGCGTCAACGTGCACCTGGATGCGACGGAACACAAAGGGCAGCTGGTATTCCTGCACGCCGTCAAACCCGGGCCGGCAAACCAGAGTTATGGACTGCAGGTCGCAGCACTGGCCGGTGTACCACGAGCGGTTATCCGTCGCGCGAAATCCTACCTCACGACACTGGAAACGCATCAGCAGCTTGATCACCCGCAGACGCAATTGCCATTCACTTCGGCGGCTGAACCGGAACCGGACGCACTGAGCGACGCGCTCGACGACCTCGATCCCGATTCAATGACGCCCAGACAGGCACTGGACGCGTTATATCAGCTTAAGAAAGTCAGGGACGACTGATCAGATCGTCGGCGCGATCTCCCAAATTGCCCAACCCAGCGCAATTCCAGGCAGGATGTCCGCCATCTGGTGTTGTTTGACGAGCAGGCAGGAAATCGCGATCAAACCAACGAAAACCCAGCTTGCGTTGCCGATCGCTGGGTAGAGAACCAGGCTCACGTACATTGCGACCGAACAATGCATGCTCGGCATGCAGTTGCGGCCGTTGTCTTTTCCCTGGACAAACTTCAGGAAACGCGTTGAAAAATTGTTTCCCTCGTATTGCCGATATGCTGGCGGCACGGTCGATGGAAAAAAGAAAAAGAACAGCACCTGGGAGAGCAGCAGCAGGATGCCGCCAAAAACCAGGTACACGCCTTCGGTTATCGATTGTATCGACGCAACTACAAAACCAATAGCAATGTAGTAAAGAAATGAATAGATCCACACCCACGAAGGCCAGAATGGAATGTAACTGTCCCAGGGCAGCACAAAGCAACGCGTCCTGAAATAATGGTTATTGCGCTGGACCCAGAAAAAAAGCTGGTAACAACCGGTGACTATGATCGCCACCAGCGACGTGAACACAACATACTCTTCAAGCGTTAGGGGCGAATCAAAAAATGTAGTGCCGACAAGAAAGTAGAGCCACGCGAAGAGCGGGATCGTCACGACCAGCAATAACATATATCGCGGCGATATCCTGGCTTCGGTCCCTGCGTGGTCGGTCATTACATTCTCCTGATTAATACGATTTTTGTTTTCGGCGCCGTGACCGGCACGCGAAAGCGCAAAGGATAAGTGAAGTGGCGGCGCGGAGCTATGCTTCTCGCAAAAATTCGCCGCGCTGCAAAAATGCGGCCGCCTGGTCAATCACATCTCTCGAAATCAACATGCCGTTGTGACTGACGGGCATGACCAGGTGGTCTTTCGCCCCGGGCATCCGTGTTTCGGATACCGCTACGGTACCATCGTTGGGTTCCTCAAATCCGGCGACGAAGCGACCAACGCCGAATGGCACGTCGCCAGCAATGATGCCGATATCGTGCGTCTGAGTAACTCCTTTCGCCCAGCGATGAGCTGCATCATCGAGAACGCCTTCGGTAATTGCTTTGCCCAGGATTACGTTACCCCAGTCCAGGTGGCTCAAATGAAAGGCGGCACGTGAGCCGCAGAGTGGCGATCCCATGCACACGACCCGGTCAACGAGAATGTCCGGACGCAATGCGAGCGTCCTGAGCACCACAACACCACCAAGGCTGTGGCCCACAAGGTGTGTCGGTTCGTCGCCACCACTGGCGACGAAATCGGCCAGCTTGTTGGCAACCTCATTTAAAGTCGTTGTAACAGGCGTATAGCTGAAAAGATCTGCACTGAATCCGCTGGCACTTTCGAGCCGACGCTTGACATACATCATGCCGGCACCCGGCATCCAGATACCGTGCAGGCATACCACTCTGCTCGTATTGCTCATTGCATATTGGCCTGCAGATCGCGTAAAGCCGCTTTGTTCGTCCAGGACCAAACGGTATCGATGGCTTCCTCAAGCGGCAGCCAGCAATACGCTGAGTGTTCTTCCCGGTTGAGCTGTATGTCTGTAGTCTTCGGCAGTCTGTAGCGCCATTCGTATTCCGTGTTTTCCGTCACTCCCGGCGCATAGCGGTCGAGCCACCGCGGGTCGATCGTGAATTGGCGACATACACCTGTGTCGATAAGGCTACCCTCTTCTTTGAGGCCTGTTTCCTCGCTTAATTCCCTCCGCGCAGCATCAGATGACACTTCGTTTGTATCCAGCGACCCGGTAACTGACTGCCAGAAATCGAATGGACTATGTCGCCGTAACAACAGAATTTTTGCGTCGTCGGTATGGACAACCACAAGGACAGATTCGGGTCTGCGTAAAGACGTGACCGGCCTACTCCGCCCGCGGCGTGCGCAATCGGATTCCGGTTTCCCTGAGCTGCTCGTCCGGGACGGCGCCCGGTGCGTTGGTCAAAGGACAACTCGCCGTCTGCGTCTTCGGAAACGCAATGACGTCACGAATACTCTCCGCACCGGCCATCAGCATCACGATGCGATCCAGTCCGAATGCGATTCCACCGTGCGGCGGGCAACCGTATTCCAGCGCGCGCAACAGGAAGCCAAACTTTTCTTCCGCCTCTTCGTCGCTGATCCCCAGCAATTCGAACACAGCAGCCTGCATTTCCCGGCTGTGAATTCGAATCGATCCCCCGCCAATTTCGGAACCGTTCAGCACCATATCGTAAGCCCGCGAAAGAACCGTTCCGGCTTCTGCCTTCACTGCCGCCGCATCATCAACTGCTGGCGCCGTAAACGGGTGATGTAATGAGGTCCAGCGCTTCGTGTGTGGATCCTTGTCAAACATTGGAAAGTCGACAGTCCATAATGGTTGCCAACCTTCGGCAATCAGTCCGCGGTCTTCGCCGAGTTTGTCGCGCAACGCGCCGAGCGCATCGTTGACGATGCGCGCTTTGTCCGCACCAAAGAACACGAGGTCGCCGTCTTCAGCACCGGTGCGCTCCATAATGCCGCTGATTGCGTCGTCCGGAAGGAATTTGAGAATGGGCGATTGCAAGCCATCACGACCCGCCTTTACGTCATTGACCTTTATGTAGGCCAGGCCTTTCGCCCCATAGCGACTGACATAGGCCGTGTAGTCGTCGATTTCCTTGCGACTCAGTTCGCTGCCGGCGGGCAAACGCAATGCGGCTACGCGGCCTTCGGGATCCTGCGCCGGCCCGGCAAACACTTTGAATTCAACTGCAGCCATGAGATCGGCAACCTCAATCAGCTCCAGAGGATTCCTCAGGTCCGGTTTATCGGTGCCGTAGCGATGCATCGCCTCTGCATAGGTCATGCGTGGAAATGATGACGGCAATTCGACGTCCAGAACTTCCTTGAAGAGGGTACGAACCAGCTCCTCCATTTTCCCGGTTACGTCCGCTTCGTCGACGAAACTCATCTCGATGTCGAGCTGCGTAAATTCCGGCTGTCGGTCGGCGCGCAGATCCTCGTCGCGGAAGCAACGTACGATCTGGTAGTAACGATCCAGTCCCGACATCATCAGAAGCTGTTTGAAAATCTGTGGCGATTGCGGCAACGCGAAAAACTTGCCGGGATGTGTGCGACTGGGAACGATATAGTCGCGTGCCCCTTCCGGAGTCGCTCTCGTCAACATCGGTGTCTCGACATCGACGAAGCCGTTGTCATCGAGGAAATTTCTCATCGCCCGGGTCACCGCATGTCGCAGGCGCAGATTGCCAAGCATTTGCTCGCGCCGCAGATCGAGGTAGCGATACTTCAGCCGCAGTTCCTCATTCGCATGCTCGTCATGGTGGAACGGCGGCGTCTCCGAATCGTTCAGAGTTATGAGCGCGTGTGCGAGAACCTCGATCTGGCCGGTTGGCATGTTCGGGTTCACTGTACCTTCGGGTCGCGGCCTGACTTTGCCCTTCACAGCAAGCACATATTCGCCGCGAATGCGTTCGGCTTCCGCGAATATTTCGGGGCGGTCCGGATCGAATACAACCTGCAGCAGTCCTTCACGATCCCTGAGATCAACGAAAATGACGCCGCCATGGTCGCGCCGCCGGTGCACCCAGCCGCAGACCGCGATCTCCTCGCCGATCAGGCTTTCGTCAATTTGTCCGCAGTAATGAGTGCGCATTGTGTATCCGGGTTCTGCCGCAGTTTTGGAGGCGAGATGGTACGGCCTGACCGGGCGGCCTGCAAGGCTCCACAGGCGAATTCAGCCTTAGTTGTTACCTTCTTCAGTACCGGCCTCGTCGGGCATAACGAGCGGCAGTTCGCCAAGTTCCGGCCTGCGCCAGGTAGGCACGACAACGCCGAGCGAGATGATCATCTTTAATGCCTCATCGACATCCATATCGAGCTCGATCACGTCCTTGCGCTGAACGATAATAATGAATCCCGAAGTCGGATTCGGCGTTGTCGGCACGAAGGTACATACCACGTCCTCGCCGGTGCGGCCCTGCACTTCCCCGAGTTCGCTCGACGTTTGAAAAGCAAGGCTGTAAAGACCTTTGCGCGGATATTCAATCAGCAAGACTTTTTTAAATGACTGGCTGGAATCCGAGAAAACAATTTCAGCGAAGTTTTTTGCGGCTGAATAAACAGAGCGGACTACCGGAATTCGCTCGGCCATCGATTCCCACAGGCCGACCATGCTCTTGCCGACGATATTGGCAGCGAGCACACCGGTAATCAGGAGCAGCAGGATGGTCAGCAAAATTCCCAGCCCCGGGATCGCAAAGCCGAGTATTTCTTCCGGCCGATACTGCTGCGGAATGAGCACGAGGGTGCGATCCAGCAGGCCAATCAATATCCGAACCAGGAATATGGTTACACCAATCGGCAACCAGACCAGGATGCCGGCAACAATGTAGCGACGTATTCGCTTCATTCGATTCTGCCCGGAATTGAATTCATTCGGTGTCGGCCTTGGTTGCTGGTTTCGATTCTGTTTTCTTTTCGGTCTTTTTGGTTTCCGACTTGCCGGATTTTCCGTCGGACTTGTCAATCTTGGCCGGTTCGGTGTCGGACTTGAGCACGTTGCGTTGATTGTCCTTCTTGAAATCGGTCTCGTACCAGCCTTCGCCTTTCAGGCGGAAGCGTGGCGCAGACAGCAGCCGCCTTAGCGCCGGCTCTCCGCACTCCGGGCAATCGACCAATGGATCGTCACTCATCTTTTGCAGTGCATCCAGAGTGTATTCGCACTTTTTGCAGGCGTATTCGTAGATCGGCACTCAGGGCCTCCGGGAACTCTCAGATTGAAGGTTACTGACTTACGCGGCGCATTGGAATTCGAGCTGGTCTTCCGCGACCCCGACTTCGATCGTGTCGCCCGGCCCGAATTTCCCCTGCAGGATTTCCTGCGCCAGCGGGTTTTCAACCTGTTGCTGGATTGCCCGTTTGAGCGGCCTTGCACCATAGACAGGGTCAAAGCCGGCCTCGGCAAGTTTTTCTCTCGCCGCGTCGGACAAGACAATCGTCATCTCGCGCTCCGCGAGGCGATCGTGCAGGTAACCGAGCTGGATATCTACGATGGCTCGGATGTGTTCCTGACTCAGCGGATGGAACACCACCACGTCATCGACCCGGTTGATGAATTCCGGCCGGAAATGCTGCGTCACGATTTCCATGACCGACGCTTTCATCGCTTCGTAATTTTGCTCACCTGCAAGCTCCTGGATGCGCTGCGATCCGAGATTGGAGGTCATGACAATCACCGTGTTACGAAAATCGACAGTGCGACCATGGCCATCTGTCAGCCGGCCGTCATCCAGAACTTGCAGCAATACGTTGAATACATCGGGGTGTGCCTTTTCGACTTCATCGAGCAGGATGACTGAATAAGGACGCCGCCGCACCGCTTCGGTGAGGTATCCGCCTTCGTCATAACCAACGTATCCGGGCGGCGCACCGATCAGGCGGGCCACTGAATGTTTTTCCATAAACTCCGACATATCGAGCCGCACCATGGCGTCATCGGTATCGAACAGGAAGTTGGCCAGCGCTTTGGTCAGTTCCGTTTTGCCAACGCCGGTTGGGCCGAGAAACAGGAAGGAACCG
>Ga0224508_10003493_pt1 | contig 12974 bp, 13 predicted proteins | sample SF_Jan12_sed_USG_4_FD_170157 | JGI IMG/M metagenome (GOLD analysis project Ga0224508, IMG submission 170157) | Sediment microbial communities from San Francisco Bay, California, United States - SF_Jan12_sed_USGS_21 | ecosystem: Environmental > Aquatic > Marine > Sediment | place: USA...
AGCTGGCGATCGAACAGCAAGGGCGAATTGGTCGTGGCGGCAAGGACGGGTCCGGAGATCATCTGAGCGATGTTGTACTGATCGACGAACTCCTGTCCGGAAACCTGCAGATGAATCTGGAAACTCGTGTTGCAGGCTTCCAGCATCACATTGTCATGCCGCAGCAGCATCTCGTCGCGACCCTTGATCCTCAGATCGTACGGACCGCCACGCAGCCGCGTCATCATTTCGTTGAGTTTCCGGTAGCGTTCCTTCGGTGTCATGAACTCCAACGCGGCGTGCCGTTTCGAAAGTGTGGGCAGGATTCCGGCAAGGACGACCGATCCCCCGCGTCGATTTGCAGCCAGTTCCGCCTTGTCGAGCCAACTTTGGAGTTCGGTCTCGAGCCGCGTGAGGCAGCCACCGTCGAGCACCAGTGGATCCAGGTTGATCTCGATGTTGTAGCGGCCGAGTTCGGTGGTGAAGTGAGGGTCGCCGATGTCTTCCAGAATTTCGAGTCCACAGGTGGCCGGCATCCAATCGGAGTCGACGACGAACAGTTCCTGTTCGGCACCGATCCGGCGAACATCGGATTCGATTGAATTGTCGAGGACCATCCGCTCCAGGGCCTGCAAATCGCGGAGGAGTTCCGCCATGAAGACCCGATGATCGCGGGCGTCCGCGTTGTCGAGAGCACTTTTTCTTGGGCGCTGTTTGCCCTGTGTCGTGCGATCCGGCATACGTTCCCCCCTCAGAACGGTACGCTCTCCCTCGTTCGCAGAACAGGGCAAAAATCCAAAAAGCCGAATCTAGCCGGTATCCGGCGCTCCCTGCCCCTGGTCCCAGGGGCTCCTGGACGCGGCGGCCCCCTTTTCGAGACCGGCTCTCTCGAGCGCCTCGTCGATGTCCGGCAACGCGCGAAGCAGGTCGACGGCCGAAACCGTCCCCTGCACGCGGCCGTCGAGGTCGACCACGACGAGACGGTGGATTCGTCGAGTGATCAGCCGTGCGGCGGCCAACGCGATCGACTCGTCGGGGCACACGCAATAAACGACGGGGGACATCACTTCCGACACGTTGGCGGCACGAATGTCCGTGAGTCTGAGATCGCCGTACTCCTCCTTCGGCGGCACCGAATTCTCGGAGTTGTAATACGCGGAGCTGTCGACTCCGCTGAAGTAGTGCCAGGCGATCAGATCGGTCTGGCTGACCACCCCGACCAGCGCGCCCTGCGCATCGACAACGGGCATGCCGTGGATGCCGTCCCGCAACAGTTTCCGCTCGAGTTCGTGGACATCCGCGTCGGACCGAATCACGGCAACATCACGAATCATCACCTCATCGACGGTGCGCAGGGTCATTGGATTCTCCTCGTCTAGTTATTCAGCGACGTGTCCCGCACGGTCAGCACGGCACAGGGCGCCCGGCGCACGACTCGCTCGGTTGTCGAGCCCAAGATAGCGTGGGAGAAAAAGCCACGGCCATGGGTCGCTATCGCGATCAAATCGATCCCGTTGTCTTCCGCAAACCGTACGATCTCGAGGTGCGGTATCCCGGTGACGACCTTCGTCTCGACATCCGTACCGAGTTGGGCGGCAACTTCCTTGATTCTTGCCGCGGCTTGATCCGCCCGCGTCTTCTCGAGTTGTCCGATTCCGATTCCGCTCGTTTCGAAAACCAGCGGCGGGAGTTGCGCATCGAGGACATGGAGAAGAACGATTCGGGCACCGAACTTGCCCGATACCTCCCTCACGAGGTCGAAGGCGGCGTACGAGGTTTCGGAAAAGTCCGTCGTTACCAGGATGCTCTTGATCGCCTTCATGATCTCGCCTCCCTAAATTAATGATACTCCTTCGCTGCGAGCCGGGCTTGGTCGGGAATCCCGAACGCGCCGTTCGGGTTTCCCTAATGCCCAGGCGTGACGAGCCGTTCGAACTTCACACCGCTAGAATGCCCGGCTGTGGATCTGAAGAACCGGTTCGCCCAGTACGGCATGCTCGGGTTCCTGTCCCTGATCTGGGGCAGTTCCTTCATCTTGATGAAGAAGGGATTGCTTTACTTCGACAGCACGGAGGTTGCGGCCTTTCGAATGAGCGTCGCTATGTTCGCGTTGCTACCGATCGCCCTACGCAGCCTCCCCACGCTTCGAAAACACGCGGTTCCACTGTTCTTCACCGGACTTGTCGGCAACGCCATCCCGGCATTCCTATTCGCCCTGGCACAGACCGAGATCCCGAGTTCGCTCAGCGGCATGCTCAACTCGCTCACCTCGTTGTTCACCCTTGTCCTGGGGGTCGCCTTCTTCCGAACACAACCGCGCCTAAATCAATTCATCGGGGTTCTCCTCGCCCTCATCGGCACCGCGGGGGTGATCGGCTTTGCCCACCTGTTGGAGTTCTCAAAATACGGTCGCTACTCGCTGCTCGTGGTCGTCGCGGCGTGTTGTTACGGGATGGCCGTGAACATCGTCAAGACGTACCTGATCGACGTTCGAGCACCGCAAATTGCGGCGCTCTCCTTCTTGCTCACGGTACCCATCCTGTCGATCTACCTCGTTTTCTTCACCGACTTCGTCACGCAGATCGCCACGCACCCGGAGAGTCGCTGGGGTCTGTTGTACATCGGTATCCTGGGACTGCTCAGCACCGCTCTGGCGGTCATCCTGTTCAACCTTCTCATCAAGGAAACCACCGCCGTGTTCGCCAGCTCGGTGACCTACCTGATCCCGGTCGTGGCGTTGGGGTGGGGGATTGCGGACGGCGAGACGATCGGCCGGGGCCAACTCGGATATCTGGTGTTGATCCTCGGTGGGATCTTCCTGATCAACGCCCGGCTGATCCGTGTGGGCCGTATTCGGTCCGAGTGAGGGGGCTTAGCGGTTGCCGAACCAGCGCTTCAGAAGGTCGGTCGTTCGCGCGACAGGATCGGTGCGAATCCGCTGTTCCTCTTCGGCCAGCGTGTCGAACAGACCGGTCAGCGCCCGGTCCGTGACGTAGGAGGTCAGATCGAACACCGGTCTATCGACGAGAGGCAGGGCTTCGATGCGGTCCATCAGATCGTCGAAATCTCGTGTGGCGCCGACTTCCGCCAGCTTCCCGTCGACGATCGGGGCGAAACGGCGTGTGAGCTCGGGCCCGGCGGTGCGGCGGAAGAAATCGGTTGCCGCGGTGTCGTGGCCGCTGAGGATGGAGCGGGCGTCGTCAAAGCTCATCTGCCGGATCGATTGCATGAACACGTCACGGGCGACGGGCGCCGCGGCTTCCGCGGCCAGGTTCATACTGATCTTGAAGTCGTCGATCAGATCGCTACGACCGATCACGCGTAGCGCCCGCGCGGCCGAGTCAAATTTCTGCGGAACGGCGATCTCGGCGAGCTTGTCGCCGAGGTAGCCACCGGTGCGCCCGCGGCGATCGACGGTCCGCCCCGTGCCCACGGCCAACGCCTCGCGCAGGCCATCGGTCGGAGTGCTGGACTCCATGTCCGCGATCGTGCGCTCCAGATCTTCCAACAGCGAGGCGCAACCCGAAAGCGTGCCGAAGCCAAGGATTATCACGAGTCCAAGGATTATTTTTCTCATGCAGAGAGTATAAAGCAACCGATCCTTCCTTCACGAAATGACGGCTTCGGCTTCCATTTCGACCAGGTACTCTTCGGCGACGAGCGGCGCCTGGACCAGCGTGTTGGCGGGAAGCACGTCGCGGAACCGCTCGCCGTGGGCGCGCGCGACCGGCTCCCAGTCTTCGATGTTGCGGACGTAGATACGCGTTCGGACGATCTCGTCGAAGCGTCCGCCCAAGGAACGCAGCGCACCCTCGATCTTGTCGACGATGAAGTGCAACTGGGCGGCGGGGTCGTTACCCCCGATGGGCCGCTCCCCGTGGGCGGCCGTGGTGCCCGAGACCAGGATTCGTGACCCCGCGCGCACCGCTCGACAATAGCCGCCCAGTTTCTCCCATTCGGTTCCGCTCAACACTCGCGTTCGGCCGTCCGCGGCGGACCGTACTTCGTAGGGTGCAGGGATCGACTCAACGTGATCGCTGAGATCCCCGGAAGCCGTCAGGAACGGTGGTTTACGGTACTCGTCTCCGCTGTCCCCCGGAATCGGTTGCAACTGTTCAACGGCGCGCTCGATTTCACGCCGACTCGTCTCGTCAAGTGTGAACTCGAACAACCGAAGGTGTTCTTGGATGTGATCGCTTTGTCCCGGGCGCGCGCCGACGATGATCCCGGCGACCGCCGGTTGGTCGAGGACGAAGCGTCCCGCGATGTTGGCGATCGACACGTCGAGTTTCTTGGCGACATCGTTCAGGACGTGTAGCAAAGCCTGAAAGGCGTTCCAGCCTCCGGCAGCATCGATGAAACGCAGGTACTTCATCTGTGACCATGTATCCAACTCGTTCTGGATCGGAGCGCGCACGTCGAGGAAACGCTCCGAGAGAAAGCCTCCGGCCAGTGTGCCGTAGGCCAGTAACTTGACGCCGTTGTCCGAGCAGAACTGTGTCAGCCCCGCGAGCGGCCGCCGGTCGATGACCGAGAAACTGACCTGGTTGGAGACGATCTCGATCCCGCTACGCACGACCATCCGCAGGTGGGCCGTATCGAAATTGGTCAAGCCGAGGTGTTGAATCAAGCCCTCCCGTTTGAGTTCCTGGAGATGGAACAAACAGTCCAGGTAGCGCGGGTCGCTATAGCTCCAGGCGTGGAACTGCAACAAATCGATGCGTTCGACGCCGAGACGATCGAGGGCGCGCTGCACCGCGGCGCGCACGTCCTCCCGTGTCACGGGTCCCGGTTGCGGGACCCACTTGGTCAGCAACTGTATCTTTTCCGAGGTATCGATCCGCGAGCGCAACGCTCCGGCGATCTGCTCGGCCGAGCCATAGTGGTCCGCCATGTCGAACGTTGTAAATCCGGATTCGACGTACGGGATGAGCGCCGCCGCGGCCTCCCCGGCATCGAGCCTGTTCCCGTCCCGTTCCATGTCCGCGACCTGCCACAATCCCGTCAGCACACGGGACACGTCGAGATCCGGCGCTAGCGCGCGACGCTCCATGGAAAACTCCCAGGCCAGGGCGGCAGACTAACACGGCCGAATGGCCACCCAAGAGGTAGGGCGGAGCGCGTCATGAGGTGAACGAAAGCGAGTGAAATGGCGGAGCCGACGGGACTCGAACCCGCGATCTCCGGAGTGACAGTCCGGTATGTTAACCAACTACACCACGGCTCCGCGCTGTCGCTGAACGGCAGGCGCGGCACACGATAGCACACAGAAATCGGGCCGATTTCGGGCCCCGTCGAGCCGCAGGAGGTGGGCCAAAAAAACTCGATCCGGGGGGTGATTTGGAGCCGCGAATTGTGCAAAATGCCCCCGCCTGAACCCGGCAGAAAAACCGTCAGGTGGGGGGCCGACAGCCTTGTACCTCAAACGTCCTGTCTCGCTGAAACCGCCCAAAATCGATCCCGGAACCGCGGCAATCGCGTTGCGTGTATTGCTCGTTCTGACTCTCCTGTTCATCTTCCTCGTCGGCGTGAAGGGCCTCGGCGACGGGTTCAAGATGCTCGGGAAGGACCTGCTGGATTCCTTCTTTCAAGCGACGTCCAACCCTTTCGTCGCTCTGATGGTCGGTATCCTCGCGACGACGTTGGTGCAGTCCTCCTCGGTCACCACCGCGATGATCGTGGCGCTTGTTGCGGCACCGTCCGATCCTCTCCCCGTGATCAACGCGGTTCCGATGATCATGGGCGCCAACATCGGAACGACCGTGACCAACTCGTTGGTCTCGATGGGGCATATCGGTCGACCGGACGAATTCCGGCGGGCGTTTTCGGTCGCAACCTGCCACGATTTCTTCAACTTCATCGCCGTCGCGCTGTTACTTCCGTTGGAACTCATGACCGGGTTCTTGAGCCGGTCGGCGGCGGCGGTGTCCGGAACCTTGATGGGCACGGGTGGAGTCGAGTATCACAGCCCGTTCAAGGCAGTGCTTAAGACGACGTTGACGCCGGTGAAGGATCTTGCGAAGTTCCTCTTCGAGGACTCGTCCAGGGCTCAGGGGATCGTGGTCGTGGCTTTCAGTGTGACCGCGATTTTCCTGGCATTGACGATGATCGTCAAGACGATGAGGAAGCTGCTGGCAACCCGGGTGGAAGTCGCGTTGTCGAAGGCGTTCAAGATGCCGGCGATCGTCGCGATGGTGCTGGGCGCCATGTTGACGATGATGGTCCAGTCCAGCTCCATCACGACCTCGTTGCTCGTGCCGCTGGCCGGGGCCGGCGTGATCACGCTGCGACAGGCTTTCCCGTTGACGCTGGGGGCCAACATCGGAACGACCATCACGGCGCTGCTGGCTTCGATGGCCGTCAGTGGCGCCAACGCCCAGGCCGGATTGACGATCGCGCTGGTCCACCTGTTCTTCAATCTTACCGGAATCCTGCTACTCTACCCATTCCTGCCGATCCGCCGTATCCCGATGATGCTGGCGGAAAAACTCGCGGACTTTTCCGTGCGCCGCAAGCGTTGGGCGGTCGTCTACGTCATTCTGGTTTTCTTCGGTTTGCCGGCACTGTTCGCGTTCCTGAACCGCTGATTCGGAGGTTTCGATGTTTTCTCAACTACTTCAAGTCTTCCGCACGAAGAATCCGATGACGAGGATGGCCGACATCTTCACCGAGATGCTAGAAACGACGCACGAGATGAACGTCAAGGCCGGGAGGGTCGTTTTCGAGAACGACGTGCCTGCCGAGGATGTGGAGCAGATCTATCGTTCCGACGTGCGCGTGAACAAGGCCGAACGCAAGTTACGCAAGCTCGTGATCACGCACATGGCCGTGGGGCCCGAACCGACGACGATCCCACACACGTTGCTTCTGATGAGCCTGGTCAAGGACGTTGAGCGTCTGGGCGATTACGCGAAGAACCTCACCGAGCTGCGTGAGTTTTTCGACGATCCGTTCCCGAACTCGATCGAGGGCGCGGAAATCCAGCTCATACGCAAGGCGACCGACGAGGCGTTCGCCGCGGTTAATGCGGTTCTCCACGGCGCCGACCAGGGCGCCGCGATGGACCGTATCCGGCAACTCAAGGATGCCGGCCGGCGCTGCGACAACGTGATCCCGGCGATCGCCCGCAGTGCGGCAACCACGACCGAGGCGGTCGTCTTGACCGCCACCAGCCGCCACTACAAACGCATCGGTGGCCACCTCTTGAACCTGTTCACCAGCGTGGTGATGCCACTGCACAAGGTGGACTACTTCGATGAGGACGGGATCGATCCCCAAACGATGTCGTCCTGAACTCGCGGGCGTCGAACCCTAGCGCCGGCCCTTGATCGGATCGTAGGCCAACACGCGTCGCGCCCACGCGCGCGTTTTCTCGCGACCCGAACCCAGCTTCAGATTCGCGTGGAAAAATCCCGCGATGGGGTGCGCCTTGGAGTTTTCTTCGGTCATGTCGGCCAGATAAAGCGGGGCCGCGCAAGCGATGTCGCCAGCCGTGAGGTGATCGCCGACCAGGAACTCGCCTGTGCTCAGCTTGTCCTCGAGGGCTCCGGTCCGGTCGTTCAGCAGTTGGTTGGCTTTGGCGATGACGCCGGCGTCGGCCTTGGGCGCAAAGGCCTGGCCAAAGAGCATGCCGATGGGTTCACTGATCTGGGTACGGGCGAACAATTCCCACTGCTCGACATCCCCGAACGTCGCGTAGTCGTCGGAGAAGATCGAAGGTGTGTCGGGGTAGTTGGCTTCGAGATAGCGAAGAATCGCGTCGGAACCGAAGATGACGGTTTTTCCGTCCTCCAGCACCGGTAGCCGCGGTTGTTGCGACAGCCGGACGATGGAGGATCGGTTGCCGGGGAAATCGTCGAGGTCCACTTCCTTACGGTCGTAGTCCAGGCCCTTGTATCCCAGCGCGATCCGTACTTTTATGTTGTTGGGCGATCCAGTCAGCTCCCGCAGCGTCAAGTTGCTCATGAGAATCCTCCTAGAATGGCGTTGTCGAGTCGTTTGATGCTCGGATGTTACTTCATCTCGGTGCGCGGTTCGAATGTCGGGCCGAAACGGTTGCAGCCAGACAGGCAGCCAGGACTACGACGCCGGGAAGCGACTCAAAAGCTCTCTGCAAAATGGTGGGCAGTACTGGATTCGAACCAGTGACCCCCTGCGTGTAAAGCAGGTGCTCTAACCAGCTGAGCTAACCGCCCTAATCAGTAGCGTTCGAGCATGAAATCGATCGCGAATTTGGTCACCTCCAACCAGGCCTGCTCAACCTCGTCGGAAAATTCCGGGTCGAACTCCTTCACCGACTGGAGCAAACAATCGCGCCACGTGTCGTACATCTCGGGCGGCACGTCGAGGTCGTCGCGGCTGTGTTTGCGCGCGATCTGGTTCAGGTAAAGCATGGCGGTATCGCCCTGTTCGAGGGCCAACACGATCACGTAGAGCGACGCCGCCATCGCCCGCCGTTGACGCTGGAAGTCGGTATCGCGGAACTTCTCGGCGACGGCGGGGGACGATTCAACAAACAATTTGTAGAAACGACTCAGGAAATCCTGATTGGACAGGCAGCGGCCCAGGCTTGAATCGAATTGTTCGATCTGGTTATCGTCTAGCGCCACAACGAGTCGACCCCCCAAACATCAAGTATACCTCGCCGCCCGGCTTTGCCCCGACGCGCTTGCAGCCGACCGTCTGCGCGCCGGGAATCCTGCCTCTATAATGAATGTTCTAGTTATCTGGAGGCTCCACGAGAATGTCGCGAACACCACGAATCTTTCTGGCGCTGTCGTTGCTTGCCGCTGCTGCGGTGGGTGCAGCGGAAAACTCCGGCGGCAAGCTGTCGAGGCTGCAGGGCCGGGCGCGGGCGACGCGGACGCAGGATGTCGTCGGCGTCACGGTGCTCGTGCAACGCGCCGATGATCGGAACCGGTTTTATTTGACTTCGAGCGGCGGCGACGGAGTGTTCTTCATCGACCGGCTTGCTGACGGCGAGTACATTGTGCGGCTCAATCGCGAGGGTTATGCCTCGGAAACCAAGACCGGAGTCCAGCTCAGGTACCCGTTCCGTGCGGTGGTCGAAGTGACGATGGAGCCCGGTCAGGTCGATCTCAGCGCCGCCGGAAGCGCCGCCACGGTGGGCAAAAACCCGATCGATGTGCGTGGCCGCGTCGGTGGCCCGGACAACGACGGCATCGGCGAAGTGTGGGTCCGTCTCGTGCGCCAGGACGGTAGCGTCGATCCGGTCACCTTGCGGACACCCGATAGCGGAACGTTCGACTTCTCGGGGTTACCGCCAGGGGAGTGGCGTCTCGAGGTTGTCGGGATCGGCTACCTACCGTTGCGCCAACGGTTGATGCTGGCCGGCGATAGCGAATTCGCGGTGCAGCTCGTCAAGCAACCACCGGACTACGTGCCGGCCCCGCTCGATCTGATGCCGCCGGAAGCACCGATCATCCCCGAAGGCTTCGTGCGCTAGCCGCCGATACCGGGGGAGCGCACCGCGAAGTAACCACGGCGTGCGCGGATCTTGACGCCGTCGCGCAGGCTCTCGACCTTCAACTTGACCCAGCGCCCGTTCCACTCGTCATTGGACGTCGAGTAGGTCAGGTAGTACTGCTTGCCCAACTCCTCGGCGATCCGTTCGTAGGCCGCCGCCAGCGTGCCCTTCTTCCTGATGTAGAAGAACTCTCCTCCGGTGCTACCGGAGAAATCCTTGAGCACGTCACGCCGCGAGATCGGGCCGTCCATAGCCAGACCGATCGAGTAGATCATCGTCGTATTGCTGCGAGATTCCTTCAGCACGCGCTCGAACCCGAACTGGCTCGTCGTGTCTTCGCCGTCCGACAACACCACGATGACCTTACGCCCATCGTACTGGCCGATCTTGCGATAGGCCGCGTGGAGCGAGTCGTAGAGCGCCGTGCCCCCGAGCGGTTCGGTCGACGTGATGGCCTCTTGTAACGCATCGACATCGGAGGTCAAATCCTGGATCAGGAACACGTTCTCGTCGAAGTCGATGACCAGCGCCTCATCGATTTCTCGTAAGTTCTCGACGAACGCCCCGGCCGCGTCGTGGACTTCCTCGATCTTGTCCACCATCGATCCCGAGGTGTCGATCAGGATCGCCATCTTGATCGGGCGGTCCTCGACATGGAAGTCGAGCACCTCTTGTTCGACACCGTCCTCGTAGACCCTGAAATCGCCTTTCGTCACGTCGGTGACCAGATCGCCGTCGTCGTCGGTCGCCGTGACCCACAGGACCACGCGGTTGACGCGCTCGAATTGGGAGAACGGAAGCTTGCGCGAGATCACCGAGTCGCTGACGCTGACCTCTTCGACGTGATACGCCACCGCCCGTACGATCCAACTGCGCGACTCCTCGGCGAAGTCGTGAAAACATTCAAAGGGGGATTCGCGGTCGACGAAGATCACCTCGTCCCCGATGAGGAACTCCACGCGGTCGAGCAGGTCAAGATCGTCGATCGTGACTTCGGCCGTGATCTTGGTTTTGCCCACGATCAATTCCTGGTTCTTGGGAGCCGTGATCTCGATCGAGAAGCCTCGTCGTTTCGTCGCGTCCTGGGCCACGAACACGCCGGCGAAAAAAACGACCAGCAGCGACGCTGTAGCCACAACGAACCATCCTCGCGGATGAAGCATCACGAACCCTCCGTCCCACTTTTTTTCGGAGGCAATTTCACCGGTTCCAGCGGGTCGTGGCTCTCGGCGACGGCGCCCGGTGCGATCAGGTTGAGGATTCGGCGCACGCGTTCGGCGGCCTCGCCTCGCGTGCCGTGTTCGAGAAAGCTCTTGTACGCCGCGACGGCCTGCTCGCGCTCCCCGAGTCGCAACAGGGCGTTGCCCAGGTAGAGTGTCGCAGTACGGTTGCCCGGTTCCATCGCGAGTGCGCTTCGATAGGTATCGGCGGCTCTGAGGTCGTGGCCGAGTCGCGCCGCGCAGACGCCGCGATTGATCGCCACGTCGACACGATCGGTCGCATCGATCCGGTCGTACACCTCCAACGCTTCGCGAAACCGTCCGGCTCGATACAACACATACCCGAGCCGCTCTTCCAAGAACTCGCTGCCCTGGGCCGATTCAAGGGCTTCCACCGCCGCATTCCAGTCGGCGCGCCCGGCGTAGATCATCGCCAATTGGGCGTAGTCGTCCGGGTTGGCGTCTCCGGCGTCGCGGATCGCTTCCAACGCTGTAATGCGTTCGTGTTCAGCGGCGACCTCGTCGCGATAGGCTTGCAACTTGCGCCGCTCCAGCGCTTCGAGCCTTGAGTCGGCCAACGCTCCGTCGATCTGGTTAAGCGCCAGGTCGTATTGACCGCGGCGCCGCGCCACTTCCGCCAACCCGCGTCGCGACTCGGGATGCGCGCGCTCCAGATCGAGCCCGGCGAGAAACCAGTTCTCGGCGTTGTTCGTCAGCCCCAGGTTCAGATTGAGCCAGCCCAGCGTCGCGGAGTGCGCAGGGTTGTTGGGTTCGAGATCGCGTGCGGTCTGGATCGTCCCGATCGCGAGCGTGTCCAGGCCGAGTTTGCCGTAGGCCTGGGCCAGACGGTTCAGACCCGCCGCAAAACCCGGGCGCACCGAAACGGCCTCTTCCAGCAACAGGACCGCTTCCTCGAACTCTTTGCGGCCGAGGAACAGATCGCCGAGGTGCATGTACGCCGGGGCGAACCCGGCGTCGCTCGTGATGGCTCGCTGGTACAACGCGATTGCCGCCGTTTCCTCGGCCCCGGCCTCCTCCAGCCGCGCGAGACCGTCGAGGGCCGGCGCGTACTCCGGCCTCAACTTGAGCGCCAACGAATAGCTTGCCTTCGATTCGTGGAGATCGCCCAGTTTGAGCAGGGCGTCGCCCTTGGAGACATTTGCTTGCAAGTGGTCGGGGTCGAGGTCGAGCGCGATGTCCAGAGCGTCGATCGCATCGCTGTAGCGCCGGTCTCCGCTCAGTGCCAGGCCCAGGTAGTAATGGGCGCGAAAATTGTTCAGCGCCATCGATGTGGCGCGCTCCAACCGGTCCACCGCTTCCGCGTAGAGTCCCTTGCGGTAGGCGGAGACTCCCTGGTTGAGTAGGCGGAACGCCTCGGTGCGTACCTCAACCGCCTTGCCTGCCGGAACGACCGGGACAACCGCGGCGGCCAGTAAGATCGGAATGACGATTCGACGAAATCTCAAAGTGAGATAAGTCTATCCCGGTTCAGACCCGAGGTCACACCGGGGGGGGGACGATCAGGGTTCGAAGCGGGAGCGCAGTTCATCCGGCACGATCGGACACGCGCCGGGGGGACGCTTGAAGAGACGGTGGCGGATCGCGGCGACCCGGTCGTACCCCCAATCGGTCCAGGTTGAGGGGAACCCACCGCCCACGCTTCCGACCCATCCCCAGAATCCGCCGATCCTTCGCAACAGGTGGAACACTCCACCGGCCCGCTGCAAGAGCTTCCCGTCCGCGGTCTGCACGACGACGCTGTCGGCGATGCCGGATCGGGCCTCCGCAGGCACGTGGGCGTTGAACGTCTCGCCAAACAGCGGTGCGAAACGGAACAGCGAGCCGTCGCGATCGTGGGCCAGCAGGAACAACACCGTACGGTGACAGAGACCGCAGTCCCCGTCGTAGAAAACTCGCTCCTGCGACACTACGTCCCCGGTGCCGTCTCGTAAACGGCACACAGTACGCGGAACGGATAGGTGCGGTTGTCCCGTGTCGGCAGGTGTCTCCGCCATGCCTCGGGCTGGTCGAAACGGAAGGACAACGCCTGGTGGCGACTCCGGACGAGACGCAGCGAGTTCGAGGAACCCGATCCTTGCTCTTTCAGTTCGACCTGGATTTCCTGCAACCCGTTGACCGGCATCTTGGGACCGGCGAGGTGCCGGCAGTGTTTCCACCACAACATTTCGTCGACGTTGTCGAACTCGTACAACGGCGAATCGCTGAACGTCGCTTCCAGCCGAGGGGGCCGGCCCGGTACGTTCAGCAGATCCATCGAGCGCAGTTGA
>Ga0224508_10003494_pt1 | contig 12973 bp, 10 predicted proteins | sample SF_Jan12_sed_USG_4_FD_170157 | JGI IMG/M metagenome (GOLD analysis project Ga0224508, IMG submission 170157) | Sediment microbial communities from San Francisco Bay, California, United States - SF_Jan12_sed_USGS_21 | ecosystem: Environmental > Aquatic > Marine > Sediment | place: USA...
CGCCTTCGCAGGGCGCCAGACGCAGCACGGACCGCGCCTCGTCGGCCAGGGTGAAGCCGACCTCAGGGTGGGCCATGGCGAGGCGCCGGAGCGCGTCCTGGGCGTGGCCCAACTCGGTGCGCGCCGCCTTCAGGAACTTGAGCCGCGCCGGCGTGGCGAAGAACAGGTCGCGCACCTCGACCCGGGTGCCGGGCGGCTGGGCGGCGGGCTGCGGCCTGCCCTTGCGCCCGGCCTCGACGCTCAGGCTCCAGGCCTCGGCGGCGCCGGCCGCGCGGCTCGCCACCGTGAGGCGGCTGACCGCCGCGATCGAGGGCAGGGCCTCGCCGCGGAAGCCCAGGGTCTGGATGTTGACCAGGTCGTCGTCCGGCAGCTTCGAGGTGGCGTGGCGCTCGACCGCCAGGGCCAGCTCCTCGGGCGTCATGCCGCAGCCGTCGTCGGTCACCGAGATGAAGGCCCGGCCGCCGTCGCGCAGCACCACGTCGACCTGCCGTGCGCCGGCGTCCAGGGCGTTCTCGACCAGCTCCTTGACCGCCGCGGCCGGGCGCTCGACCACCTCGCCGGCGGCGATCCGGTTGACCAGACCCTCGGGCAGGCGGCGCAGCGTCATGGCGCGCCCCCCTGGATTTCCCCTGCCAAGTAACGCCGGGCCAGCACCTTGCTCTCCTCGACCGCCGGCTGGTCGAAGGCGTTCACGCCCAGCAGGTCGGCGGCGATGATGGTCTCCAGCATGAAGTGCATGAAGAGCGCGCCCAGAACCTCCTCGTCGAGCCGCGCGAGGCGGATCACCCGGACCGGATGGCCGTTCCGCGCCAGGGTCTCGGCCGTGGCGCGCGCCATGGCGTCCATCAGGTCGCCCAGGGTGCGGCCCGCGAGATAGGAAAGCGATTCGTCGCCGGCCAGCACCGGATCGACCCGGGCGCCCAGCCCGGCGGTCTCGAGCCGGATCAGCGTGAACATCTTGTCGCGCGGGCCGGCCAGATAGAGCTGCAGCTGGCTGTGTTGGTCGACGGCGCCGAGCGCCGCGATCGGCGTCGTGCCCATCCCGTCCTTGCCCAAGCTTTCGGCCCAGAGCTGCCGGTACCAGCGGGCGAAGACGGCCAGGCGGTCGACGTAGGGCATCAGCACGGTCTGGCTGATCCGCCGCTCGCCCGACAGCCCGACCGACAGCGCCGCGCCCAGGGCGGGCGGCGCCTCGGCCGGGTCGGCCGCCGCCATGGTATGGTCCAGCACGGCGGCCGCGCCGGCGCGCAGGGCCACCGCGTCCAGGCCGGCGATCATCGCCGGCAGGGCCCCGACGTTGGACAGCACCGAGAAGCGGCCGCCGATCCCCGGGTCGTGGTCGAGACAGAGGAAGCCGCGGCGCTCGGCCAGGCGGCGCAGGGGGGAGGGCCCGGGCTCGGTGATCGCCGTGACCCGCCCGGCCAGGTCCCCGGCCCCCGCGGCCCCTTCCAGCGCCGGCAGGAGCGCGAAAAGCTGGGCCAGGGTCTCCGCCGTGCCGCCCGACTTGGAGACGGCGAGGACGCCGGTCCGCGCCAGGTCCAGCCCGGCCAGGAGTGCCCCGAAGGTCTGCGGGTCGACGTTGTCCAGGAAATGCAGGCGCGGCCCCCCGGCCGCTGCGCCGCCGTTCCCATCGCCCCTGCTGGCCAGCGCCGCGAGCGCCTGGCCGCCGAGCGAGGAGCCGCCGGTGCCAAGCACCACGACCTCGGAAAACCGCTCGCGGTAGGCCGCGGCCACGGGCCGGCAGGCCTCCAGATCGTCCGTCCGCCCGGGCAGGCCGAGCAGCGGCAGGCTGCCGTCCTCCCGGGCCGCCCTGAGGCCCGCCAGCGACGGGCCGGCCGCCTCGAGCGCGCGGCCCAGCGCCTCGTCGGACAGCCCGCCCTCGCCGATCCGCGCGGCCAGACAGGTTTCGCTCAGGTGCTCGTAGAGCATGGGAGACTCGGGTCCAGGGGCTTGCCGGGCGACCCTAGCAGAGTCGCAGCGCGGCCGGAAGCCGCGCCGACATTTGGCCCGCCCTTCGGTACGAGGCGATCCGGTCGTCGACACGAAACCAAGTACGCCAGCGGCGGCATCGGCCCCGATCCGCACGCTGGACATGAACGGCGGTTTGGGTCCCTGGCTATGCTCAGGCCCTATCCGATCTTCGGGGTCACTTCCACTCTTCCCCCGGCATCCGCCACTAAACGCACACGACGTTACGAGTTTCCCTGCCTCAAAGGCTCTTCAGATACTCGATCAAGGCCATGCGCTCTTCGTCGCTCAGGGCGGGGCCGAATACCCCCTTGACCAGCGGACCGTCCTTGAACTCGTGACCCGTATTGCGGTTGCCGTCCTTCGTCGTGTCGAGCTCGAAGGCGCCCGACACGCATTCGGTGCTGTAGCCCACCTTCTGCGGATCGAAGAGGCGGCTGCCAAGGCAGAACGTCTCGGGGCGTTCGTCGACCGGCGACAGAAGCGCCCATAGGTTCGGCACCGAGCCGTTGTGCAGATAAGGCGCGGTCGCCCAGATCCCGTCCAGGGGGCGGGCCTTGTAGATCATCTTCGCCCGGAGGCAGTTGGGCCGATGACCGTTCATGCGGTCCCGCTCGCGCCGCGAGACCTCGTGTTCATCATACCATTTCTCCGTGGTCTTCTCGACCACCGCGCCCAAAGCCAAGGCGAAGAGTGTTTCGGTGACGACCTTGCCGCCCTCGTCACCGCAGAGCTCGTTCGGATTGATCTCGAGGTGGGCCGGGACCTTGACCCGGCGCTGCACCATGACCGCCGCCTGGGCCGGATCGGTGCCAATGTGATCGACCGGCTTTTCGGTGAGTTCGAGATACCTTTGCCCCGCCCGGTCCGGCGGCGTCCAGTGCTTGCCGTCCCAGAACGCCCCGGAGGGGTCGTTGACCGCCGGCAGGTGGCATTCCTGGCAATGCTCGACGTAGAGCTTACGGCCTTGATCCCTCTTCCCGGCATCGATCGGCCCCAACAGGTCCCCCGGCCACTTCGGCGCCCGAAGGCCCTTGAACTCGGGCTTGCCGCCACCCTTGAAGGGATCGTCGCCGGCCAGGAGCTGTTCCAGGTCGAAGATCTCGCCCACCTCGACCGCGGAGCGGTAGAGGGTGTCGCCGGCGTTCACCAGGTTGACCCCGGCCCTGACGCCGAGGGCTTCGCCGGCGTTGCGGACCATGGGCTGCATGATCGAGGCGTCGTACTGCACCCACAGGAACCAGGAGGTGTCCCAGATATGCGGATAGTTGACCGGCGCCGTTATCGGCGCGAGGTTGGCGATCGCGAGCTGCTTGTCGCCTCCCGGGACGAGAAAGTTATCGAAGAACACCTGGTTGCCGATCCTGTTCAAGGCATCGAGACGGGCGAATCCTTCCTCCACGTTCCGCTCGAACACGGGATCGGTGATCTCATTGCGGGACTTCCCAAACTCGATGAGCGCGTCGAGTTGACTCTTGAGCGCCGCCTCCTGCTGCGGGGTGTGGCCCGGGCCGAGCACCCGGTCGGCGAAGCGCCCGAACCGGAAGGGGACGACTTTCGTGTAGACGAGGGCAAGCTTGAGCGACTCGCGGAACTTTTCGAGATCGGTGAGCGCCGGTGCGCCGTCGATCCGCAGGCTGACGCCGCGGTACTCCAGGTGGCCGGTATGACAGGCGGCGCAGGTAAAACCGATCTGATCCGGCAGTTTCCCATCGGTGATCGGGTCCCTGGCATCCTTCAGACGCGCGAAACCGACCGGCAGGCCGTCCGGATTGCCGGGGAACTTCGCCTCGTCGTAAGCAAAGGCCCGGACAGCATAGGCCGCCTTGTCCTCCGGGCCGTAACCGTAGGTCCCGAGCGCCGCGGCATCCAGGTCGAAGGACCTGGGGCTGGGGATGAAGCCGAAGCGCCTCAAGTAGGCGCTGTCCTTCAACATCGGCGGATCGCCGAACAGCCAGAGGCGCGGCTGTTCCAGGGCAACGAACCAGTCATAGGGGACCGGCAGGGTCGAGGTCCCCTGCGTGGTATGGTGGAACCAGTATCGCGCGTCGGGGGACCAGTTCTGTTCAAGCCACCGGGCCTCGGTAAAGGGCGTGTTCTCCGGCAATTGCGGCGCGCAGGCGGTCAGGGCCGCGCCGAGCGAGACACAGACGAGAATCCGTTTTCCAAGCATCGTTCCCTCCTTGCGAAAGTTCATAACCCGCATCCGCTACCGGTCTTTCCCACCGGCGGCGCGGTGGGCCTCCGAGGCGAGATAGACCGCCTTGCGCAGGCGGTTGATGCTGCCCAGGGGCTGGTGATCCGCCAAGGAATGCCAGGGCGTGAAGGCCAGGGCCTCGCAGCGTTCGACCTGCTGTGGGCCGTCGATATTTTTTTGCGGCGCAGGGATCGTGATCTTGGCGACATCGAGATAGGGTGTCTCCGCCTCGTCCCAAACCGTCGAGGCGTCCTCGATATCGAGGTCCTCGCTCTTGCCGCGTACCTGGACCTTGAAGTCGAAACAGATGTCCTGCTTTTGCTGCAGGGTCTCTATCAGCGCTTCGCGCAGATAGTCTTCCGAAGGGGTCTCGGGGAGCACCTGCGGTTTTTCGCCATCGCAGGGTTCCGCGGAGAATCTCATCACCCGGTCGGCGCCGAACAGGAAGGGCGCCGCGCCGAAGTAGCGGACCTCGAGCGGATTGGCGACAGGCACGGACTGGAGCTGCTGGACCAGCTTGAACGTTCGCAAGATCCGCGCCTTCTGTTCGTCGGAGACACCGGGGACCTCGACCTTGAGGGGCGCGAAGAACCGCGTCGCGTCGTCGTTGTTTTCCCGGATGGTTTTGGTCAGCCGCAGGTAGTCCTCCGCGTTGGCGAAAGCGAAGGCCGGCTGGTTGATCATCAGGAAATCTTGATTGCGTTTGCCGCCGTCTTCGAGCAGGACCTCGCCCTTGACGTCCAGGACCTTGACGGCCATGCCCCGACTGCCGTGCTTGCCGTCCTTGAGGTCGTGCTCGACGCGGACCGCCGCGTTGGAAAAGCGGATCCAGGCGCGGTAGCGCTTGCCGGGCTTGGCGAAGAGGCCGACCCTGAGATCCTCGGCGATGTCCTGGCGAACTTCGAAAAAGGCGCTGACGCAGCCGTGGGACTTGGGATGAACGCCGCGCAGAACCCGCGCCGGGGCCGGATAACGCATGTCCAGCAACTGCTCCGTGAGATCGGCGATTTCATCGATCTGGCCGGCCTCGTCCGGCGGCCTCGGGATATCCTCGAAGGGATTGTCTGGTGCGTCTGAATTTGCCATGAGATCCTCGTCCTTTCGACTCGCTTCTGTTTCACCTACGCAGCTTCATCCGTCGGGGTCGCTACGGCGTAGCAGTCGCTTGGAAGCTTGGCCCTCCCGAGCTGGACAAGATTCCCGCGAATTGCCGGCGTAGGCCCGTCCATGGGCTCGGTCGGCGACTGCTACGACAATGCGCTGTGTGAGAGCTTCTTCACCACCCTCGAAAGCGAGATCATCGATCACCGACGGTTTGCCAGCCACAGCGAGGCCCGCATGGCCGTCTTCGAGTTCATCGAGGGATGGTACAATCCGCGCCGGCGGCATTCGTCCATCGGCTGCCCGTCACCCATCAACTACGAAAGGAACCACCCACCCCCACGTTTGCCCAAATCCGCAACCCTCCACGAAACCGGGTCAATTCCAGAGCCAATTATTTTTTCTACGCTTACGCGCATACGAGCACTTACCGCCAACTGGCAATGTGGGAAAAATCACAACACAGAGCTTTGACGATGACTAGGGACAGCAATGCGCAGGTGGCGGAGCACGAACGTCCGATCGAAGAACAGGGCGTCGCGGTCGGCTTCCATGGCGATAGCGTTGGACGAGAAAGAAGAAAGAAGAACGGCGCGCTGAGCAGGCCCAGAATGCGGGCCTAAGCCTCTCAATCAACTGGGTCCAACTCCACTTGGTCCCATGGCACGATCGGGCGCGGGTTGGTTCCTTCAAGCCATTCTCAACGTGTCTGGCGGCGTTCCAAACACCATACCTTCGACGTAACTGTGGTTGCCGTCCACGATCACACCCCTGCAAGACTTTTGCGTGAGGGTGAGTTCACGCCAGTTTGTATCTTCCGGAGTCGAGGAGTCACCGTCAGAGTCGAAATCCACGCCGCAGCCCCGGATTGCCTCCGCAACTCTGTAGAATGGAGGCAAATTTCCGATAACTTCCGCTGCCTGGATATAGTCGTCTGAGTGTTTCATCGAGACGCTCAACCTTCGTGACGACTCCGGTCGCTCACGGCATCTCCAATAACCATTCGGGACGGCTCATTCCGGCTTGAAATCGGAGCCCGGCGGGGCGGGCCGTCAGCTGTCACCGTCGGGCGCCTCCCGGGTCGCCTTGATGCCGTCCGGCTGGCCGACCACGACGACGGTCAGCTGGTCCTCGCGATAGAGCTGCCGGGCGACCCGCCGCGCGTCCTTCAGGGTCACCGCCTCGATATAGTCGTTGCGGCGGTTGATGTAGTCGATGCCCAGGTCCTCGAGCTGGATGCCGAGCAGCATGCCGGCGATTCGGCCCGAGCTGCTCTGGCGCAGGGGGTAGGAGCCGGTGAGGAAGGTCTTGGCCGACGCCAGCTCTTCGGCGGTGGGACCGCTCTCGGCCATGCGCGCCCATTCCCGGCGGATCAGCTCGAGCGACTGGCCGACCCGGCCGTTCGCGGTCGCCACGCCGCCGATCAGCATGGCCGCGTGGTCCTGCGGGTAGAGGTAGGCGTGGACCGAATAGGCCAGGCCGCGCTTCTCGCGCACCTCCTCGTAGAGGCGCGAGGCGAAGCCGCCGCCGCCCAGGATGTAGTTCACGACATAGGCGGCGTAGAAATCCGGGTCGTCCCGCATCAGGCCGGCGTGGCCGAGGGCCACGACGCTCTGCGGGATGTCCTTGCGCACCACCACCACCTCGCCGCCGCCCTGCGGCTCGGTATCGGCGACCCGGGCCGGCGCGGCGGCCGCGGGCAGGGCGAGAAAGGTCTTGTCGAGCAACGGCGCCAACTGCGCCGCCGTGACGTCGCCCACCACCGCGACCTTGAGGGTGTCGCGGCCCAGGCGCCGGGCGACGAAACGCCGCAGGTCGTCCGCGGTGAGTGCGGCGATGCTCTCGGGCGTGCCGTCGACCGGGCGGCCGTAGGGGTGCCCGGGAAAGAACAGCCGCCTCAGGGTGCGACCGGCGATCCGGTCCGGGTCCTCGGCGTTGCGGCGCACGCCGGCCAGGATCTGCGCGCGGATGCGCTCCACCGGCTCGGCGTCGAAGCGCGGCTGGCCGAGCGCCAGGCGCAGCAGGTCGAAGGCCGTGTCGCGGTTCTCGGTCAGGGTGCGCAGGCTGCCGCCGAAGGTGTCGCGGCCAGCGTCGAACGAGAGCTGGATCGAGAGGTCGGAGAGAAGCGCCTGGAAGGCCTGGGAGTCGAGCGCGCCGGCGCCCTCGTCGAGCAGGCCGGAGACCAGGTTGGCCAGGCCCTCCTTGCCCTCGGGGTCGAGTGCGGCGCCGCCGCGGAAGGCCAGATCGAGCGAGATGATCGGGTTGCCGTGGTCTTCGACCAGCCAGGCCTCGATGCCGCCCGGGCTGATCACCCGCTGGACCTCGACGGCACGGGCCGGCAGGCTCGCGAGCAGAATCAGGATGACGGCGGTCAGATACGCGCGCAGGGTCATGGCTTACGGTCCGTTCAGGTGGTCGGCTTGGGCAGCAGGTAGGCGGTCACCGAGTGGGTGTCGCGCACGAGCGCCTTGGCGGCCTCGTTGACCTGGGCGGCGGTGACGGCGTCGATTCGCTCGGGCCAGGCCTCGACGTCCTCGACGCTCTGTCCGGTGGTCAGCGCCGCGCCGATGACCCGCGCCCCGGTGCTCAGGCTGTCGCGGGCATAGACCGCCAGGGCCTTTAGACGGCGCTTGGAGGCTGTGACCTCCGCCTCGCTGACTCCCTCGCTGAGCACCCGGGCGATCTCGGCGCGCAGCGCGGCTTCCAACGCGTCGACCTCGATGCCGATCCGCGGCGAGGCGCGGAACACGAAGGTCGTCAGGTCCAGGCTGCTGGCGTCGTAGTGGGTGCCGGCGCTGGCGGCCAAGCCCTGCTCGACGATCAGGGCACGATACAGCCGGCTGGTCGCACCGCCGCCCATGATGTCGTCGAGCACTTGCAGGGCATAGGCGTGGCGGCCCGCGTCCTTGTTGTAGCTGGGCGCCAGGTAGCTGATCGAGAAGGACGGCTGGCGGACCTGCTCGCTTTCCAGGGTGACGCTGCGCGCCGCGTGCTGCGGCGGCTCCTCGACGCGGTTGCGCTCGGGCACCTCGTCCCGCGGGATGACGCCGTAGTACCTTTCGGCCAGCGGCTTGACCTCTGCGGCGCTCACGTCGCCGGCGACGATCAGGATCGCGTTGTTGGGGGCGTACCAGCGGCGGTAAAAGGCCAACGCCCCCTCGGTGCTCAGCCGTCGGATCTCGTGCTCCCAGCCGATCACCGGCCGGCGGTAGGGATGGTTCAGGAACATCGTCGCGCCGATCATCTCCCAGAGCTGGCTGCCCGGCTCGTTGCCGATCCGGCTGCGCCGTTCCTCCAGGACCACCTCGCGCTCGGGATCGACCAGCTCGTCGCTCAGCCGCAGGTTCACCATGCGGTCGGCCTCGTGCTTCATGACGATCTCGAGGCGGTCGCGCGCCACGGTCTGATAGTAGCCGGTGTAGTCCGAGCTGGTGAACGCGTTTTCGGTGCCGCCGTTGGCCGCGATGATCTCGGAGAACTCGCCGGGCCCCAGCGCCTCGGTGCCCTTGAACATGAGGTGCTCGAGGAAATGGGCGAGGCCCGACTCGCCGGGCGTCTCGTCGGCGGCCCCGACCCGGTAGTAGACCATGTGGGTGACGATCGGCGCCCGCCGGTTGGCGATCACCACCACCTGCAGGCCGTTGTCCAGGGTAAAGGTTTCGGGCTCGAAGACCTTCGCCTGCGGCCTGCCCGCGAAGAGGGCCAGCAGGACGAGGGTCAAGACGCCTGCCCGGATCGGCAGGGCCAGGCGGTGCATCGGGGCGGCGGCGCGCATTGGGCCTCCATAGGTCGTGGGTCACGGCGGGTGCCGCGCGCCGAGGCGCGCGTCTTCCCGTGTCTATATGGCGCTGATGACCCCGCGCACAACCGCCTGAATGCCGCCGGAATCCCGCCGCCGGGTTCCCGGCCGCTCAGAACAGGTCTTCGAAGAGGGCCTTCTTCCGGCGTTCGATGGTCGGCGTCTCGCCCGCGGTGACGTCCCTGCCGAGCGCGGCGTTCTCGCGCAGCCGCCGGGTCTCCTTCTCGGCATCGACCACCGTGCCGGACGGTTCGGGGTCCCGCCAGAACACGAGGAAGTCCAGGAACCCTTCGTCCTGCTCGTTCAGCAGTCCGGTTTCGCTATCGACGATCGCGCGGATGTTGGGATCGGCCTTCTCCGCTCCGGCGGCCGCCAGGAGCGCCCGCTCGCTCGGCGAGCGTGCAGCCCCCGAGAACGTGCCGTTGGCCGGTCCGTCCGCGGGTTTGTCGGCCTTGAAGACGGCGCGGCGCGCCTGCTCCTGGGTGGTGCCTTCCTGGGGCCGTGCGGCGCCCTGCGCCGGCGGACGGAGGTTGAAGTCCGGCGGCATGCTCAAGGGCGCGCGCGCCTCGACCCGAAACTCGTCCGGCGCCTGCTTGCCCAGCCCGAACTGCTCCTTTACGCCTTCGCAGGCGGTAAGCGCCACAAGCAAGCCTACCGCCGCCATCCCTAGTGGCCGATCGGCTTTCATTACGCGTCTCGTTCTCTCCGGTTCATGCATTTCGTTGCTTTATGTACTCTCCTCGCGGTCCAGGAACAAGCCATCGAATACCAGCAGGACGACGCCCACCGTAATCGCGCCGTCCGCGACGTTGAAGGCCCACCAGTGCCAGCCGAAGGCGTGGAAGTCGAGAAAGTCGATCACGCCGGGGGCGTGCCACCGGTCGATCACGTTGCCGATCGCCCCGCCGACGACCAGCCCGATGGCCACGGCCGGCAGCGTGCGGACCTGGCGCCGCAGCCAGACCAGCAAACCGGCCACGATGGCCAGCGCCAGACCGCTCAGCACCCACGGCTTCCAGGGCGACGCTCCCGACCACATGCCCAGGCTGATGCCTGTGTTGTGGGTCAGAACGAGGTTGAAGAAGCCGGTAACCTCGACTACTCGTGGAGGTTGCATGACCACCGCGACGATCAGCCACTTGGTGAACTGGTCGAGCAGCAGGACCGCGGCCGCCAGGCCCAGGGCGAGTTGTGTCCGGATCCGCTCCATGGCGCCCGACCTATCGCCCCGGCCCAGCCAGATGCCGCACCGCGTCGGCGCAGCGATCGCAGGTCTCCGGAACGTCGTCATGGCCGCCGACTTCCGGCAGCACCTTCCAGCAGCGCTGGCATTTCTCGCCGCCGGCCGGCCCGACCACGACCGCCACGCCCGGCACCTCCTCCACGGTGAAGGCCTCGGCCGGCGGGGCATCGTCCGACAGGGTCAGGTCCGATGTGATCGCGATGTCGGCCAGGTCCAGGCCATCGATCGACTCGCGCAGCTCCGGCGACCCGACGTGCACCAGCGGGTGGGCCTGGAGCGACGAGCCGATGCGCTTCTCGGCGCGCTCGATCTCCAGCGCGCCGGTCACCACGCGGCGCACCTCCCGGACTTTGGCCCACTTTTCGGCCAACGCAGGATCGCGCCACGCGGCCGGCACCTCGGGGAAGAGCCGCAGGTGCACGCTCTCCTCCGGCCCGCCGCCGCGCGCCCACCAGGCCTCCTCGGCGGTGAAGCAGAGGATCGGCGCGAGCCAGGCTGTCAGGCAGGAGAACACGTGGTCGAGCACCGTGCGGCAGGCCCTGCGCCCGGCCGAGTCGGGGCGGTCGCAGTAGAGCGAATCCTTGCGGATGTCGAAGTAGAAGGCCGAGAGGTCGACGGCGCAGAAGGTATGCAGCGCCTGATAAATGTCGTGAAAATCGAAGTCGTCGCAGTCCCTGCGCACGATCTCGTCCAGTTCCCAGAGCCGGTGCAGCACCCAACGCTCGAGCTCCGGCATCTGCTCGACGGCCACGCGCTCCGCTTCGTCGAAGCCGGCCAGGTTGCCGATCAGGTAGCGCAGGGTGTTGCGCAGGCGGCGGTAGGCGTCGGTCTGATGGCGCAGGATCTCGGGACCGAAGCGCAGGTCAGTCGTGTAATCCGAGGCGACGACCCAGAGCCGGATGATGTCGGCGCCACTCTCCGAGACGATATCCTGGGGCGACATGCCTATGCCCTGGGACTTGGACATGGTGCGGCCCTGCTCGTCGAGCATAAAGCCGTGGGTGAGCACCGCCTCGTAAGGCGCGCGCCCGCGGGTGCCGCAGGCCTCCAGCAACGAGGAATGGAACCAGCCGCGATGCTGGTCCGAGCCTTCAAGGTAGAGCGAGGCCGGCCAGGCGAGCTCGGGCCGCGCCTCGAGCACGAAGGCGTGGGTCGAACCGGATTCGAACCAGACCTCGATGATGTCGGTGACCTGCTCGTAGTCGTCGGCGCTGTAGTCGTTGCCCAGGAAGCGTTGCGGATCGCTCAGGTACCAGGCATCGGCGCCCTCGGCCTCGAAGGCATCGGCGACGCGGTCGATGACTGCCTGGTCGCGTAGCGGCTCGCCGCTCTGTTTGTGCACGAAGACCGGGATAGGCACGCCCCAGGCGCGTTGGCGCGACACGCACCAGTCGGGCCGCTGCGCGATCATGGAGCGCAGCCGCACCTTGCCGGCGGCGGGCACGAAGCGGGTCGCCTCGATCGCCTCGAGCGCCTTCTTCCGCAGGTCGTTGGTCTCCATGGAGATGAACCACTGCGCCGTGTTGCGGAAGATGAGCGGCGCCTTGGAGCGCCAGGAATGCGGATACTCATGCTTGAGGCGGCCGCTGGCGAGCAGCGCGCCGTCGGCCTCCAGCGCTTCGATCACGGCGGGGTTGGCGTCGCCGTGCTTGCCCTCGGCGGTATAGATCGTCTTTCCGGTGAAGCCCGGCGCCTCGGCGGTAAATCGGCCGTCGCCGTCGACAGTCATGGGCATGGGCAGACCGTGTTCGAGGCCGAGCTCGAAGTCGTCGGCGCCGTGGCCCGGCGCGATGTGCACGAAGCCGGTGCCCTGGTCCATGGTGACGAAGCCGGCCGGCAGGATCGGCACGGGAAAGTCGTAACCCCGGCCGCGGAAGGGATGGGCAAGCACCGTATCGGCGAGACCCTCGGCCGCTCCGAGGCGTTGCCATGCCTCGATACCGACGGCCTGGCGCAGGGATTCGGCCAGCTCGTCGGCGACCACCAGCTTCTCGCCGGCCGCGGCCGCGCTCGTCTCCGTCACCGTCTCGACCTGCCAGACCCCATAGGCCGAGGCCCGGTCGAAGGCGACCGCCCGGTTGCCCGGGATGGTCCAGGGCGTCGTGGTCCAGATGACGACCGAGGCGCCCTTGAGCTCGGGCCGGGACGCCGCGATCACCGGGAAGCGCACCCAGATCATGGTCGAGGTGTGCATGTGGTACTCGACCTCGGCGTCGGCGAGCGCGGTCTTCTCGACCACCGACCACAGCACCGGCTTGGAGCCGCGATAGAGTCCGCCGTTCATCAGGAACTTGCCGATCTCGCGCGCGATTTGCGCCTCGGCGTCGAAGGACATGGTGGTGTAGGGCCGGCGGAAGTCGCCCTCGACACCGAGGCGCCGGAACTCCTTGGTCTGTTCGCCGACCCACTTCTTGGCGAACTCGCGGCATTCGCGCCGGAACTCGACCACCGGCACCGAATCCTTGTCCTGACCGCGCTCGCGGTAGCCCTCCTCGATCTTCCACTCGATCGGCAGGCCGTGGCAGTCCCAACCCGGCACGTAGTGGGCGTCTTTGCCCAGCATCTGCTGGGAGCGGTTGATCACGTCCTTGAGGATCTTGTTGAGCGCGTGGCCCATGTGCAGGTGGCCGTTGGCGTAGGGCGGATCGTCGTGCAGGATGAACTT
>Ga0224508_10003495_pt1 | contig 12972 bp, 10 predicted proteins | sample SF_Jan12_sed_USG_4_FD_170157 | JGI IMG/M metagenome (GOLD analysis project Ga0224508, IMG submission 170157) | Sediment microbial communities from San Francisco Bay, California, United States - SF_Jan12_sed_USGS_21 | ecosystem: Environmental > Aquatic > Marine > Sediment | place: USA...
CAGGCCGATGCCCGCCGCGCGCGCCCGGTCGAGCACGGGGCGCAGCGCGGTGAGCGGCGGACTGGCGTCGAGCACGCGCTTGGTCTCCCAGTCGTACCAGCCCGCAGGCGTGATCGCGATCATCGCGAGCGAGTAGGCGCCGCCGGCCACGGCCGCATCGAGCACGCGGGCGGCGTTCTGGTGCGTACTCAGGCCGAGGTGGTCCACCTTGCCCGCGCGCTTCGCGGCCTCGAAGGCCTCGCGGATCTCGTCGCTCGCCACGAGATCGACGTTGTTCGCGGCCATGAGGTAGTAGGCGTCCACCTTCTCGACACCGAGCTCGCCGAGACTCGCGTCGAGCCGCGCGCTCCAGGTGCGCGCGGCCTCGCCGCAGGCTGCGGGCGTGAGCGACTCACCGGGCTCGGGACGCGCGGCGATCGCCTTCGAGACGAGGTGCACGCGCTCGCGATGGCGCGCGAGGAAGGGCGCGAGATTCGCCTCGGCATCGCGGTAGTAGCCGCGGAAGCCGACGTCGAAGACGTTGATGCCCGCGTCCAGCGCGGCTTCGAGCAGATCGTCGCGGCGCGTGCGCGAGAGCGCGGCACCGCAGCCGAAGACGAGCCGGCTCGCGTTCCAGCCCGTGCGACCCAGCTTGCGAGTGGGGAGCTCGGGCCAGTCGATGTCGGCGCGCGCGACCTCGCGCGCTGCGTCGAGCGCTGCGCGGGCGTCCCGCGAGGAGAGCAGCGTGCGGCCGCCCACCGCGAGCATCGCCGCGATCTGCAAGAAGCGACGCCTCTCGGGGCGGAAGGAATCGGCTCGTGAACGTTTCATGCAGACCTCCCAAGGGCGCCCTCGAACGTAGCGCGCTGCGACTCGCGGGTGCGCGGCTTGCCGCTAGCGAGGCGCTGCCGCCGCAACATAGCTGCGGTCGAGGATCTCGACGGGGTGGAGCACCTCGGCGCGCAGACCGCGCGCCGCGACGCCTCGACGCAGCTGCATCAGGCAGCCGGGGTTGCCGGTGGCCACGATGTCGGGGTCGGCGGCGGCCAGGGCGTCGAGCTTGCGCTCGAGTACGGCGCGCGACATGGCGGGCTGGGTGAGGTTGTAGGTGCCGGCGGCGCCGCAGCAGGCCGCGGCGTCGGCGTGGGGCACGAGCTCGAGGTCGGGCACGGCTTCGAGCAGGCGGCGCGGCGCCGCGCCCACGCCCTGGCCGTGGAGCAGGTGGCAGGGGTCGTCGTAGCAGACCCGCGCCTCCACCGGGCCGAGGGGACCGCGCAGGCCCTGCTCGTCGAGCCACTCGCAGACGTCGCGGCTCTTTGCGGCCAGCGCCTCGCCCTCTCCGGGCAGCCAGTGGCCGGCGTCGCGCAGCGCCGCGCCGCAGCCGGCCGAGTCGTTCACGACGACGTCGACGTCGGCGAAGGCCTCGAGGTTGCGCCGCGCGAGCTCGCGGGCCGTGTCGGCGTCGCCGGCGTGGGCCTGGAGCGCGCCGCAGCAGCCCTGCCCCTCTGGCGCCACCACCTCGAAGCCGTTGGCGGCGAGCACGCGCAGCGTGGCGGCGTGGGTGGGCGCGAAGAGCTCGGGCATCACGCAGCCCACCAGCACGCCCACCCGGCCCCGCGGCGCGCCCTCGGCCGCCACCCGCTCCGGCCGCTCCTGGCGCAGGGCGCGCGGCGGCACCGGCGGCAGCAGGGCGTGGGCCTCGCGCAGCCGCGCCGGAAGCACGCGCGCAACGACGCGGTCGAGGCGCAGGCGCTGCACCCATTCGAGCAGGTCGAAGACGGCGGCCAGACGGCGCGGGTGGGGCACGAGCTTGCGCAGCAGGAAGCGCTCGACCCGGTGGGGCGCGTCTTGGCGCAGGCCAGCGCGCTGCACCTCTTCGCGGGCGCGTTCGAGCATGGCGCCATAGCCCACGCCCGATGGGCAGGCCGTCTCGCAAGCGCGGCAGCCGAGGCACAGCGAGGTCTCGTCGCGCAGCAGCTCGCCGGCGGAAATGCGCCCCTCGGCGGCGCCGCGCATCAGATAGATGCGTCCGCGCGGCGACGACTGCTCGCGCCCCGTAACGCGGTAGGTGGGGCACGAGGACAGGCAGAGTCCGCAGTGCACGCAGTCGAGGGAGCGCTGATAGACGTCGCTCCACTCCGGCGGCGGGGTCGGCATCGGCGTCGATTCGTCCATCACACGCCCCCCGCGAAGCGACCCGGGTTGAGCGTGCCCTTCGGATCGAACTGCGCCTTGAGGCTGCGGCTGAGCGCGACCTCGGACGCGGGCGCGGCGAAGACATCGCGGCCAGCCTTGTGCGCGGGCGGCGCCGCCTCGCACAGGAAGCGCCCGCCGCCAGCCTCGGCCGCCCGGGCAGCGACGGCGAAGCCCTCGTCGGCGTCGCACCCGGCGTCGGGGCGCGCGATCACCAGGTTGGAGCCGGGGAGCAGCATCAGCGCCGCCCCGCTCTCGCGCAGCGCCGCCACACAGGCGCCCAGCCGCGCCGGCAGGCACGACACCGCGTAGCGCGCGCTGTCCTCGGACGCGGCGAAGCGCCGCGCCGCCGCCGCGTCGCGATCGGCGGGCTCGGCGCGCACCAGGCCCTCGCCCCCGAGCCGCTCGAGCTCTCCCGACACGCTGACGGTGTCGCCCGCCAGCTCGACCCAGGGCTCGAGGCCCGAGCCGGTGTCGCGAAAGAAGACCGAGCGCAGCGCAGCGCCGCGCGACCAGGCCACGGCGCGCTCGCAGGCCTGGCGGTCGGCGAGCGGCGAGCCCGTCAGCACCTCGCGCGCCTCGGGCCGGGGACGCAGCCGCAGCCACGCCGAGGTGATCACACCCAGCGCGCCCAGCGAGCCCAGGTAGAGCTTGGCCAGGTCGTAGCCCGTGACGTTCTTCACCACGCGGCCACCGCAGCTCGTGAGGCTGCCGTCGACGAGGGCCACCTCGAGGCCCAGCACCGCGTCGCGGGGGCGGCCGAAGCCCGCCGCGCGCGGCGCCACGGCGACGCTGGCCAGGGCCCCGCCCAGCGTGCCGCCGCGGCTGGCGTCGTCCAGCGGCAGCTCCCAGCCCGACTCGGCAACGAGCCCCCGCAGCGCCTCGAGCGGAACGCCGGCGGCCGCGTGGCAAACGCCCTCGGCGCGGTCGAGCACCTCGACGTCGTCGAGCTTCTCGAGCGACACGAAGGCGTCGGCGCGGCGGGGCGGGTTGCCGAGCCCGAGCTGGGTGCCGGCGCCGCGCGGCAGCGCGGCCAGCCCCGCCTCGTCGAGGACGCGCAGCGTGGCGGCCAGCGCCTCGGGCGTCTCGGGCGCCAGGGTGGTCGCCACGGGAACGCCGTCGACGGGCTCTTCGGCGTGGGCGCGGCGCGCGACGCCGTCGGGCAGGCCGAGGGAAGCGAGGTCTTCGCCCACGCGCGTTCAGCCCAGCGGCACGCGATCGTAACCGCGGGCTTTGGGGTTCGACTCGGCGCAGAAGCGCGTGGTGGGAAAGATCTTGCCGGGGTTGCAGACCCGGTCGGGATCGAAGCAGTCGCGCAGCCGCGCCATGGCGGCGAGGTCGGCCTCGCTGAAGACCAGCTCCATGAACTCCCGCTTCTCACTGCCCACGCCGTGCTCGCCGGTGATCACACCGCCGGCGGCCACGCAGGCCTCGAGGATCTCGGAACCGGCGCGCATCACCCGGGCCAGCTCGTCGGGATCGCGGCGGTCGAAGGAGATGTTGGGGTGCAGGTTGCCGTCGCCGGCGTGGAAGACGTTCGAGAGGGTGAGGCCATGGCGGTCGCCGATCTCGCAGACCTTGGCCAGCACCTCGGGCAGCGCGGTGCGCGGCACTACCGCGTCGTGAACGTAGAGATCGGGCGCGAGCCGGCCCATGGCGCCGAAGGCACCCTTGCGCGCGCGCCAGAAACGGGTGCGCTCGGCCTCGTCGCGCGCCACCTCGACGCGCTCGCCGCCGGCCTCGGCACACAGCTCGCGCACGCGCTCCACCTGGGGCGGCAGCGCGCGCCGCGGACCGTCGAGCTCGACGATCAACACCGCGCCGGCGTCGCGGGGCAGGCCGGCGGCGTAGACCGAGTCTTCGACGGCGCGGATCGTGCGCTGGTCGACGATCTCGAGCGCCGCCGGCACCAGGCCCGACTCGATGATGCGTCCCACCGCGCGGCAGGCCGAGACCACGTCGCCGAAGATCGCCAGCAGGGTCTCCACCGCCTCGGGAAGCGGCTCGAGGCGCACGGTGATCGCGGTGGCGATGCCCAGCGTGCCCTCACTGCCCACGGCGGCGCCCACCCAGTCGAAGCCGGGCGCGAAGCCCGAGGCGCTGCCCAGCTCCACGAGCTCGCCGTCGGGCAGCACCCACTCGAGGTCGAGCACGTGGTTGGTGGTGGTGCCGTACTTCAGGGTGTGGGGGCCGCCCGAGTTCTCGGCCACGTTGCCGCCCAGGGTGCAGGCGAGCTGGCTCGAGGGATCGGGCGCGTAGAAGAGACCGTGGGGCGCGGCAGCCACAGAGAGGTCGGCGTTCACCACGCCGGGCTCGACCACGGCGATGCGGTTCTCGGGATCGATGCTGCGGATGCGATTCAGACGCGAGCACTCGATCACCACGGCGCCCTCGTCGGCCAACGCGCCGCCCGAGAGCCCGGTGCCGGCGCCGCGCGGCACGAAGGGCACGCCGATGCGGCGACAGGCCCGCACCAGGTCCTGCACCTCGGCCGTCGACTCGGGGAACACCACCGCCGAGGGATCGGCGGTGTGCAGCGTCAGCCCGTCGCACTCGTAGACCAGCAGCTCGTCGCGACGCGACAGACAGCGCTCGGGGCCCACCACGGCCTCGAGCGCTCGCACCAGCTCGGCGGAGGGTCCCATGCGCTGAGTGTCCCTCAGGCCAGTCCCAGCCGCTCCATGTCCTCCTCCGAGAGGCCCAGGTGGTGGCCGATCTCGTGGCGGACGGTGATCTGGATCTGGTCGATCAGCTCTTCGCGGTCGCGGCAGATCTTCTCGAGGTTCTTCTTGAACAGGATCACCCGCGTGACGTCGACGGGCTGGTGGCTGGGGCCCGACTCGGTCTTCGGCGTGCCGATGTAGAGGCCGAGGATCTGCGGCGAGACTCCCTCGCGGGAGATCAGGTCGTCGGAGGGGTGGTCTTCGACCAGCACCGGCACGTCCTCGACGTACTCGCGGATCGAGCGCGGCAGGTTGTCGAGCGACTCGGCCACGGCGCTGCGGAAGAACTCGTCTACGACGCCGACCGGCAGCGGGTAGTGCTCGGGCTCGAGGGCGTTGGCGCTCTCGAAGTGGCGCCCGGCGGCTTCGTCCTCGCCGAGGCGCTCGAGCACCAGTGCCAGGTGGTAGAAGGCGTGGCCCGACTCGGGGTCGAGCACGGTGGCGGTCTCGAGCGAGCGGCGCGCCTCGTCGAAGCGTCCCAGCTCGAAGAGGATCTGGCCGTCGAAGGCGCGATAGACAGGCACCTCGCCGGCGGTCTTGATGGCGCGGCGGGTCAGGAAGAGCGCCCCCTCGAGGTCGTCGAGGTAGAAGGCGGCCTTGGCCTTCAGGTAGTAGACCTCGCCTTCGGTGCCCTTGTCGAGGCGGGGCAGGTCGGCCTGGCCCCCCAACAGCTCGTCGCAGAAGCCGAGGGCCTGCTCGAACTCGCCCAGGTCTTCCACCAGCAGCTCGGCCCGGTTGAGGTGGGCGGTGATGAACTTGGGGTCGGCCCGCAGCGAGCGCTCGAACTCGAAGAGCGCCTCGTCGACCCGGCCCTCGTCCCAGAGGATCTCGCCGCGGCCGTTGTGGGCCTCGGCGCCGTCGGGATGCGCGCGCAGGGCTTCTTCGAGCCAGGCGAGCGCCTCTTCGGTGCGTCCGCCGTGGGACGCTTCCATGGCCTGGTCGAGGCAATCCCAGTACCGATCGTTGTTCTTCATTCCGGTCCGCTGGAGGTTGGGGGGAGGTGGTCCCCAGCTGGTTGGTGAAGCGCAGCATAGCAGAAGGGCCAGGCCGCCCGGTGCCGGCCTCTCCGACGGTACGGTCACGCAACCATTTGTTTAAATTGAAGAAAAAGCTCGAGTTGCGCACCCGGAGGGGCCCGGCGCAGGCCTCGGGAGAGGCGCTCAGGAGGCCTCTTCGGCGACCAGGATGCGGTGGCAGTTGCCGCAGGTGATCAACTCTTCGCTCTTCTGCATCTCGATCAAACGCTGGACCGGAATCGCCACCTTGCAGCCGCCGCAGCTGTTGCGCTTGACGACGGCGACGGCGGGGCTGTGCCGCGCGGCGATCTTCTCGTAGCGCGCCACCAGCGCCGGATCGACGTCTCCGACGACACTCTCGCGTTGGCGTTGCAGGTTGGCCAGGCTCTGGTCGGCCGACTTCTCGCGGTCGTCGCAGTCGCGAGCGCGCTCGTCGCAGCGCTTGCCCGTCTCGGCGGCAGCCTTGCGGGCCCGGGCCAGGGCCTCGCGCGCGGTCTCGATGGCCTCCATGGCCTCGAGCACCGCCGTCTCGGCCCCGGAGACCTTGGCCTTGGCCGCGTCGATCTCGCCGAGCAGGGCCGTGTAGGCCTCGTTGGTCTTCACCTGGTGGGTCTGGCCCTCGAGCCGGGCCACCAGGGTCTCGCCGTCGGAGACCTCGGCCTCGAATCGACGCTGCTCCTGCTCGGCCTCCTGCAGGGCGGCCTCGGCGGCCGCCACGCCCTCCTCGCCCTGGGCCCGCTCGGCGGCCAGGGCCTCGCGCTCGCCGGGCAGCCTGGCCATCTCGCCCTCGCGGTCGGCGATCTGCAGGTCGAGGCGCACGAGCTCGAGCAGGGCGGGGATGGCGGAATGCAATGGGGGGGCCTCGACGGTGCGTGCGGGAGCCGGGAGAGTACACCCGCGCGACGTTCCCCGGGAAGTCCGCTAGAACCCTGGGCATGCAGGTGCCCCTGGTGGATCTCCGCGCCGCCTTCGAGCCCATCGAGGAGCAGGTCTTCGGCGAGTGGCGAAAGGCCCTGGAGGGCATGCAGCTCTTCCAGGGGCCGAACCTCCAGGCCTTCGAGCGCGAGTTCGCCGACTACGTCGGCGCCGCCCACGGCCTGGCCGTCTCCAACGGCACCGACGCCCTGTTCGCCGCCCTGCGCAGCTGCGGCGTGGGGCCCGGCGACGAGGTGATCGCTCCCTCCCACACCTTCTTCGCCACCCTCGAGGCGATCGTGCACTGCGGGGCCACGCCGGTGCTGGCCGACGTCGAGGCCGACACCCTCACCCTCGACCCGGGGGCCGTGGCCGAGCTGGTGGGCCCCCGCACCCGGGCCATCGTGCCGGTGCACCTGTATGGCCAGGCCGCCGACATGGACCCGCTGCTCGCCATCGCCCGCGAGGGCGGCCTCAAGGTGGTGGAGGACGCGGCCCAGGCCCACGGCGCCCGCTACAAGGGCCGGCCCTGCGGCAGCCTGGGCGACGCCGCCAGCTTCAGCTTCTACTTCACCAAGAACCTGGGCGGCGTGGGCGAGGGCGGCTTCGTGTCGACGAACGACGCCGCCGTGGCCGAAGCGGCGAACCTGCTGCGCCACCACGGCCACGCCTCGAAGTTCGAGCACACGATCATCGGGCACAACCTGCGCATGGACGAGCTGCACGCCGTGGTGCTGCGCGCCAAGCTCGCGCGCCTCGACGAGGCCAACGCCCGACGCCGCGCCGCCGCGGCGCGCTATGACGCGCTCTTCGAGGGCGCCCCGGTGCGGGTGCCGGTGCGCCGCGAGCACAACGAGCACGTCTATCACTGCTATGCGGTGCGCGTCGAAGACCGCGACGGCCTGGTAGCGCACCTGAACGCCAACGGCGTCGGCACCGGCATCCACTACAAGACGCCGGGCCACCTGCAGCCGGCCATGCAGACGGTTTCGCACCGCGCGGGCAAGCTCGACGCGACCGAGCGGGCCTGCCGCGAGATCTGCTCCCTGCCCATGTTCCCCGAGCTGCGCGACGAGCAGATCGAATACGTGGCCGAGCAGGTGCTCGCCTTCGTGAAGGGCTGAGCGCGGCCGCCGCGGCTCAGCCGGCCGTCAGGCCTCCGTCCACCACCATCTCGGCCCCGGTCACGAAGCGCGACTCGTCCGAGGCCAGGTAGAGCACCATGCCGGCGATGTCGCGGGGCTCACCCATGGGGCCGCCGGCGCCCGAGGCGCGCGCGGCGGCGACTTCCTCTTCGCTCATCCCCGAGTTCGCATACAGCGCCTTGACCAACGGGGTGTCCACGCCGCCGGGGTGCACCGAGTTGCAGCGGATGGCGTCGCCCTTCTGCTGGCAGTGGATCGCGACGGTCTTCGAGAGCGCCCGCACCGCGCCCTTGCTGGCGCTGTAGGCGGCGTAGGGCGGCGTGGCGACGATGCCCGCCGTCGACGAGATGTTCACGATCGAGCCGCCGCCGCCGCGGCGCATGGCCGGGATGGCGTGCTTGCAGCCGAGGAAGACGCCCTGGGTGTTCACGGCCATGATCTTCGAGAACTGCTCCAGCGTGGTGCTCTCGATGTCGGCGGCGATGATGATGCCGGCGTTGTTCACCAGCACGTCGAGGCGGCCGAAACGGTCGACGGTGCCGCCGATCACGGCCTCCCAGCTCGCCTCGTCGCGGACGTCATGGCGCAGGAACACCGCGTCGCCGCCCAGCGCCTTGGCCACCTCTGCGCCCTGCTCTTCCTGCACGTCGGCCAGCACCACCCGGCCCCCCTCGGCAGCCAGCAGCTCGGCGCTGCCGCGCCCGATGCCCGAGGCGGCACCGGTGACGATGCAGACCTTGTCTTCGACGCGTCCCGGCATGAGGGGCCCTCCCGGCCGGCGAGTGTAGGCGGCTTCCCGCGCGCTGCGCTATTCGCGTTCGACGTCGTCGGCGATGTCGAAGCGGTCTTCGCTGCCGTCCTCGTCGTCGCGGGCCTCGAGCACCTCACCCAGCGACAGACCGTTCAGGAAGGCCAGCACGTCGTCACCGGTCTCGTCGACGTCGGTGATCCCCTGGACCATCTCCACGAACACGCCGAGCGCCGTATAGCCCACCCCGCCGTCGGGGTTCGTGTCCACCGCCTCGACGGGACCGCGAAGCTCCACGTCGTCGACCTCGCGGCGCTTGATCTCGGTGGCGCGCATGCGGCCGTCTGCGAGGGACACGCCGCGGATCTCGAGATAGTCCGCTTCCAGAAGCTCGGCGAAGTCGAGGTCGTCGTCGCCGCCGACGTCGTCCTCGAGACGGGTCGAGGCGTCGACCTCGACCACCACCGCCTGGGAGCCTTCCTGCCCGAAGCTGCCCTCGAGCAGCATGATCAGCTCGCCCTGGTTGCGGCGGGCGAGCCCGCCGCTGGGGATCCGGGCCGACACGCGCGCGCTGCCCTCTTCGAGCTCGAGTCGGCGGGCCTGAAGCACGCCCCCTTCGACGTCTCCCTCAACCTCGACGTAGACGCCCTCGACGTAGGCGGCCGGCGTGTTCGGATCGAGCTCGGCCGCGCTGGCGTCCACCATCACGCCGTTGACGCGGAAGCTCGCCAGACTCGCGAAGTCGTCGATCGGTCCCTCGAGCTCGAGATTCTCGACGTCGCCGAGGTCGGCGGCAAAGGGCGTGAAGGGGCGGATCAGCAGCGCGTCGACCTCGGGGCTCATGCCCGCCGCGGTCTGGACGGCCTCCACCTCGACGCGATCGCCGTTCTGGGGGAAGCCGCCGGTCAGTGCCGTGCAGTCGGTGGCGGCAGTGCAGTCGAACTGCACGAGCACCGGTCCGATCTCGAAGCTCCCGTTGACGCCGCCGCCCGCCGAGGCCACGACCCCCTTGAACTCGACCTCGGTGGCTCCGAGCACGAGGCTGCCGAGGCGCTCGACGCGCGTCGCGCGAATGCTTCCGTCGAGCAACACCGGCCCGCTGATCTCGACGAAGTCGTCCAGGCCGAGGGTCTCGAAGCTCGTACCGTCGAAGACGGTGAGGCCCTGGTCGATCACCACGACCTGTCCCAGCACAGTGAAGCTCGCCTGGTCGCCGGAGATCGCCATCGGCGTCTGTTCGACCGCGCCGCGCACGGCCTCGTCGAAGCGCACCGACGCCGCGTTGCCCTTGCCGTTGGTGCGCCGGCGCCCCTCGACCTCGAGGTACATGCCCAGGGCGAGGTCGCTCTCGTCGAAGCCTCCGCCGGCATCGCCGGTGGCACCGTCGATCTCGACGGTGCCGCTGGCGTCGAGACTCCAGGCCGTGCCGGTCACGATGAAGCTGCCAAAGCCGGTCACCGAGCCCGACGAGATGCCGGTGCCCCCGACGCCGCCCCCGGCGACCTGGCTGCCCCCGCCCCCACCGCTGCAGCCCAGTGCGGCCAGCGCGAGGCCGAACGCGAGCGTCGAGAACCTGCGCATCAGGAGCCTTCCTCTTCTTCCGGGTCTGCCGCGTCCTCGACGTCCTGCTCCAGGTAGAAGATTCCGAGCACCGCGCGGTGACGCCCCGAGCCCTTCACCTCGGGATGGCTGTCCCGATCCTTTCCGGCCATCTTGCGGTCGAGGTGCTCGAGCAGCTTCTGGGCGCGCGTCGAGGCGTCGCGACGGATGGCGGGCAGGCTCTCGGACACCAGGTTGTCGTAGGCCACCTTGCGTTGGAAGAAGGCCTCGGCGGGCGGGTGGGTGAGATTATGGTCGATGCTCTCCACCAGATCGGCGACGTCCGAGCCGAGGATCGCGAGCTTCTCTTCCTCACCGGTGCGGGGCACGTAGGCGCGGGCAGTCAGACGCAGGCGACCGTCGCGGGTACGGCTCACCGCCTCGACGCGCTCCAGCTCGTCGAGCACGGCGCGGGTGGGGACGTCGCCACCGAACCGCTGCACCAGGTCGGCGAAGCCCGGCCGCTCCGCGTCGTCGGACTCGATCGGAAGGAGCGCGGGCCGCCCCGAACGGTCGTGGTAGTCGGGCTCGCGCACCCAGGCGCTGATCACGCGGGCGGCGCGGTTGTAGCGCTCCACGGGGGCCGCCGCCGCGTCCCCGGCGCGCTTGAGGCGGCTGACCTCCTTGCGCGTGAGTCCGGTGAGCACCGAAACACGCGACACCGAGGGCTTTCGCCCCGGCACGCTGAATTCTCGCTCGGCAACTTCCACGTAGACCTGCTTGGCGTGGTCCGAGAACACCCCGAACGGCACGCCATTGCGCAACAGGATCCGCACCAGCGGGCGGAGCAGGCGGCGGATTGCCGCCGCCAGCGTGGCGCGCAACGCGTCGCTCATGGCTTCGACTCGGGGGCTTGCAGATTTGGGATAATACTCCCAAAAAATCCGAGCCGCCAGCCCCAGACATCCGACCCGCTAGGCCGCGAAGCGCTCACCGACGTGCGCTTCCGACACCTCCCAGAGCTTCGCCGCGGCCTCGGGGTCGCGCGCGTAGGCCTCGTAGCCACCCGGGTCGTCGTCGGAGGTGCGCACCGACGCGATCTGACAGTCGTCGAGATACAGGCCGCCCTGGCCCTCCATCTCGGGAGCCGTGCAGGCCCAGACCGAGGTGGCCGCGCCCTGGGGCACCTGCTTCCAGACCATCTTACCGCCGGGCGAGCGCGACATCAGGTCCTTGATGTCGTCTTCGCTCAGGTGGCGTCCCAGCTCGGTGACGATGCCACCGGGGTGCAGGGCGTTGGAGCGGACGCCACGGGCGGAGCAGCGTCGGTCGAGCTCGACCGCGAACAGCACGTTGGCCGTCTTGGACTGCCCGTAGGCCTCCCACTTGTCGTAGGGGCGGCGCTCGTAGTGGAGGTCCTCGAAGACCACGGGCGAGAAGCGGTGGCCGCGCGAGCTGACGTTGACCACCCGCGAGGGGGAGCTGGCCTCGAGCAGGGGCAGCAGCAGGCCGGTGAGCAGGAAGTGGCCGAGGTGGTTCGTGGCGAACTGCAGCTCCCAACCGTTCTCGGTGCGTTCGAGCGGGCAGGCCATGACGCCGGCGTTGTTGAGCAGGGTCGTGAGCCGATCGTGGCGGGCGCCGTACTCGGAGGCGAAGGATCGAATGCTGTCGAGGCGCGTGAGGTCGAGGGGCAGCACGTCGACGCGCGCGTTGCCGGTGGACTTGCGGATCTCCTCCGCCGCCGCCTCGGCCTTGGCCGTGTCGCGCGCGGCCAGCGTCACCTGCGCCCCGCCCTCGGCGAGCGCCCGCGCGCTCTCCGCCCCGAGGCCTCCCGAGGCTCCGGTGACGATCGAGGACAGGCCGCTGAGGTCGAGACCTTCGATGGCCTCGGAGGCGGTGGTCTCGAATCCGAACTGGCGTGCGCTCATGGGGTCCTCGTGGGCGGTGGCTCGCGGGGCGCCCATTCCAGCACGCCCGGGCAGCCAGGGGAAGGGAAAGATCCGGTCGAGCCCCGCCGATCCCCCGGCTGCCCGCCGGCTCAGTCCTCGCGGTCGAAGCCTCCGTCGTCGTCCTCGTCTTCGAACTCCACCTCGTCGGCGACGTCGAGCGCGGTGGGATCGCCGTCCTCGTCGTCCTGGACGGAGACGAAGGAGCCCACCTCCAGCATCTCGAAGAAGGCCGCGCGCCCGACCTCCTGATCGACCTCGTTCTCGAACTCGGTGCCGCCATCGGTGCGCACGCGCACGCCCAGGATCGTCAGCGTGCCGGCCCCGGCGTCGAAGGCCTCGACGCGACCCCGCAGCTCGACGTCGTCGGTTTCGTCGCGCTCGATGCGGGTGGCCTGAACGCCCCCCGCGCCGTCGTCGACGCCTCGCACCTCGAGGAAGTCGCCGGCGCGCAGGTCGCCGAGCTCCAGGTTCGGGTCGTCGTCCCGATCGTCTTCGAGCCGCAGAGAACCCGAGACCGTGATCGGGATCCCGAGCAGGGTGACCACCCCGGCGGCGGCGTCGATGTCCCCGGCCGAGGCGATCGCCGCATGGATGCGCGCCTCGGAGCCGCGCAGCTTGACCTCGTCGGCGATCAGCACCTCGCCCGCGAAGCGGCCCTCCACCTCGACGCGGGCTCCGTTGCGAACCAGGTCGGGGCGGTTGGGAACGAAGCGCGCGCCCGAGGCGTCCACCGAGATGCCGCCGACGCGGAAGTCGGACAGGCTC
>Ga0224508_10003496_pt1 | contig 12967 bp, 18 predicted proteins | sample SF_Jan12_sed_USG_4_FD_170157 | JGI IMG/M metagenome (GOLD analysis project Ga0224508, IMG submission 170157) | Sediment microbial communities from San Francisco Bay, California, United States - SF_Jan12_sed_USGS_21 | ecosystem: Environmental > Aquatic > Marine > Sediment | place: USA...
CCCAAACCGTTAGACGGCAGAAGTCTATGAAGGAAAAGGAGCGTATCGAAAAAGCAACTGCCGAGGGTTTCCTGCAGCTCTTTAACGGCCATTACAACACGACGTTTGATATCGTCAAGTTAACCGACGCGCCGGACGTGCGGTGTCAGGATGCTAATGGCGATACTCTCAATCTCGAAATCACGCTTACCCAGGATCAAGATCAAGACATACAGGCTTTGCTAGGGAGATCGAATCATAAAAGCATACAGGCACTTGAGGAACACAATAAGCTCGTTGCTGAAGGGAAGGAGAAACCAATATTTAGTAGTCTTTTCGGCAATGTTTGTGAAAATGCTGCTGCGAAAATCAATGAAAAGGTGCTAAAGCGTTATGGACCAAATACTGCGCTAGTAGTTCGTGATAGTTCTGGGTGCGACTGGGAGTGGGATGAAATAACTGATCAACTTAAGGGTATGTCAAAGCTAGAAAAGAACCCCTTTGATAAAGGTATTTGGGTTCTGAATTTCTCGAGCTCAAAGCTATACCAAATTGTATGAACTTCCGTCTAACAATACCCAGCCGACCGGCTTCGCCGGCGGCTGGCTTCACCCGTTATGTTCTTATTACATAATCCAGGACAACGCTAAGAAACACGAAATTGAAGATGATTGGAAAGGTGTTCGGTCATTTCAATCAAGAATTCAAGCTCATCTAAATATATCTGGAGGTATAGATTCAGTTGGTGCAACTCATCAATTAAGAAATATATCTCACAACTTGGTGTTGCTTTTTGCCTTCTCTGTTTTAGAAACAACACTAAAACAACTAGGAGACGAAAAGGTATTTAGGGGAAAAACCAATGGACTAAAAGCGCTAATGTATTCTAGCAAGACAAATATTCCATGGCAGGATTTTGACTTAATAGACAAAGCGCGAGAAGAGAGAAATAAAGTAGCACATGATCAAGAAATATTGGAACGTGGTGAATGTTGGAGGTTTATTGATGGCATTGAAAATGAATTGCTGTCATGGAAAGTCATCTCAAATAAAATTCCGTTCAACCATTGAAAACATAACAAGGCCAGTTAAACCGACGCCAAAAAGCGGCGCGGTTTATGGCAAACGTTATGCGACTTAGTTTGTCCGCACCTTACCCAGTCGATATGCCATGCCACTAGCGATGAGTCAGTCCGAATGTGAGACGTTGCTGTCGGAGCCACACATCGGTGTCATCAGTGTAGAGCGACAGAATCGTGCCCCGATGTGCGTTCCGATGTGGTACACCTACGCTCCGGGTGGAGACGTTTGCATCTGGACTGGGAGAACCTCCGCCAAAATGCGACTCATGGAGCGATATGGGCGCTTCAGTCTCTGTGTTCAAACTGGGCAACCGCCTTACAAGTTCGTCTCAGTAGAGGGGCGGGTATCGAGCGCGAATGTCATCGACTACGAGCGGCATTTGCGCCCCTTAGTGTATCGCTACCTCGGCGAGCGCGATGGGAAGAAATACCTGGTCGAGTATGGCGGGCCAAGCGCGGTCGCGAACGATCTGTGGGTCCGTATGACGCCTGAGGCCTGGTATTCGGAGGATTACTCGAAGAGTTAGCTTGTCGCGTGAGTAATACCCAATTGAGGAAATCAATGGGGTCAGAGCCGATTGATTTGACCGCGCAATGATGCGGGGCGAATAAATGGGGTCAGAGCCCTTAAATACATTGTTTTCCAAGAATCAATGGCAAGAATCAATGGGGTCAGAGTCGATTGATCTCTCAAATCCATTAGTATCGTGATCCTTTCCGCGCGATGTTCGGAGGCTCAACAAATAGGGGACGTAGCACGATTTCTAAAGACAATAATGCAAAGAGGTGCGACCATGAAATTCGTGCCCATGTATTGACGACGAGCCACACTCTCCAAACGCACTACAGAACGTCTAGCTGGTATCCTGCTGGTGTCCAGCTTCTTCCTCTTCCTGGGTCACGTCGTAACGGATTCAACTCTTGGTCATGGGCGCGCCTCCGTCGTCTTCTTCCTCTTGTACGGTTTTCCGGTGAGTCTCGCTGGCTTGGCCTTGTACATGACGTTTCGCAAGCATGATCCGACTCTGGCCATGTTCGGCGGATTTGGGTTCGCGTCGCATGGGCTGTTCGTTGTTCTGACCGCCACCTTGCTCCTGGTGGGACTGCGGTTCCCTCAAGAGTTCGCGACTTTCGGGGCAGAGAGCGGCCCTGTGGCCGGAATCGCCAGCTCCCTTGAACTGACCATGGACAAGATTGGGAAGTCCGCGTTCGTATTCCTGGGCCTTGGCCTGCTGCCGGTGGGCGTGTTGATTCTAAGGACTGGGGCGGTAGCGCGTTGGATTGGATGGCTGGGTTCTGCCGCCGGCGTCCTGGAGTTCTTCGGTTTTTTGGCCGGGCTCGCGGGCATCCTCGTGGGCCGCGCCGCCGAAGTCGTGATCCCGATTGCCATGCTCCCGAGTTTCGCTTTCATGTTGATCCTTGGTTTCAGATTGATCTCTCGTGAGGTTGGGGGGAGAGACCGCGGAACGCTCCACGGAGCTGAACGTTTAGTAGCAATTAGGGGACGTAGCACGATTTCTAAAGACAATAATGCAAAGGTTTGCGCGACCATGAAACTCGTGCCCATGTAATGTCATGGCTTTACAGAACCGAGTGACGCCGTTCAGCGAGATAGTGGCTGTCGCCGCACGCGGCACGATGATGGGGAATCGAGGGATCATCCACGATGCGACTACCAAGCAGTTGCTTTCGAGACGATGGCAACACCAAGCTTGGATCTGTTGCGTGTTGGCGTTCAAGGGCTATCAACACCCGATCATGGGCGAAGGCCGCTACACGGAGCTGTTCTTTCTTGACGAAGTAACTGCTTTCGCGGCTGGACATCGCCCTTGCGCCTACTGCCGGCGCGCCGATTTTAACGCGTTCAAGCACGCCTGGGCCGCAGGACAAGGCATCGCTCCCACGGACGTGCGAGCGCCAATGATGGACAGACGCCTTCATCGTGAGCGCACCACACCGAACCGATTGCAGATTACGTGCACGGCTAAGCTCGATGAGCTCCCGGACGGCACGTTCGTGCGACTTGACGATCAACCCTGGCTAGTCCAGGGATCCTGCCTGTTGCGTTGGAGTTCTCGATGCTATGAGACAGCGCGGGAGCGATCATTGGGGACGACGGTCGAAGTGCTGACCCCACGATCAATAGTTGCGGCGTTCGCCCACGGCTACCGTGCACGAGTGCATGCCAGCGCAGCTCAACTGAGTTGACCGTAAATAGTAAATAGGGAACGTAGTACGATTTCTAAAGACAATAATGCAAAGATTTGCGCCACCATGAAACTCGTGCCGATGTATTGACGACAAATCATGTTCGCATGCAGGCGACGCCCGCGCCGGATCGTGAATCGCGCTGAAAACTGTACTACGTCCCCCATTAGCCTTCTGTTCACTCAGAAAGCTGTGATCTCGAACAGCTTTCCACCCTGAGGCGCATCATGGGATAGACCCGCGAGACGGGCGACGCGCCACATGGTCGCCTGGATGGCGGTTATCACGGGTTTGCCGATGGCGTCTTCCAGCGGTTCGATGGCATCGAGAGTACGAACTGCGGTGCAGGGAATAAAAACAGCGTCGATGTCGTCACCATCGATTGAGCGGCCGAGCTCAACGAGCTCGTTCGGGGTCATCTGACCGAGCTCTTCGCTGGTATTGCCGGCTTCCATGCTGGAATCCGCCTTATGCATCCGGGCAACCCGTACCCCCTGGGGCTCGAAGAAAAGCGGCATAGTGTCGTTGACTTCATCCACATAAACGGTGATTACGCCAAAGCTCGAGACGTTTAAGGCCCGACAGGCATGCACCACCGCGGTCGAGGTCGACACCGTGGCTACCTCGAGGAAGCTCTCGATACGGTTCGAGATGTCGAGATCGCCACCGGGTCCACGAATGAATGAGATAGAGGTGTCAACGTAGGCCGCGGCTACCGCCTTGACCGGTCGCAGCCGATCAGCCGCCACTTCCAGATCGGAGCTTTCAGCCAGCGACTTGGTATGGGCCGCAGCCGCGCCCGGTGTCGTCATTTGACCGTGCTCGGCGCCGGTGGTCCGGCTGACAAGGGGAATACCGTGGGGTGATAGCAGGCGCCAAAACTCGTCATCTACCTGACTATCTCCGGGGACCACTAAGGCAATTCGTGCCGCTTTGGCCCAGTCGATGTTTGCTTGATCACTCACGCTCGATCCTCCGCTCTTGCTGACGGATAGGAAGGATAAACCACATGCCTGGCGGGCGAAATGTGCTTACAGAGGCTTACATTTGGATCGGCTGTGACAACAAACTCGGCCAACACCTCGCAAACAAATTGGAGTCAGACCCCAGTTTTCTCGCGACGTCATTCCCGGGAACGACTGCAGGGACCTCGGTGGCCGCTTCGGGATAAAGGAAACCATATTGCGCTAATAATAGAGGTCAGGCTTCGCTCCATAATATCGCTCGCAATACCGTATTGATGCTACCGCGCAGGTCATAGAAGATATGGATATCCCAGGCTATCGACTACATCCCCTAAAGGGAAAGATGAAGGGACGTTGGTCAATTTGGGTCAGTGGAAACTGGCGCCTTACTTTTGAATTTGAAGATGGAAACGTACATATACTCGACTACGAGGATTACCACTAATGGCTATGCCTAATCCCCCACATCCCGGTGAATTTATTCGGGAAACGTTTATCGAGCCTTTCGATATCAGTATTCGTTCGCTTGCGGAGAGTTTAGGCGTGTCACCATCGACTTTGACCCGAATTATTAATATGCGAAGCGGAGTAAGTCCCGAGATGGCGCTGCGACTGTCAAGGCACTCGGTCGATCCCCAGAGAGCTGGCTAGCAATGCAGCACAACTATGATTTGTGGTACACAAAAAAGACGGCAGATCTGTCAGATGTACAGAAAGTACAATGAAGCTGCCTAACAAATCGTCTATGGACTCTCCCCGGTCAAAGATTGTGTCGCTATCTCGTGATTGATTTTATGACCTCCCTGTCAAAAATCGACTCGCCAACGCGACAACTGATTCCTTTCGCCCCGACCGTCCTGCGTCCGTCACGGAGCTGCTTGACACTACGGTACACGCAGCTCCATAACTACCACAATGACTCTACGGCAACTAAAGCCGCTGCTGCATCTTCTTCGTCACTCGCCGTCGCTCATATCTACGAATATGCAGACGGCGTTGCCTATCAGGGACTAACCGCCTTTGCTTCGCTCTCCATGGCGGTCAGCGGTGGAGATTACTGAAGTAGAAATTGGAGGAAAAATCGGGATCAGACCCTAGTTTTCTCACAGGAGTTTCGATTTGTCCTTGTGGCCAGACCATTTCGGCAACTCGTCTGCGATATCCATCACCCGCATGCTGTAGAAGATGTGACAGCTCGGCCTGAACGCTTCCGGCACCTGTGGCGGAGTGCCGAAATCGAAAAGCGTGGGAAAGGCCAGCCACATGTTTCGTCCTTCATCGGCAATTAGCGTACCGCACAATGCGCACGCCACCTTGCAGGGCAAGAGTCTTTCATCGCGGTTGAGAACGCTATTGTAGAAGCGCAAATGCTCAACCCCAGCTACGAATCTGACATCTTTCTTATGGAAAATTTCGGCCCACTGCATGGGCGCGCCGTGTAGTATCCGGCAATCGCTACAATGACAAATCTTGGCGTCGACCGGGTCGGCGCGGACTTCGTAGCGTACCGCACCGCAATGGCAGCGGGCCCGATACTTCGCGATGAAGCTTTCATCGTCAGGTGACGAATAAGCTGAACCAAAGTTCAACGAACACAATCCTTGGGCTAGTTCGACGGGCGTCGAGACGATCGGTTAATAGTGGAATAACCCGGCGAAAATTGCTACCTTCGATGCCGCAATACAACTTCGGCATGCTTTCGCCAGGAATTCTAATAAGGATAAAAAAATTGGGGTCAGGCCCCGCTTTTCTACTTAGTTCATAGAGTCAAAATAGATCCCTCGTAGAGCGTCAGGTGGAGACGAATGGAATTAAATGAAGCTGAAATTCAGGTTCTAGCCACCATCTATAGCGCAGAAACAGAAAAAAGCCCTGTGGATAAGGCTTCGCTCGAGGAAAGCGGTAAGCGTTATCTGAATTATCTCGAAGATTGGTCAGGCGCTTATTCCAGTCTTGTCGACAAGGGTTTAATTGTCGGAGCTGAGGAAGGTTATCACCTGACAGAGTCTGGTCGCCCCTTGGGTCTTCATTATCTTGAAGAACGACCAGATAACTACTGCTACTACTACCAGGAGTTCTATGATAAAGCTCACGCTAGTGAAGCCCATTCTCAATTCTGTGAAAACGCATTCGGACTAGACTTATGCCAGGAAGGACAAATGGACATGAATTCTGTTCACGACCTTCTCGACAGACTTAATCTGAAGACCGGGCAACGCGTTCTCGATCTGGGCTGCGGAGCCGGAGGAATATCTGAGTACATTTCCGATGAAACAGGTACCCGGGTAACGGGGCTCGATTTTTCGAGCACAGCCATTACTGTTGCCAAGACTCGAACTGAAAATAAACGCTCTCAATTAAATTTCATTGAGGCTGACCTTAACAAACTTGAGCTAGAACCGCATTCCTATGATGCGGCAATTTCGATCGACTCGATATATTGGGTTAATGACACCGTTGACGCTTTGCGGAGAATTGTAAAGACGCTAAAACCGGGCGGACAGCTGATCTTAACTATTGTTCATATACCGGATTTTTGTGACAGTCCAGAGGAACTTGAAATCGATAAAACCTTTGTTGCAACGGCATTAGACAAACTAAAACTCGACTACCAGTCTGTCGATAGGACCGAGTCGTTCCTCGATTTCTGGCCACGGGTAAAGCGTGTTATGAGCAGCATGAAGGAAGATTTCGAGCGAGAAGGTAATGGATTCATTTACGAAAACTGGATCAGAGAAGCTGAAACTGAATTTTTGCCCCCAGTCGAATCAGGTGATATGAGACGCTATCTGTACCATGTGCATATGTGAACGTTTAGCAATACTCAATAAGAAATTAGCAATGAAAATAGGGGACGTAGCACGATTTCTAAAGACAATAATGCAAAGATCTGCGACCATGAAACTCGTACCCATGTATTGACGACGAATCATGTTCGCATGCTGGTCAGGCCCCGCAAAGCCGGGACAACCGAAACGAAACGTGGCAGATCGTGAATCGCGCTGAAACTGTGCCTCGTCCCCCATTTACCCCTCGGCGAAAGGGAGCATGAGATGACGTACATCCTATACGGCTGCCGGCGATCAGGTTCGTTAATTGTGGAGCTGGCGCTAGCGGAGATCGGTGCCAGCTACGAGGTGCGGGACGTGGATTTGGAAGCCGAAGCACAGCGCGACGACTCGTACGCCGCCGTTAACCCGCAGCGCAAGATTCCGACCCTCATAACGCCCGCTAGCGAGACACTCACGGAGTCGGTGGCCATTCTTTTGACCCTAGATGAGCGCCACCCGAAGGCACGCCTGTTGCCACCGGCGGGGTCCGTCAAGCGGGCACAAGCGCTGCGAACGCTGCTCTTCGTAGCGACTGAGCTCTACCCCGTGGTGGAGATAAACGACTATCCAGAGCGCTTTTCGCCGATTCCGGACAGCGCCTCTGCGGTCCGTGAGGTGGCACGCGCAATCTGGCGTGAACGATGGCTGCTGGTCGAGCGTAGCATCGCAGGCGATCCGTTCCTGTTGCCATGGGGCTTCTGTATGAGCGACATCTATATTGCCGTTGTGAGCCGCTGGGCGCAGCAAGATGCGTGGCGTCCGACCCACGTTCCTAAGGTAGAGAGGCTCACTGCGGCGGTAGCGGCGAGACCTGCGGCGGCACCGGTCTGGAACCGGCATCGGGCCGAAGCAACACCCAACCGTTTTAGCTAATGATCAATAGGGTGAGAGTAAATCAATAGCAAATCAATAGGGTCAGAGTCGATTGATTAACGAGATCGTCCTGAGAACGTAAAGCAAATGGAGTTCAGACGATGACACTGCAGCGACTCCTGGGCATCGAGCTGCCGATCATTCAGGCACCAATGGCGGGTGTGCAAGGCAGCATTCTAGCGGTGGCAGTGTCCAATGCGGGCGGGCTGGGCTCACTGCCTTGTGCCATGCTCAGTCTCGACGCCATGCGCAATGAGCTGGCGGCGATCAAGGCACAAACAGGTAAGCCTTTCAACGTGAACTTCTTTTGCCACGCGCCGCCCGCGCCCAGTAGCGAGCGCGAGGCGGCCTGGCGAGCTATGCTTTCGCCGTATTACAAAGAGTATGGAATTGACGCAGATACCATTCCGGTGGGGCCGGGGCGTGCCCCCTTCAGCTCCGAAGCCGCTGACGTGCTAGAGGAGTTCAAGCCCCCGGTAGTGAGTTTTCATTTTGGGTTGCCATCGGCCGAATTGTTGGCACGCGTCAGAGCTTTGGGTGCGAAGATACTCTGTTCAGCAACGACCTTCGAAGAAGCTCGTTGGCTCGAAGCACAGGGCGTCGATGCCATCATTGCCCAAGGTCTTGAGGCGGGCGGACATCGAGGCGTCTTCTTGTCGGAAGACCTGAGTAATCAAGTTGGCACGTTTGCATTGTTGCCACAAATTGTGCGGGAAGTGAAACTCCCGGTCATTGCTGCTGGTGGCATCGCGGACGCCAAGGGCGTCGCGGCCGCTATGGCGTTTGGCGCAGCAGGCGTACAGGTCGGGACGAATTATCTGCTCTGTCCCGAAGCCACCACAAGCGCGGTGCATCGCTCTGCACTAATAAGTGAGACTGCTCGCCATACGGCGCTTACGAACCTGTTCACAGGGCGTCCCGCCCGCGCAATCGTGAACCGGGTTATGAGAGAGCTTGGCCCGATCGGCACAGCGATCCCTGCTTTTCCCTTAGCCGTCGGCGCCATCGCCCCCTTACGCGCCAAAGCGGAAGCCCAAGGCTCGGGTGATTTCTCACCCCTGTGGTCTGGACAGAATGCAAGCGGATGCAAGGAGGTGCCAGCCGCCGATTTGACGCGAGAATTGGCCGCCGATCTCTAGCAGCCGAGTGACGTACCCGAATGCGTGTAACAAGCTGTGAAGGACCATCGAGGGATATTGACATCCGATCGGAGCCTGTCCTCGCGAAAGCGGGGATCGATGACAGGCTCCAAACGGCTATGACCCTGAGGCGGATAAAACAACGGGATGTTTGACGCTACGACGGTTCTTGCAATAGTCGGAACCTTTCTGATCGCAGGCACCGTGAAAGGCGTTATCGGACTCGGCCTCCCGACTGTGAGTTTGGGTTTGCTGACAGCGGCGCTCGATTTGACGACCGCCATGGCGCTCTTGATCGTCCCCTCTTTCGTCACGAACTTCTGGCAAGCGGTAACTGGCGGCAACGGCCGCGCCATCCTCCTGCGAGTATGGCCGTTTCTTTTGATGGCAACGGCGAGCGTGTGGCTTGGCGCGACTGCCTTAACCCGCTTGGACCTGTCGCTTCTCTCGGGACTGCTTGGTGGGCTTCTGGTGGCCTACTCTACGCTTAACCTCGCCGGTGTTCGGCTCGCGATCTCGGCGCAGCGGGAGGTCTGGGCCGGGCCGCTCTTCGGGACCGTCAACGGAATACTCACCGGGATGACCGGCTCCTTCGTAGTGCCCGGTGTTATGTTTCTGCAAGCAATTGGGCTGTCACGCGATATGCTCGTTCAGGCTATGGGGATATTGTTCACAGCCTCCACGGTTGCGCTTGCCTTGGCGCTTCAAGGAAACAGCATTTTGACAAATCAGCTCAGCCTTGTATCTGCTGCCGCAGTGATACCGGCTGCCGTTGGCATGGTCACCGGCCAACGCATTCGGCGCAGGCTCTCCGAGAACCGCTTCCGACAGGCCTTCTTCATCGCGATATTAGTGCTTGGTGCCTACATCATCGCGAATGCAACACTTGGCGTTCGGTAGCGAACAACGCACATGGATGGGAGCTTCGGGTAACCCCCTCGCGTCATGCGAGCCGTTATATGCCAGAAATAGTAGAGGAGAATATCAATGACTGAGAAAAGTCCGTTTATCTGGCATGAGCTTGTCACTTCTGATCAAAAGAAAAGCGGTTCGTTTTTTGCTCAATTGTTCGATTGGGAGCTTGAAGAAGTAGATGCGGGTGAATTCGGTGTTTACACTTTGTTTAAAAGACAAGGGCAAGATGTTGCAGGCATGATGAATCCAACTCCTGAAACGCCTGGTAAAGGCTCATATTGGCATTCATACATAGCCGTTGATGATATTGATAGCTGCGCTAAACAAGCCTGTGTGCTGGGCGGCAAAGTCTTAGTGTCACCGCATAATGTCCCTGATGTCGGGCGTATTAGCGTTGTCTCTGACCCAACGGGAGCTATTGCATATTTAGTGCAACCAATAGAGGTTCAATGAACAATACGTATAACAACTAGATGCAACGCACAAATCATACGCTACCGACCTAGTTTGACGTTGATCTAGGCGTTAGATGGAAACGTACATATACTCGACTACGAGGATTACCACTGATGACTATGCATAATCCCCCACATCCCGGTGAACTTATTCGGGAAACGTATATAGAGCCTTTCGATATCAGTATTCGTTCGCTTGCGGAGAATTTAGGCGTGTCGCCATCGACTTTGACCCGAATTATTAATATGCGAAGCGGAGTAACTCCTGAGATGGCGCTGCGACTGTCAAAGGCACTCGGTCGATCCACTGAAAGCTGGCTGGCCATGCAGCACAACTATGATTTGTGGCACACGAAAAAGACAGCAGATCTTTCAGATGTACAGAAAGTGAAATTTAAAGCTGCCTAACCGATCACTTCACTGGCCATCTGGAATGCCTCAATAGGATCAGGGTCACCGCTGTCGCACAAAAATGAGAACGGATTGGATCAGAACCTTGACGGCGAAGCAATTCGCGCTGTGAACCGCACTATGGACATGATCGGTCATTCGTCTCCTAGTCATTCCGGAAGCTTGTCCCCGTGAAAACGGGGAGCGCGCAGCGCTTATCCGGAATCCAGAGATTTCAACAATTTACTGGATGCCGGATAACGCCTCCGACGTTTCCGGCATGACGGTAGTGAGTTTATGGGACGGCAGCGAGTTAGAGTTGATCGATTCGCAACCAATACCTGCCGCCGACCTGTTAACCGCCTAGCGGCGAGGAGAAGATAGTGACTGACTTTCAACCAATCTACGGACGGTGCGAGTGTGGTGCCGTACGTTTTAGAGTAGACGCACCGGCGCAGGAAATGTATCACTGCCACTGCTCCAGATGCCGACGACTTCACGGCACTTTGTTCGCAACATTCGCTTATATACAGAGAGAACATCTAGTGATCGAACAAGGAAGCGAAAATCTCGCGACTTATGACAGCCCCGCAGCACACTGGCACTTTTGCCGAACCTGCGGTTGCCACCTGCTCGCGGAGAGCGACCGAAAGCCAGGTGGCGCGTGGTATATGCCCGCCACGCTAGACGGTGATGCAACTCCGGGCCACCCGAAGGAAACGGAGAAGCACATATTTGCGAGTTCAAAATCACCATGTGAAACGATCACCGACAATTTGCCTCAATACGATGAATACGCTCCTCCGGAAATCAGTCCCACCTCTTAGTGGGGACGGCGCCTAACTCATCCGTTAGGCCCGCTATGTTCGTTACCAGCCCTACCAAGCCCATATAGAAGTGTGCACGTCATATGATCTCTATCAGCATTGCTAGGTCTCGCAGATGACAAGCACTCAGCTGTTGATGCATGTTAAGGTTGCGTAAGCCATTCATAGCAGATAAATCGACCATCGAAGCCATCTCAGCATGCAGCCCTCATTGAAATCAATTGCTCTTATCGGCACATACCTTCCGAGACAGTGTGGCATCGCTACATTCACTGCCGACCTCGCCGCCGCAATTCTTGACAACAACCCGAATATCGACTGTTCGATCGTGGCCATGAATGATCGCCCTGAGGGGTATGAGTATCCACCCACGGTGCGATTCCAAATTGCCCAGGATAGATTGAACGAATATGGTCTCGCCGCCGATTTTCTCAACCTACGGGATCCAGATGTAGTCTGTTTGCAACACGAATACGGCATATTTGGCGGTCAACGGGGTGGCTTCATCGTTGAGCTTGTACAAGACCTCAAGATTCCGCTGACTACGACCTTGCACACTGTGCTAAGAGATCCCTCGCCAGAGGAGCGCAAAATCATATTGCAGCTCTCAGAGCTATCCGACAGATTAGTAGTGATAAGCGAGCGGGGTGCTGACTTTCTTCGAGATGTGTATCAGGTACCCGAGTCCAAGATCGCTCTGATTCATCATGGAATTCTAGATGTACCATTTCTCGATTCGGATCCGTGCAAGAGCAAGGTCGTCGCAGATGACAAGATCGTAATCCTCTCATTCGGACTGCTCTCGCCAGGCAAGGGCATCGAGTATATGGTCGATGCCTTGCCGGAAATCGTCAGCTCACATCCGGAAGTGCTTTATTTCGTTATTGGGGCAACGCATCCACATTTGAGAGCCGAGAGCGGAGAGGACTATCGTCTGAGTTTGCACCTTCGGGCAAAGGAGTTAGGCGTCGCCGACCACATCGTGTTCCATGACCGTTTCTTGGAGCAGGATGAATTGCTCGAATTCATTCGGGCCGCGGACATCTATGTCACCCCGTATCTAAACGAGGCCCAGATTGTCTCTGGCACGCTGGCCTACGCTCTGGGGGCGGGCAAGGCGGTGGTATCGACTCCATACTGGTATGCCCAGGAAATGTTAGCCAACAATCGAGGAAAGTTAGTTCCTTTCAAGGATCACAGGGCTTTGGCGCACGAGATCAACTATCTTCTGGACCACCCGGAGGAACGTCTCGCGATGCGGCGAGCGGCCTATCAGTACTGTCGGCCGATGGTGATGAAGGAG
>Ga0224508_10003497_pt1 | contig 12966 bp, 17 predicted proteins | sample SF_Jan12_sed_USG_4_FD_170157 | JGI IMG/M metagenome (GOLD analysis project Ga0224508, IMG submission 170157) | Sediment microbial communities from San Francisco Bay, California, United States - SF_Jan12_sed_USGS_21 | ecosystem: Environmental > Aquatic > Marine > Sediment | place: USA...
GATCGTTGCGGCGCTCCGTCGCCATTGTCAGTCTGACGCGTCTGCCCTTTTTCGCGTCAGGTCATCACTCCAGAGCGAGTTACGTGGCCGAGACCACGGAGCTTGTTCCGGTTTACGATTATCAGGCCGATTGACGGGCAAGCCAGGAGGGTCAAGCACATGCAGATGGGACGCCCCGGCGCGATTGCGATCGTCGCAGCAGCGGTCATCGCCATGGCGGGTATACACGCGCCGCGGCTCTGGGGTCAGACTACGGGCTACGTTGCGCCGCGTGCGACGGACGGGCGGCCGGACCTCAACGGAATCTGGCAGGCGCTTAATGCGGCCAACTACGACCTGCAGGCCCATCCGGCGCGACCGGCGTTGGCACTGATGCCCGCGCCGCCGCCCGTGGAACCGGCCGGGACGGGCCGGGCGAGGACGGGCGAGGTTCCGGTGCCGGCGGTGCGCGCGCTGGGCGCGGTCGGCGGCGTCCCCGCCGGCGAGGGTGTAGTCGTGGGGAACGAGATCCCCTACCAGCCATGGGCGGCGGAAAGAAAGCAAGAGAATGCCGAGCACTGGTTGGAGCGCGACCCGGAGGTCAAGTGTTTCCTGCCGGGCGTGCCGCGGGCGACTTACATGCCCTATCCTTTCCAGATTCTTCAGGGGACCGACAAGATATTGATTGCCTATGAGTTCGCCGGGGCGACCCGCACGATTCATATGGATGACGTGGGCAACAGCCCCGGGCCGACCTGGATGGGCTGGTCGCGCGGCCGCTGGGAGGGGGAAACGCTCGTCGTCGACGTGACCGGTTTCAACGGCCAAACCTGGCTTGACAGAGCCGGCAACTTCCACAGCGATGCGTTGCACGTGGTCGAGCGGTACACGCGCGTCAGCCCCGATCATCTGATGTATGAGGCCACCATCGAAGATCCGAACGTGTTCACCGAGCCCTGGGAGATCAGGATGCCACTCTATCGGCGCCTCGAGGACGGCAAGCAACTGCTAGAATACGAGTGCGTGGAGTTCGTCGAGCAGCTCATGTACGGTGATGTGGGTCTCGTCGATCCCGCGACCGGGCAACGAAATGAATAAGAGGAGGTTCGCGATGGACCACCGGCCTGTTTCCGCAGTGAGCATCCTGGCGGTTATCGTAATGCTGCCTTTCGCGCCGCTCGCGGCACAGAACGCTCCGACCGCAGGGGACCCGACGGATGCGCGTGCCTGGCAGCAGCCCCTGACGCCGTGGGGCGATCCGGATTTTCAAGGCGTCTGGCGATACGAGGCGACGATTCCGTTGGAAAGGCCGCCCCGCTACGAAGGCCGCGCGTTCCTGACGGATGAGGAAGTCGCGGAGATCGCCCGAGTTGAGGAGGAGCTGGCCGCGAATCGCCTGGCCGGTCTCGATGGCGCTGCCGTTGGCCGCCAGTCTCTTGAGGACTCCCCGATCCGGGGAAACGAGTACAACGCCTTCTGGCAGGATCACGGACGGGCGCGGCAGGTATACCGACAGACATCGCTGATCGTCGATCCAGCGGATGGGAAACTCCCCTATACGGATGACGCGCGCGAAGCGGCCGCCCGCTCGACCGCCCGCTATGGCGTTGGCCCTTACGAGTCGTACCTGGACCCGGACACCGGGGAACGCTGCCTGACCGATGGCGTGACCGCCATGATGTGGCAAGGTCCAAACGGCGGCCACAATCGCATTGTTCAGAGTCCCGGCTACGTCACGATAGTGCACGAAGAGTACCTCGACCGGCGCATTATCCCGGTTGATGGACGTCCTCATGGCGGTATTCCCCAGTGGTTGGGCGAGTCCGTCGGTCATTGGGAGGGAGAGACGCTGGTCGTGGAGACCACGAACTTCCCGGATAAGACGAACTACGAGTGGGCGAGCATCTGGACGCGCACGTCTGATGCTCTGCACCTGGTCGAACGTTTCCAGAGGGTGGGCCCGAACGCGATGGAGTACACGATCACGGTCGAGGACCCGAAGACGTTCACGAGGCCCTGGACGGCGGCCGTTCCCATAACGAGGCTTGCTGACAATACACAGATTTATGAGTACGCATGTCACGAAGGGAACTACGCATTGAAGAACATGCTCAGTGCCGGTCGCGCCACTGCGGAAAACGAGTAAACCTCATCACCAGATCTAACCCAGGGAGGTACACATGCGCACCGACCTCGTCATAGGGCTTGCAGTCATCGGCCAGGTTCTAGCTACACTGCCGGTCTCGGCCCATCATGCGTTCGCAGCGGAGTTCGACGCTAACCAGCCGGTTAAACTCGAAGGGACCGTCGCAAGGATGGAATGGATCAGCCCGCACTCGTGGCTCCACCTGGATGTGGCCAAACCCGACGGTTCGGTGGAGCGCTGGATGATCGAAGGCGGCCCGCCGAACGCTTTGTTCAGGCGCGGCATCACGCAGGAGTCCCTGCCCGTCGGAACGGAGATTATCGTCGAGGGATTTCGGGCCAGGGACGGGTCCTTCAGGGCAAACGGCAGGGACATCACGTTCGCCGATGGCAGCCGGCCTTTCGTCGGGTCGTTCAGTAGCGGATCGCCCTAGGGCGGCGCGGACTGCTCGCCCGCTGGCCATTGGCGGCGGTGGCGTGGAGGACAGCGGGCCAGCGCGGCCCGAGCATTTAGACTCAGTCCAGATCTGGCGCTACCGGCCCGCCCGAGCCATTCCCGTGAGGTCGGCCCCAGCGATCGGACCCGGCTGAGCCAGGGTGTCGCCAATCAGCGACATATTGTCTAGATCTCAGGTATGAGGCTAGATGAGGGTCGTAACTCATTATGTAAAAATAAAGAATAAGGGGACCCAGAATGTTCGATCTGAGCAAGAAAGACCAACAAGCCAAGGCAACCCCAGAGCCAGGACAAGCGGATGGGGACCAGCGGGCCCTTGGCAAATCGGATTCGGCCGGAAGGCGTTCTCAACCCCAATCCGGCGAAATCGCCGTGATCGGGCGCTCAATCAAGATCGATGGCGATCTCCGTGGCGAGGAAGACCTTCGGATCGAAGGTGACATCAGTGGCACGATACAGTTGCCGAACCATAGTCTGACGATCGGTAAAGAGGGTCGGATCAAAGCCGACGCGTATGCCAAATCCGTGACCGTTGATGGGGAAATGAGCGGTGACCTGTACGGCTCGGAATGTGTCAGCATACGCGCTAACGCCCGGGTCGAAGGCAATGTGGTCGCTTCGCGCGTCAGCCTGGAAGAGGGCGCGCGCTTCAAAGGGTCGATCGACATGGACCCCAAGAGCGTCGAAGATGCGCTCGCCAGGAAGTGCGGAGCACCATCAGCGTCAAGCGACTCGGGACGGTCCGGTGGTTCCACGCAGGCCACGGCGGCCGCTGTCAATTCACATGCGAATCAACCGGTTGCTGCGCAGCGGGCTACTGGCGGAAAGAAGCCTAAAGCCGAACCGGCGCACTAGCGTCCCGTTCCTTCAATGCGCGCCCATAGTGTGAGCGACCCGCTGGGCGCCGCGACCGCGCGCGTGCAGTTTGAGACTCCGAGGACGGTCAACGTTCCGCTGTTCCGCTCGCTGATCGAGGTCCTCGACCAGGATCGACGCTGGGTGGTTCTCGATCTCGGTCCAGCGCGACCGCAGACTGTCGCCCTATTGGGTCGATTCCGTTGTCGCCTGGATATCGCCGATCTGATGCTCGCCGATAGTCTGGCCGATACGGACGATCGGGTACTCGCTGGCGAGCTTGCTGCACAGCTGGGAGCCATTCAGCATCCGGAACCGACCGACATTGCATTGTGCTGGGACTTCTTGAACTACCTCGAGCCCGGCCAGATCACGACGCTGATGAGGAGCGTCGCGGCAAGGTGCCGGCCCGGCGCATTAGTGCACGCGCTGATCGTCTATTCAGATCGCCTGATGCAGCAGTGTCCCGCACAGCTCGTGCCAATCGATGAAGGACGCCTGTTCAACCGGTCCACAGCGAAGCCCGAGCGGATCGCGCCGCGTTATTCACCCGAAGAGCTCTGCAACTGCATGCCGGGCTTCTCGGTCGAACGTGCGCGTCTGCTAACCAATGGCATGCAGGAGTACCTGTTCCGGTTTGGGCAGTCGGATGATTGACGACTCGAAGCGTCCGGGACAGGTAGGTCTTTCTTTGTACTCGCGTTCGAGGGGGTCCCGATAGAAGGGACTTCGCCCGCCAGACGTCATTCACTGTAAGGCTCACCTGGGACCTGTTGTCCCGCACGGGATGAGCGCATAATGCTTCCTGCGTTGCGAAGAAGAATTAGCGGGGAGACGCCAAATGACAACGATCGTTGCTCGACACAGAGTCGGAAATTTTGACACTTGGATCAAGTCGCATCCAGAACGTGCAGAGGTGATCGGGCAGCTTTCTTCGAGCTTCAAGACGTTTCAGGACGTCGACGATGCCAATTCCATCGTTCTCGTGATCGAGACGGACGAGCCCGAGAAGCTGGCTGCAATGATGAATTCGCCTGAGGTTGCGGCCGTAAAGGCGTCGCACACCGTGATTGATCCAATTACGGTGTCTACCGAAGTGGACGTCTAGCTATTTTACCGCGCTCCGCGGCTGGCTCATGACACCTGTTCCGGCGGCGGAGGGATGACTGCATTTCAACGTTGCCCATCGGTGCTGACGCATTGTGCCGGTGGGCGTAGAATCTTTACAGATGCCGTGGGGTCGGGGGGGATGATGAGCGCCGGGCTGGCACCCTACCTCGACTAGGTCCCGTGGGCTCATCCCGCGAGCGAGAGATCGGGAACGGCGAGCCGGGATTCACTCCCGACGGAATCAGGACGACAACTACTACAGGAAAAGATCATGGGAATTAATCGCTTCATCCGGTGCACGGTGGCTCTGGCCGCAATGTGGCTGGTCTTCATACAGATCTCACAGGCGCAGCAACCGCCGGCACGGATCTACAACACGGTGAAAGAGAAGCTCGCCAGGGGCGAGCAGGTCGTGGGGGGCACCGTGACCTCGTCCGATCCCAATATGTATTGTGCAATGGCCAATGCGGGCTACGATTTTCTATGGATTGAGATGCAACACAGCCCGTTGAGCTACCAGGAAGTCGCCCGCATGATCTGGGCGTGTCGAGACGCCCCCGCCATTCCATTCGTGCGGGTGCCCGATGCCACCGCCGGAGACATCCAGAAGGCGACGGACATAGGCGCGCTCGGAATCATAATTCCGCTCGTGGATACGACTGAGAAGATCAGCGCGGCAGTTCAGTACGCAAAGTATCCACCGATGGGCATTCGGAGTCAGGGGAACGGACAATACCGCGGCTTATGGGGCGATGACTATCGCCAGACCGCGAACGAAAACATCATGCTCGTCGCGATGATCGAGGCGCCGGCCGGAGTGACGGTCGTCGATCAGATCGCTGCGGTAGAGGGCGTGGATGTGGTCATGGTCGCAAGCACGGATCTGGGCAGCTTTTCCGGTCTGCGGCAAGGCAACGCGCGTTACGAGTCGATGGTCGAGGAAGTTCGACAGGCGACCCTCGATGCAGGTTTAGCACTGGGAGGGCCTCAGGCCTGGCGAGATCGAGAAGGGTTCCAGTTTTTTCAAGGCCCGACTGATGCAAACTTGCTACGCGAGGGCGTGCAGTGGTCCTTGGAGACGCTCGGCGGCGGTGTTGCGGCGATCGAAGGAGCCGAAGAACGCTAGAAAGAAAACAAGAAATGAGAGCGTTGACGATTCTCGCATTCTCATGGGCGTTATCAGCCAGTTGCGCGGCGAAGGAAGCCACGCTTTTCAGGGGCTATCAAGCCTAAGGAGTCAACATGTCCAAGTACTATCGATCACTGATCCCTGTGAGTCTCGTGATGTTCGGCCTCGGCCTGATTGCGGGTGACCTCATTCCGTTTGCCAGCGTTGCCGATGCGCAGTCTTCGAACCGTGCGTTCGAGCTTCGCACCTACACGGCGCATCCCGGTCGTCTCGAGGAGCTCCATGCTCGGTTCGCAGACCATACGGTCAAGCTGTTCGAGCGGCACGGTATGACCAACATCGGGTACTTCAGGCCGCAGGACGCTCCGCTCGCGGAGAACACGCTGATCTACCTCCTCGCACACGATAGCCGTCAAGCGGCCGAGGCGAGCTGGGCCGCTTTCAGGGCGGATCCGGAGTGGCAGCGCGTAGCCGAAGAAACGCGGCGCAACGGCCGCCTGGTTGAGAACGTGGACAGCGTGTTCCTGGATCCTACGGACTACTCGCAGATGAGATAGATAAGTCCGGGGCCTCGTGGAAGCTGTCCGACCTGAGTGGGCGGTCTGACGTGGGAAGAGGGATACGGGGCGTACCCTGAGATCGCGAGGTTGAACTGATGAAAAGACTGATTCCGCTGTGGTTCCTCATTCCGGCATTGTCTGCGCACGCGCAGCTCGAAGGCATGATCGACTTGCATGTGCATTCGGCGCCTGATAGCGACGCTCGATCGGTCGACGCGTTTGAAACCGCTCGCCTGGCACGTCGTCGCGGTATGCGAGCGTTGCTGTTCAAGAACCATCACACCCACACAGCCTCGCTCGCCTACCTGGTGTCCCAGGTCGTCCCGGGGATCGAAGTCTATGGCGGGATTACGCTCAATCGCGCCGTGGGAGGTATCAATCCTCCAGCCGTCGAATTCATGGCGGAGACGACTGGCGGCCATGGCCGGGTGGTCTGGATGCCGACGCGCGACTCCGAAAACGCTCAGCGGAGGGTCGCCGGGAACCCTGATTACGTGTCCGTCGCGCGCGATGGCGAACTGTTGCCCGAAGTGCACCAGGTCCTGGACTTGATGGCGGAGCACGACCTCGCGCTTGCAACCGGGCACTCCAGTCCCGAGGAATCCTTGTTATTGATCCGCGCAGCCGGCGCTCGGGGTATAGAGCGTATCATCGTTACGCACCCCCTTTCGCCCTCGGTGTCTATGACGGTTGCAGCACAGTTGGAAGCAACTCGCCTTGGCGCATTGCTCGAATACCCCATCTCTTTGGCGTTGGGGGGCGACGAACGTCTCGCCCGATTCGTTGCTCAAATTCGCGAGGTGGGTCCGGAGAATGTGGTGATCAGCACGGATCTGGGGCAACCGGGCAATCCCGTGCACCCCGATGGACTTGGCGTCGTCCTGCCGCGTCTGATGGAAGCAGGCATCACGCAGGCAGAGATCGACATCATGACCAAGCGTAACCCGGCACGGTTCTTGGGGTTGCCGCAGACTTGAGTGGCGCTCAGCGTTCACGTGGGTATGACCGGCGCGACGGCAGCTTTCCTCACTTTTTTTCCAGGAACCAGACGAGCACCACAAGGCCCCCGAAGCAGGTGTAGCCTGCGGTGAACACCCAGGACTCGGCCTGGTAAAAGAGGATCTGGTGCAGCCAGTGCGCGACGAACGTCTCCGGATAGTCGGGCTGTCCGGCCCGGCGACGCAATTCGTTTTCCCAGAGCGTCAGCGGGCAAAGCTGGCCGAACCAGGCCTGCACAACGACAATACCGATTGCCGCCAGGTGCGTGACGCGGAACACGCGATTGTGGATCCACCTCCACCTGGCCAGCAGGCCAAGGAGTATCAGCGCGAAGCCGAAGACTACGAATAACACGAACGCAAAGTGGATGACGAGTATCGCGTCCGCGATCAATCCATAGAAACCCGGGTCATTCATCGTCAAGAGCGTGCCATCTGGCGAGGACCGCAAGCGATCGCCGTTTCGGGGTCTGCTGATGATTCATACAGTAACTCCTCTGAGCGCAAGCTGCACTGACGCCATTAACGTTTGTTAGCCGTTAATTAAACGGTTTGTTACTTGCGTTAAATTCCAATGGAAGATCAGCTGGGGCTTTTGCATCAAAAAATCGCTTCGGAGGTGTGGAATGAGGCTAATGAAATCCAATGCCGGTGGGACGCGTATCCTTGGACTTACGTCTGTGATGGGATTGATCGCGGTTTGTGGCTGGAAACTCAGCCTGGCGCAATCCGATGATTCGGATTTCGTTCCCGTTGGAACGAGTATTAACGCGCTGATGGTTGCGCTGGTCGACCACTCGGCTCATGAGATCTGGGAGGCGGGGTCTGCAGAAAACCTGACGGGCCGGGACTGGCAAACCGTCGAGCAGCACGCGATCCAGCTGGTCGCATCCGGGACCCTGGTATCGCTCGGTGGGACGGGCGTTGCGGACCGGGGCTGGGTGATGGCGCCTGCCTGGCAGGAATGGACCCAGAGGATGACGGACGGCGCTTTGGCAGCGCTGGAAGCAGTCCGGGACACAGACAAGGATGCGCTGAACGATGCCGGTGGTGTGATCATTGAGTCGTGTGAGGGCTGTCATGAAGCGTTCAAGCCTGATGTTCCGACCGAAGGAATCATGCACATACCCCATTACGATTGACTTGGGTCGGGACAAGCGTGCTCGAGGCGGTTGAACCCTCGAGCACGCTTCGGGAGTTCATCGAGTGTTGCCTCTGGTGGTCAAGACAAGATCTCGAAAGCCGCTAACGTTAACAACGCCAGCGAGGCTGGCAGAACGGTGCCGGCGCAGCATTGCCATTTCGGTTCGCTCAAACGTGCCTGACGTGCTGGCTCTTCAGCAGCGAGAAGGTCCGATTCCGAAATTCGTCTCGCCAGGCCGAGGACACTGTTTTTCTTTCGTCCCAGGAAACTCATCAGGAAGCGACGGTCTGATGGATCATATTGATCCCAGGGTCGAACCTCTCCGGCGAATTCGGTTGCTTGCGCCGGGCCTAGCTCGCGTTCGATGAAAGACTGTACCTCGAGGTGCCACGCGCGGGCGTCTGGAAGGTCAAACCTGCTCGATCGAGTATGCTGCTGGTGGTCAGAAAGACTCTCAGTTGCCACCCTTTCCGCCAGGATCGCCTCATGCATCTGGTCCGCCCGAAAGGCGTAATCCTTCAGCTTTTGCGTCACGGATACCAGCCGCCGGGACCGTTCGGTATCCTCAGTTTCCTTCTTGATGCGGCTCCTCAACCAGCCGTAGACTTCGCGCCCAAGGGCCCCAACGACCCCGCCCACGACGGCTCCTAGAGCGAACCAAAGCGCAACGTCCATCACGTGATTATCCCCCTTATGAACGGGGCGGTCTCTCAACGTGTCCCTGCGCAATCCTCCCGCAGAGGCTTTGAGCGCGCTCGGTGCTGTCCCGGTGGGAATCTCTCGGCCAGCCGATTACTGGCCCGGCGGGCTCACGCTCGCGAATGACCGCTGTCGCCATGAGCGAAGTTCAATACTCCGTATCTGGTCCGAAGATCTGATCCGGCTCCACTTCGTCTCGGTCGCAATCTCCCCGCGCGCTGGCCGGATCCCTGCAGCGCCTCGCTTCCCGCGCTGCCCTTGCGCGTGCGGCCAGTTCCTGAATCGGGATTTGCTCGACCTCCTCCGCGCTGATAGCGAGGTCGGCCGCGCGTGGCACCTGAGACTCGGTCGGCTGCCCTGCGCACGCCATGAGGCCTAGCAGCAGGGCCGCAGTGCCTGCCCGATACACGGCTCGAGTGACGCGACTCCTGATGGCGCTCATATCATGCTCCCACAAGCAAAAACCGTCATGCTTACAGCGGATTGCGCCAGATAACTTACTCACAGCGGCGCCCCGAATCGACTCGCACTCTGCAGCGCCCGTCGATCCGCCGACGATTGTCCCCTGCCGTTAGTCGCTAGCGCGGAAATTCAAACGTCACGATCAAGAGTGAAGGATCGAACTCCGTGACTTGGTGTGGCACACCCTCAGGGATCACCAGGAAGTCACCCTTGGACACCCTGTGCACCGTACCTCCCTCAATCCGCCTCCCAACCGTTTGGCCGTCTTCGACGATGTCAACGATGCGGCCGTCCGTCGTGATGGCCCCACTTCCGTCCACGATCGACCAGAGCTCCGCTTCGGCGGCATGTTGGGCGGCCCTCTGCGGAGGGGTTCGCCGGTCGACCGCGAGCCGATACGCCAGTCCCGTCGCCGTCGCTGGATCGGCACGCTCGAGCACGGTCGTGTTGGCGTAGGCCACGGTTGCATCCAGCTGAGCCGCGTGAGCGGTGACATCTGCGGCGGAGAGTAGGAACGCGCGCGTTGGGTCATTAGTCGTATTGACCGCTGATTCCCCCTGCTGGCTCGAAGCGGACACTGCGAAGAGCAGGAAGAAGGTGGCGACGATAGCAATCATTCTCATGTTGGCCTCCTAAGGAGTGGATCGATGGGGCGAGGAGTCTCCCGGATTCGATGTCGTTTGCGCATTGTCCGCTCGCCGCCGATCTGTGTCGAGGGCGGAATTGACCTCCGCCGGCCCCCAGTGTGGAAGGCTAACGGCCAGCCGGTATTCGCATATCTTGCGTGACGTTGGCCTCCAACCGCAGCAATAGCCGAGGAGCGGGATGTACGGCCCAGAAAGTTCCCTGAGTGAATCGACACGTTATTGTTAATTCGCCCCAGGGCCTTCCCGCTATGGGCGTACTATGCAGATGGTGCCCCCGGGGCGATAACACGAACAATAATTGGCTGTCCCGTTCTCGCGGGGATCGTATGCGGACACGATTCCGGCAACGATTGACCCAGCGGCTTTCGGCGACAGCGCCAATCTAATTACGGAACTGTGGCGTTGAATCGGAGCAGCTTTATTTCTGTCGCGGTCGCGTGTGTCATTGCCGTTTCCGTGTCAGCCACCTCAAGCGTTGCCAGGATTATCGGCCGAGACGATCGTCGATCTGTCAGTTACGCAGAGAGTGAACGCTATCAAGCTATAGGGCTTGTCGTAGTCGCTCATGGAACACATGTGAACGGAGGAACCGGGACTCTGATCAATGATCAGCTTACCGTTCTGACGGCATCTCACAACATCTATCATGACGGAAATACAGGTCCGGTTGGTCAATTGAAGGTACCGATCGACAAAATATTCTTCTTGGTGGGAGATCGTCTCCGAAACAAACGAGCGGGTTACCGAGTAAGGAGTGTCAGTCCGTTTCGTCAGAGCTCCGGTAGCATTCTGCCCGACGAAGACGATCTTGCCGTACTGACTCTACGGCAACCTGTCCGAGGAGCGCAGCCTCTGTCCTTACGGCCATTGGGTCTTGACGAGGACGGTCTGGGTCTCGGTGCCGTGACTCACGTAGGGTTTCATAGAGACAAGAACGCCGGTCTGGATAAGATGATTCAGGAGTGTAGGTTCCGTGAGAGGCCACACACGGCATCCTATCCACGCTCGCCGGATGTCCTCGTTCATGACTGCGACTCGGAAGGCAACGCCTCAGGTAGCCCTTTCCTGGATCGGAGCAACAGGGTTGTTGCCGTTCACCTGGGGGGAAGCCCTGGGGTCCCAAAGATCCGCGGTGGACCCTTTGACCCAAGTCATAATTTCAATGTTGCCAGAAGGGTTACTTCTGAAGTCCAACGGTTCGTCGATAGGAAGGATCAAATACCACATTAGGAGTTTTCGAGGGCTCCCCACTGCTCCTCACGACGACATCAGCCAGTCGCTCGAGGGTCGGTCCGCCGATTCATTCTGAGCTCCCAGCGGTTACACTGCGTCTGATGACGTGGCTCTTCACTGTTCTACTGTCGCTCTTCCTATTGGCCGGATGTGCTTCGCCGCCAAGCATCTCGGTATTGTGCGTTCAGGAGTCCGTGACGGCGGCAGCGCCGGATGAGCGAGTATCCAGGCAGGCACCGGCCAGCGTTGGATGCGCCTCGGCCGTCGCCCGAAACTGGCGCACGACAACGATCGGCTCCGTTCAAAGTACAGGCAGGCAGACGCGAACCGTCGGTGTACCAGCCGGTTTCCTGGTTGCGGTGATCGTCCTGATACTGCTTGTCAGCCTGGCGTAATCGCTTGGGCGGCGCTGCTTAACGACCGGCAGGAATCGGCAAAAACCTGCTGTTTGACGCTTCTGAAAAAATAGCGAACTGTCCGCCCACCATTTGATACTCGAATTCATCGGGCCGCATTCCAGTCTTCTGCATGACTGGAGCGCTGGTCTCAAAGAAGCCGGGTCATTTCCATATTTCAATTGGACGGCGGCAGTCTTCAGGGCGCGCGTACCGCCGAAGGCATTCTCTTTTGGCGCCGAGCAATTGTCGCAATCTGACCACCCGGCGAATCGCACCTCTTATGTCAAAACGGCTACGAACTTTCCCGCTTCTCGAATAAGCTTTTATGTAAGAAGAATTATGACAGCCTCATCTAGGCGACAAAACTCAGCGACTTGCTTGAGATGACGTAATCGATAGCTGAGGCGAATGAGGGGAGAGTTATGAAGCGCACTCTATTGCTCGCTTGTCTAGCATTGTTCTGCAGCTCCGCATCAAACGCAGCCGGTCTGCTACGCTGCAAGGGAAAAATAATCACACTCGGCGTCCCTGCAGCCTACGTTCTTGCCGCATGCGGCACGCCTGAAAATCAGTTGATTCAAGAAGCGCCGGCCAGGTCGAGGACGCTGATCGGATCTCGCTTCAGCGGGATAGCCATATCCGAGCAGTGGGTCTACGACAGAGGTTGGGGCAGATTTCCAGCCGTCTTAGTGTTTTTTGACGGCACGCTCAGGCGAATCGATTTCTTGCCTCACCGTTCTTAGAGAGCTGTCCGCTTCTCGGGCACTGCAATTGAAGACGGCGCCCGAGTCGAGGGCCGACGATATTGCCTTAACAACAATGGATCGGATCGAGCTGCGTAAAGCTTAGGTCGGACCGGGGGGTCAAAGAAAATGAAGACGCGCCTATTTGTCGTCACCCTGATTTGCGCCGCTTCTGTCAATGCGGCTCCTACTGCTTGGCTGGACGGGACGATCCTAGAGGACTGCCAGTATTGTCGGACCGATGCGTTTCATGCGGAGCGCAGGAAAATCGCCAACCAGGTTGGTCGCAGGGACGATCTTGCGTCCGCAATGGGCTATGTCGTCACAATGGGCCAGGATAGTCTATTCGTGTGGGGCCGAGCCGCGTTGGTGGGAACGGGCAATATAGTTCGGACGGACGCCCACGT
>Ga0224508_10003498_pt1 | contig 12964 bp, 11 predicted proteins | sample SF_Jan12_sed_USG_4_FD_170157 | JGI IMG/M metagenome (GOLD analysis project Ga0224508, IMG submission 170157) | Sediment microbial communities from San Francisco Bay, California, United States - SF_Jan12_sed_USGS_21 | ecosystem: Environmental > Aquatic > Marine > Sediment | place: USA...
ACCGCGCTGATCGGATTCATTGGATACTCGCGCAGAATTTCGGCCTAAGTAAAAAATGTCGAGAATTTATTCGACACGCTAATAGAGGCGCGCTTATCGCGATTGATTAAACTAACCTGTTTTTTTGCAGTGCGCGGTGAATTTTCGTGCAGCTGCGGCCGAGCTTGTCGAGGTCGCGGAAAGTGGGTACCGCGCCTTCGTCGAGCCGGTATTCCCAGTTGTCTATTTCCATCGCGATGTATTCGACCAGCTTGATCGAGCAGCCCCGGCATTCGTCCGCGCAGACTTCGTCCGGCGACAGGTCGAGCGGCAGCGCCGATCTCGCCTGGCGAATGATGCTGCGCATGACTTCGGTGGTGCGGGGTTTGGGGGGCATACGCCGGTCCGGGTGCGAATCGAGGCCGAATTATAGGCCAGGCGTCCGCGGCGAACTTGATCCCGGTCAGCATTTCCGGGGACAGGCCTCGGCCTGACGGGTTGACAGGCAAAAATCGAGGAAACGCGGTCGGTTCGCTGGTGGAGATTGCGGATTTGCAGCTCGCAGCGGCGTCGTATTTCAGCTATTAAGTAGTGCATGCGCAAACTTATTGTCATCCCCGGCCTGCTATTCGGGCTGCTTTTTGCCGGCGGCGGCTTCGGTATTTTTTCGGAAACCGGGCTGCCGATGTGGCAGGACTGGCAACGTATGCAGGGCTGGCAACCCGCTAACGCTGATCTGCTGTCGTTCACCGCTGCCGACAACGAGACCCGTGTCAACTACCGTTACGCATACGGCGGCGCCGCTTACAGCGGCAACAGGGTGGGCGTCAGCCAGTTCAAAGACAACATCGGTTCATACCATGGCGACATGCAGGCCTATCTCGGCCGTGTAAAACGCGGCGACGAGGTTTTTTCGATCTGGGTGAATCCGCTCGATCCCGCGCAATCCGTAATCGACCGCGGCATGCGCTGGGGACTGTTCGCATTGATCAGCGCTTTTTGCTCGGTGTTCATGCTCATTGGCCTGGCGGTAATTTTCGCGAGTGTCAAAGGCTCGAATAAAATCGCTTCGCGCCAGCGGCCGTCCTTGCTGGAATTGCGCAAGCGCTGGCGCCAGGCGCAGCAGGACGGATCCACCGAGCTGGGATTGCTGGAGTTCGTTCAGCAACACCTCGGTGAATCGCAGGCGCCTGCCGCGGACAGTCCTGTGCCGGACGACTGGCAGCAGCGCAAGGGCTGGGAAGACGCCCGCATACGCTCCGACGCCGGCAAGGGAATGTGGTTTTACTGGTTCTTCGCGCTGTCGTGGAACGCGGCCAGCATCCCGGTTTCATTCGTCCTGCCGAAGGAGCTGGCGCAGGACAATTATCCCGCATTGCTGATTCTGCTATTTCCGGCGGCTGGACTATTCCTGGTTTACAAGGCGATTCAGAGTAGCCTCGAGTATCGTCGTTTCGGCCGCGTGCTGTTCACCATGGATCCTTTCCCCGGGGCGATTGGCGGACATGTCGGCGGCCAGATCCAGGTCAAAAACCTGGACTACCGGCGCGCCGGCGAGGCGCAGGATTTGTCGGTGACGCTGGAGTGCGTCTACAGCTACGTCTCCGGCAGCGGTGATAACCGTTCGCGCCGTGAGTCGATCAAATGGGCCGAACGGGGGAGACCAGGAATCGGCAATGCTATCGAAGGCGTTAACCTGGCGTTTCGTTTCGACGTTCCAGAGGGCTTGCCGCCGGCCGATGTCGAACAAAAAGGCGACTATGTCTTCTGGCGCCTGAGCGTTAGCGCCGAGGTGCCGGGCATCGACCTGGAGCGCAGTTACAACATTCCCGTGTTTGCCACCGCTGAGACTTCGCGCGCTATCGGCCACGATATCAGCGCGCAAGCCGCTGCCAGGCGCCAGCGCGAAGCCGATGCCGCCGGGCTCGCCATCGCCAGCGGTCAATTCGATATCGAAGGCCTGTCGCGCGCCATGCGCCTGCGCCAGCAAGGCAATCGAATTCAGCTGAAATTCCCGATGTTCCGTAACCGGGTTCTGACCGTGTTTGCCGCGATTTTCGCCTGCGGTTTCGGTTTTGCCTGTTACTCGATGCTCGGTTTGATGAGCGATGGCGGCGTGTTCGGCATATTTATCGCGATCTTCAGTATTCCGTTCTTTGCGGTTGCGCTGGCGGCGACGATTGCCACCATTTACCTGCTGTTCAACAACTTGAGCGTCGGCATACGACCCGGCGAGGTTTCGGTGTTGCGGCGCCTTTTATTCATCCCGGTCTACCGTCGCCAATTGCAGCGGGTGGATATATCGCATCTGAGCATCAAGCGTTCGGGTAGCATGGGGCAGGGTATAGATAAGATCGTACATTTTAAAATTCATGCAGTGGATACAGGCGGCGGTAAAGTAATCCTCGCCGAAGATATCGATGGCGAAGACGTGGCGCTACACTTTCGGGATTTCCTGGCGCAGCGCATTGGCGTCGCCACAAAGTAATAATTTATCCTGACAGCCATTAGCCGGCTAGTGGCTGTTACCTTATTCGAAGAGGAATTACTGGTTCGAGGCCCGTTTCCTGGCGACCTGCTTTTTCATTTTGTTAAGGGCGATCGTACTCTTTGCCAGCGCCAGTTTGCCTTCGGCCAGCAGCTTTTCGCCGTTGCCCTCATAGTATTTCCACCACAGTAGCCATCCGATGATCGGAAAACCCAGGGTGACGAACAGGCCGACCGGGGTCCAGAAGAACCAGCTGTCGAAAACCAGTATCCAGAACAGGGGCCAGGCGATGGAAGCGCCGATCCATATCCTCAATGTCGTTATCTTGATCATGACGATCTCCGTTCAATTGCCGTGCAGCAAGTAGTAAAAGCCTAGCCCGGTTAGCGGGACTGGCGGTGTGAACTTGTTTGCCATTGTTTAGTGGACTATTTCAACCAAAGGTCAGGTTAAGGTGGCTGCCACCGTAACGGCAGAATAAAAAAAAAGCCGGCGACAAATGAGTCACCGGCTTTTTGTAGTGAAGCCTGCGCTGTCAGGCGCTAGTTAGGTCCCTGAAAACGCTCAGTATCGTTGTCTGCAGAGGAATACTCGCCCGGTAGCTTGTCTTCTCTTCTGCGGTCCTGGCGGATGCTCGCAAGCTCCTGCTCATGATTGAACAGTAGTTCAATGGCGACTTTATAGGTATTGAAGCCTCGCTGATATCGATCCTGGTCCGGAAACAGTGTGTTTATGTATTCCATCATCAGCGCGGTCGGCAGGCCCACCAGCGAACTGACGATCGCCACCGAAGCGCCGGCCTTGATATCGCCGCCCTGGCTCAATGCCAGGTAAAATCCCGCAAACGTGCCGATAATACCGATCAGGATGGTCATGAAGGGCGCGCGCGCGAGGATGCCGGCAATCGCCTCCGAATCGAAGAACTTGTAAGTGGTACCGAAGTGCGGATTGCGGTCGAGCGCGATGCGGCTGATCATTTCGTAATCCGGCGCCAGGTTATAGCCCTGGTCCTTCACTTCGTTGGTCGTCAGCTCGATGATCGCCTCGGTGCCTGCGACCATATCGAACCAGCGGTCGAATAGCTTCGGCTTCTCGCCGGTAGCCAGGTTTTTCTGCACCAGGTCGTCCTGGGTTTTATCCAGCAGTATGTTTGCCTTGGTATCGAGTTGGTGCGACTTGAGCTTGAGCTTTTCCGCTTCCTTGATCTTGGCGCGCAATTCCTCGAGATAGGGATCCTTGCCCGAATACAGCGTGACCGGTATGGCTAACTGGCCGGCGGATAGCGTCGGATCGAAGTTGGCGGCCAGCGCCACCTCGGCCTGCTGTCGCACACTGTCCACGTAAGCCAGGTCCGAAGGCGCGGTTTGCACCTTCTTGTACTCGAAAACCGCGTAATAGAATGCGGTCGCGAAGCGGTTCATCGATGCGATCTTGTAATGCAAGCCGAACTTGAAAAACAAGAACACCAGAAAACAGGCGCCGATACCGCTGATGAACAGCCGTCCAATCATTTGATTGGTAAACTCGACATCGAGGATGAAAACGAAATACACCGTTGCCGCGATAATGCCCAAAAATACGTACTTAAACATTGTTGTTCCCCTAATCCATAGCCAGGATTAAAAATAGAGTGTTACATTTCTGAATACAGTTTGAATTCCAGGATGGACGCCTGTTCCTTTTTACAGTCGTACTCGAGACAGACCGCCTTTTCTCCCACCAGATGGTCTGGAACCGGGGTTGCTGTCCGGTAGCCGAGCGCCTCGATACCGAGGTCGGCTTTCAACTGGGCGCGAAACTCGTAATCGCCCATTTCCTCGCTGTCGAAAATGAAGTTGTACATCGCCAGCGCGCGATCGTTACTCAATTTCAAATTGTATTCACGCGCCTCTTCACCTTCTTCAGAGGTATCGTTGATGTCGAAATATTTGCCGCGGAAAATGGGTGAGGTCAGCCCGGATATTTTGAGCGACTCGACCTGCTTGGCCGCACCCTCGTTTTCGTAAATGCTTTTTGCATACTTGGGAATCATGACGCGGAGCAAGTCTTTCATGCTGGCCGAAAGTTCGGCGGATCCGCGCACGAAATAGGATTCCTGGAAATTGATCCTGACCCTGCCGGTCTTCTGGTCGATGTCCACGTCGCCATCTTCTGAATCCTTGAAATTCTCGAGCAGGTTATCGACGATCTGTTCCCTGACTTTCGCTGCTTCCGCCCTTTCTTTCTCTGCCTCGAGAAACGGCTTCAACTCGGCATCCTTCTGTGCCTCGAGCTGGGCCAGCTGGTTTTCCATTTCCTGTGCGTGCTCGGCTTCGACTTCTGCCTGTGCCCGCTCTTTAGCCGTTTTCATCACTTCGCGCTCGGCTTGCTCGGCTGCTGCTTGTGCCGCTTGCTGTGCCAACTCCCGTGCCGCCGCTTCAGCCTCGGCCAGTTCCTGCTGCTTTTGTGCCTCGAGCTGCGCTTGCTGAGCGGCCAGCTCCTGCGCCAGGGCCTGCTGCTTGGCCTGCTCGGCGGCTGCTTGCTGCGCCGCCAGTTCCTGCTGCTTTTGTGCCTCGAGTTGTGCCTGTTGAGCCGCCAGCTGTTGCTGCAGCGCCTGTTCGGCCTCGGCTGCGGCCTGCTGCCTGGCTTGCTCGGCCTCGGCGGCGGCCTGCTGCCTGGCCTGTTCGGCCTCGGCTGCGGCCTGTTCGGCCTCGGCGGCGGCCTGCTGTCTGGCTTGCTCGGCGGCGGCCTGTGCCGCAGCCTGTTTCTGTGCCTCCAGCTCCGCTTTTTGCTGCGCCAGCGCCTCGGCGCTTTGCTGCTGCAGCATGGCCACTTGCTGGGTTTTCTGCTGCTGCAACCTGGCCACTTCCTGGGTTCTTTGCTGTTGCACCATGGCCACTTCCTGGACTTTTTGTTGTTCGAGTTCCGCTTGCTGCTGGGATAATTCCTGTACGCGCTCCAACTCGGCCGCGATAATCGCCTGCGTGGTCTTTTCGAGTTGTTCCTGCTTGGCGGTCACGACCTGCTCGAATTCCTGTTTGGCCGATGATACTTCGGCTTCCTTTTCTTGCTCCAGCCTGGCCAGCTTGAGATCAAGCTCCTGTTGCTTCTCTCTTTTGAGCTCCTCCTTTTGCCTTTCCACTTCCTGTTCGTGCTCGAGTTCGAACTTGGCGACCAGCGTTTCATACTGCATTGAAGCCTGGGTTTGTTGCTCGGCCAGCATTTGCGTAAATTCCTCGACCAGCTGTTTCGCTTTCTGCTCGCGCTCCGCCTCGATTTCTTCCAGCGACTTGACCGCATTTTGCGCCAGCATTTCTCGTCGTTCCTGCCTGGCCTGTTCAGCCGCGGCGACTTCTTCCTGCAGCTTTTTATAATCGGCGGCGATCTGTTCGATCATTTCCTGGCTTTTTTCTTGCGAGGCGATGATTTCGTCACTGGAGTAAATCATGAACACGATCGCCAGCACGGCGAACAGATCGATCATGGGAATCAGTGCATCGATGGTTTTCGTTTTATTCGTATCGGCTTTGGCGGTGAACATGGTCTGCGTTTCGGTTGTAGACGGAATCCGTGATTAATGGCGTGTATCGAGAATATTAATAATAGGCCAGATTTTTAAAAAACCACGGCCAATGTGATACATTTCACAACCGCCGCTCGAATTGATCGTGCTTGCCGGCTCGTCCGGGGCTTTGGGGTGAGGTTAAAAGCTTAGATAAAACAATACTTTATCTGGATTTTTCGAGCATTCGTTTAAGATCCGGGAAGGCGAAAAAATCGGTACCGATTAGTTGCTGGCGAGGCGTCAAATCGGCTGAAAATCAGGTCAGGATAAATTTGACCGGGTGGATGGTGAACTTCTTTGACGTTCTAATTTCGAGCCACGTCTGCGGTGGTTACAACGCCGCCTGCAGATTGTGCACCGGATTGAGCGGGCGTCCGTAGCGGCGAAATTCGAAATGTACATGGTAACCGGTGGCGTTGCCGGAGCGGCCGACAGTGCCGATGATATCCCCCTGCCTGACGCGTTGTCCGCGGTTGACCAGGTTGCGGCTATTGTGCGCGTAGGCGGTTTCGACGCCGCCGCCATGGTCGATCACCACCATGCGTCCATAGTCCCCGCTGCGGCCCGAAAACACGACCCGACCGTCGGCGGCCGCGTGAATCGGTGTTCCGCGCGGCGCGCGCAGATCGATGCCTGCATGGAGACGCCCCCGGCGTTTGCCGAATTTCGACGATACCTGGAATTTTTTCAATGGCCAGGAAAAGTCGGCCGAACGTATTCGAGGTTCGTTGTCGTCGACGGAGGAATCGTAATGGTTGCCGGTATCGGAGGTCGTTGCGGGAACGGTCAGGCGCATGCCAGGCTGCAGTTGCGGCGAATTGGCCCAAGGATTGGCGCGTTGCAACTGTTGCGGCGTGGTTTCGAGCAGGAAAGCGATGGAATGAAAATTATCGCCGGGCTGAACGATGTAGTGACGCGACGTCGAACGCTCGGCCGGCGGGTGAAACGGGGTGCAGGCGGCAAACGTAATCGTCGCCGATAACACAAATACGTATTGCAGTTTCGAAGTAATAAGCGGGTGGCCTCGCTCTAACCTGATACGAACCCATCTTCGGGGATGGGGGCTTAATACCTGCTGAACGAATAATAGCAATAATTACAAGAGATTAGGGCGCTAATCTCGATATGGGCTTAAATTTATAGCGCCTCGAAAAATTAACAAAAACGAAGTTTTACGTGAAAATGTGGCCTCTGTGCTGGTTTCTTTGGCGTAATTCGGGTATTTCCTTGGTAATCAGTAGAACGATCAGTCTGGAGTAGCAATTGTTCGGAAGAAAGAAAGCGGTCGAGGAGCCGCAGGCAGCGGGACTGTCGGGGCGCGATTACGACCGTTTCATGGGTCGTGTCTACAAGATGGTAGGCGTCCATCGAGACAGCGACGCGGTCTACCTGCTGATGGATGAGTATGATTACCTGCAAACTTCGATAGCCGAATTCGAAGCGCTGTATAAACACGTCGAGCAATGGGGGCCCTCGAGGACGCTGCTCTGTCTCGGGCGCTTGATCATTTACAGGCTCGATCGCGAAAAACGCCATAGCCAGGTGCTCGGATATATCGGCAAGTGCCAGGCCATCAACCCACAGTTCATCCTGCCGGAGCTTCCACGGGTCACGTTTTACGCGCGCCAGGCCATCGAGGTGGGCAGGCTGGAGATGGCGAAAAACCTGGTTGTCGATCATGAATCCCGGTACGGGGACTTTGTCGGTAGCGGCGAGTGTGACCGGCTGCTCAAGCTGATCGAGCCCGATATCGACGTTACGGCTTTCAGGTCTGGCGACTGAGCCCGCGTCCTGTTGTTCTAGTTGCCGACGATCTCGAGGCGATCGGTGCCGCGTAACGAGGTCTTATCGTAGGTCTCGGCCTTCAATCGGATCTCGTAACTGCCTTCGCTGACGCGGAAGCCGGTTGTGCGAACGTCGCAAAGCAGGTCGGGGTGGCCATCGGCATTTATATCGACCTGTTTGCACAGGCTCTTGTCGGATTTGCCAACCAGCATCACGTCGATGCCCTCGAGCGTAATCGTGCGCGGGTTGATGGATACCACTTCGAGAGACGGCGATCCCATGATCGCTACCGGGATAATCCGTCCCGAGTTGCGCTTTATCGTGTTCGCCGGGGACTCGGGAATGAGATCGATCTGCATCGATGACTCCGGATCGGAACCGAACAGCTGGCTCGACTGCGCGAGCTGGAAGTCCGCCGTGGCCACTGGCGAAGCCGCATGGCAACAAGCTAGTGCCACACCAATCAAACCTGACTTTACCTGCGCTTTCATTTGCCCGTGCCGCTCGTCACTCGCATCGATTTATCTTTACCCTCGTAATTATGGCCGTTGCCGCCGATCTCAATGGCCCACCAGGGAATAGTATACCTGTTTACCCGCAATTGGTTTTGCCATGAACGCTGGACGTTTTCCTCGGTATTTCGCTAACCCTTTAGAGAAACGGGTATACTATTGCCCTCAGTTACAGACCAGGAGAGGAGCGTGGAATCCACACCGCTAATGGCCGACCTGCAAAGAGCCTTCGACCTCTTGAAGCAGGTTGATGAAAGCAGGCTGGAGTTTGATCCTGATCCGAATGTTTCGGCCGACATTCGCCAGCTAACGGGGTTGCTGGAGTATCCGACAGAGTCCCACCGGGCGAATCTGCGGGCCAGAATCGACGCCGTCGCAAGTGCGGGTAGCGAGTTGGAGCAGCGCGAGCCCTCCGATTACGTGTCGAAACTAATCATCGCCTGCGTAAGGATGGCGCCGCCGAGCGACGATTGACGGATTGCTGCTGACAGCGTCACTCGGATTCGCCCAGACTTTTTCCGATAAAGCGGTTCAAGCCGTCGATATAAGCCTGGCCGCTAACGATGAAGCCATCGTTGTGACCGCCGCGGATATCGAGGAACTGCTTGTCCGCGGGGGCCGCGTCGAACACCAGACGGCCCTCGGCGTAAGGGATGATTTCATCGTTTTTACTATGCACCGCCAGCAACGGGCAGGCGAGGTTGCTGACATACTTCGCGGTGTCGTAGCTGAATTTTGCAAGCCACTTCACCGCTAGAAACGGGTATAGCCGCTGCGCCATCGACGGTACCGAACTGAAGCTGGATTCGAGAATTAACGCGGCAGGCCTGTGCTGGCTGGCCAGCCAGGCGGCGATCGACGACCCCAGCGAGCGGCCAAAGACGATAATTTTACCGGCGTCGACGGCGCGTTTATCGACCAGGTAAGACCAGGCAGCCTCGGCATCGCGGTAGGTGCCCGATTCTGTCGGCTGCCCCTGGCTTCGACCGTAGCCGCGGTAGTCGAAAATGAAAACGTTGAGACGCATGCGGTTGAAAATCGCGATCGAATCCAGCCGGTGCGATATATTGCCGGCGTTGCCGTGAAAAAAGAGCAGGGTTCCGCGGGCATTTTCGCTCGGGATAAACCAGCCGTGTAAACCAACCTTGTCCTCGGTGACCAGTTCGACATCCTCGAACGCAAGGCCGATATGTTGCGGCGTCGCGGTCAGCTCTCTGCCCGCGACATTCGGATAGTAAATAAGGCTCGACTGGCGGAAATAGATCAACGCGGTGAGGCCGGCATAAAGGCCCAGCGCGAGAATCAGAAACTTCGAGACGGTATTCATCTGCAATTAATCGGCTTTGATCCATGGCGGAAATTCGACGGATAGTATACCTGTTTGCCCGCGGCCGGAATCGTATGCGCTGGAAACGCAGTGAATGGCCGTTACCCGGTCATCCCGGCCCCCGCGCCGGGATCTCGCAACCACGGCGCGTCAAAGGATTCCCGCTTGCGCGGGAATGACGGTTACCCCTGCCTCCAGGTCTGCTACAAGCAGTAACCCAACGATGGAAATCTGGGATACAATCGCGCCATGCATAAATCCCTGTCGATCGTCGTATTATTAGCATTGATGGCGAGCGCGTGTGCAACGCGTCCGCCTGGAATAGGTGATCCGATTGAATGGGACAGTCTGCAAAACTGGGCATCGGACAATCAAAGTGACGTGTGGGACGGTTTTCTGAGCAGCTGCCAGAAACTCAGGCACGAATCCTGGCAGGGCGTTTGCCTGCTGGCAAAAAACAGCGGGGATCTGAGCGATGCCGAAGTCAGGGAGTTCTTCGAATCGAATTTCGAGGTCCGACCCGTCTACGCCGAGGGCGGTGAAACCGAGGGCTTGATCACCGGCTACTACGAGCCTTTACTGGAAGGCAGCTGGGAACGCTCCGAGGAATTCCGCTATCCGCTTTACGGCGTTCCGAAGGATTTGCTGATTGTCGATCTCGGCGCTGTTTATCCGCAGCTGAAGAACCTGCGTTTGCGCGGCAAGCTGGATGGAAACAGGGTAGTGCCTTACTACGATCGCGCCCAGCTGGATGACGATCATGATTTACTCGAGGGCACGGAAATTTTGTGGGTCAACAGCCTGGTCGACGTGTTCTTCCTGCACGTCCAGGGTTCCGGGCGAATTCAGCTTACCGACGGTTCCACGGTTGCGGTGGGCTATGCCGGGCAAAACGGCCATCCGTATCAATCCATCGGCAAGGTTTTGATAGAAATGGGTGAGCTCGAAAAAGATGCCGTTACGCTGTTTACGATCAAGGACTGGTTGAAATCGAACCCGGGCCGCTTGAACGAGGTCCTCGCGAAGAACCCGAGTTACATATTTTTCGAACTGAGGGACGGCCAGGCCGATGGACCGCTGGGCTCTCTCAACGTGACGCTAACCCCTCGGCGCAGTATTGCGGTGGATCGGAACGTGATTCCTCTGGGGGCACCGGTATGGTTGCAGACCACTTTGCCGGACGAACGGCAATCACCGCTCAACCGGCTAATGCTGGCACAGGATACCGGCGGCGCCATCAAGGGTCATGTTCGAGCCGATGTCTTCTGGGGAAGGGGGGACGAGGCGGAAAAACTGGCGGGGTTGATGAAGCAACAGGGGAAGCTTTTCGTATTGTTACCCAGGGGATATTCGATAAAGAAAAGCGAGGCCGATTAAAGGCGGCAAGATCATCAGGCTGGCGCTCGACTGATTGGTCAATTATTAAGCGGTCAGCTAATCTCGAAATCAAAAAGGGCCACCGTTTCCGGTGGCCCTCGAGTTACTTGGGAGAAAGACGTCAAGGCGTCGGTTTAACCGGGCCTGGCCAAAGGCCTGCTGGTCTCTCAGCCTTTTCTTAAACCTCGGTATCTCCGAACCTTTTGACACCTTTCTCCAATATCTCTGTAGACACTAGATCACCTCCTTCATGTTGTTGCAGATAGTATGGAGCATGCCACAAATTCCGGATCTGTCAATGTCACGATGCCTTTCCATATCGAAGCGGAAGTTGCCGGCGGATGATCTTCCGCGCTAGCGTTATAGCCGCCATAGAGCCGAAATTAGTCAACAAAGGCATGCAAATAAAGGGATAAACCGCTACACTGCGCCACCCTTTGCCCCGGACCTGCCCCATGCCTGCCGACCCCATCACTCAGTTTGCCGATATGGCGCTGAGCCCTCCGCTATTAAAGGCGCTGAACACTCTCGGATACGAAGTGCCCACCGCGATCCAGGCGCGAACCATTCCGTTACTGCTGCAGGGCCGGGATGTCCTTGGCCAGGCGCAAACCGGCACCGGCAAAACGGCGGCCTTCGCGCTGCCGTTACTGTCGAATCTCGATCTGAAGCAAAAGGCGCCGCAAGTGCTGGTGCTGGCGCCGACCCGCGAGCTCGCGATTCAGGTTGCCGAAGCGTTTAAATCCTATTCTTCACAACTGAAATCTTTTCACGTTTTACCGGTTTACGGCGGGCAGGAATACGGCACCCAGATTCGCGCGCTGCAGCGCGGCGTGCATGTTCTGGTCGGCACCCCGGGCAGGGTGATGGACCACATGCGTCGCGGAAATATAAAGCTCGACCAATTGAAGACCCTGGTGCTCGACGAGGCCGATGAAATGCTGCGCATGGGATTCATCGATGACGTGCAATGGATTCTGGAGCAGACCCCGAAACAGCGACAGATAGCATTGTTTTCCGCAACCATGCCGACCGCAGTGCGGAAAATTAGCAGGCAATACCTGCGCGATCCGGCTGAAGTTACGATCGAGGTCAAAACCACCACCGCGGAAACCATTCGTCAACGCTACTGGCCGGTAAGCGGCACCCACAAGCTGGATGCGCTGACCCGAATTCTCGAGGCCGAAAGTTTCGATGCGATGCTGGTTTTCGTGCGCACCAGGACCGCAACCCTCGAACTAGCCGACAAACTCGACGCGCGGGGGTACAGCGCCGTTGCGCTCAATGGCGACATCGCGCAGAAAAACCGTGAACGCATCATAGAGCAGCTAAAAGCCGGCAAGCACGATATCCTGGTTGCCACCGACGTCGCCGCGCGCGGCCTCGATGTGGCCAGAATCAGTCACGTCATCAATTACGATATTCCGCACGACACCGAGGCCTATGTGCATCGCATCGGCCGTACCGGACGTGCCGGGCGTGAAGGCGACGCCATCCTGTTTGTCGCGCCGCGTGAAAGGCGCATGCTGCAGGCGATCGAAAACGCGACGCGCAAGCAAATCGAGTTAATGGAATTGCCGTCGACCGACATGGTCAACAATCGCCGCATCGAGCTATTCAAGCAGCGCATTAGCGATACGCTGGCCGAGGAGGACCTAAGCCTGTTCAGGGGGTTGATCGAGCAGTACCAGCAGGAAAGCCGGGTCGACGCGCTCGATATCGCCGCCGCGCTGGCCAAACAGGTGCAGGGGCGGGCGCCATTTTTATTATCCGGCAAGGCGGCGGCGGTGCCGGCCCGCGAACTGCAGCGGGACGATTCCAGGGGGCAAAGAAACCCTCGTCGCGACAGTCGGGCCGGCGATGACGAAGGTGGGCGCAAAACGCATCGCGATCGACCCTCGGCCGACAACCAGCCGCTGGAGGCGGGAATGGATCGCTTTCGCATCGAGGTC
>Ga0224508_10003499_pt1 | contig 12964 bp, 15 predicted proteins | sample SF_Jan12_sed_USG_4_FD_170157 | JGI IMG/M metagenome (GOLD analysis project Ga0224508, IMG submission 170157) | Sediment microbial communities from San Francisco Bay, California, United States - SF_Jan12_sed_USGS_21 | ecosystem: Environmental > Aquatic > Marine > Sediment | place: USA...
GTGTGCATATAGTGAAATATAGATTAAAAGGAAGTTATGATTTTTCGTCAGTTATTTGAAGCTAGTTCTTCTACTTATACATACATTATTGCTTGTCAAGAACAAGGTGTTGTCGCGCTCATTGATCCTGTATTAGAGACGGTTGAACGTGACTTAGAGATTATTCGCCAACTAGATTTAAAACTCACTTACACAATCGATACGCATATACATGCAGATCATCTTACTAGTGCTACTAAGCTTAAAGCATTGACTGATTCTAGAATTGTTTATCCTAAACAAGCAGATTTACCTTGTGCAGACATGCAAGTAGAAGATGGTAAGGTTTTTCGTATTGGTTCAATAGAACTACATCCACTGTTTACACCAGGGCATACAGATCATCATTATGCATATTTAATTAATCAAGGACCGCAGCAAATGGTGTTTACGGGTGACGCCTTGTTAATTGATGCTTGCGGTCGTACCGATTTTCAATCTGGTGATGCAGGTCAACTGTACGACAGTATCCAAGAAAAACTATTTTCTTTACCTGATGAGACCTTGGTCTATCCGGCGCATGACTATGCTGGGTATTATGTAACAAGCATTGCGCAAGAGAAGGCTCGTAATCCTAGGTTGGGTAATGACATCCCTAAAGAAGAGTTTATTGCTATTATGAATGGCTTAGATTTGCCTTATCCGAGAAAGATAGATTTTGCAGTTCCGGGTAATGAGGCATGTGGTGTTTGTCCTCCAAATGTACCCGATTATTTACGTAGTCCTTGTGAAGTACACGATCAAGGATAGCAATCTAATTGGTTGCTATTTTAGTTATAGTCACATGAGCCATAGAATTGGCTGGGAATAAGTTCGCTATCTAAAATTGTGTTTCTGCTATGTGCAGATTTTCCATGAATGTCCACAGTAGTAGTGAGTACATTGCCTCGCTCGTTTATTTCTACAAAAGTAAAACCACCACCTGTAGGGTATAAATCAACATCGCTTATACCATTCTTACGAATCACTTGAGCTTCACTGGTTTCAATATCTACAGTAAAAGTTAACTGCATTATTTCAGTAGTGGGTTCTACTTGTTTAACTGAGGCAAAAGTATCGTAATCACAAGTGATGGTGGTGAGTGCAGAATATACCTTCTGGTTGAAGGTGAAAAATAGGATAATTGTGAGTATAAATGCTTTCATTAAGATAGTATGTAAACATCGTAGTAAGGCTCAATAGGTATATCGGCTATAGCAGTAGAAACTTTAGCCAATAAACCAAGCGTGTTCTAACAAATATGCTTATCACACAAAAAGATATTCTAAAATCCAGGCCGCCATTTTTAATGCAATCGGCTACACAAGAGTGGTTGCTGATAGAGAGTATTGTTCTGTTTGAAGACAATCTCAATCTGGCTATTATTGAAAAAATAGACGGAAGCTTTTCTAAGCGTGCTATTCAATTAAGCGAGACGCCCTTTCATGTGGGTGCTGATGTTTGGGAGCTTAATTACGGAGCAACGTTGATGACGCTCAATCACGAAATTCTTAATGGACATCCTGCTAAGCAATTATGGCAAGAGTGGCTTAGCAGTAATAGGTAGGTTTAGGTATTGTCTTATAATGCACCACTGCATTGGCAATCAGCAAAGATAAATACAAATAATCCGCATAGATAAATAATCGAATAACCAAATAAACGTTTAGTGCTTTGATGAGTGATTGGTTTGCGTGCAAAATCTATGGTGATGACTAAATAGATAATGCCTAATACTAGTGCTGCAATGAGATAGATTGGGCCGGCTAACTTAAACCAATACATGGTAGTACTAACTGGGATTAGTACAATGGTATAAAGCAACATCCTAAATTTGGTAACTTCCATGCCACTAACAACGGGTAGCATGGGTAAATTAGCGCGACGGTACTCATCAGCGCGTAGTAATGCCAATGCCCAAAAGTGTGGTGGCTGCCAAATAAACATAATTAAAAACATGACCATGGCTTGCCAACTTATATCGTTGGTAACAGCTGCCCAACCAATTACCGGTGGTAGTGCTCCCGCGACGCCACCAATTTCTGTGCATAGTGGTGAAGTGCGTTTTAACCAGATGGTATAAATCACTACATAGAAAAAAGTAGTGCCTAGTGCTAAGTATGCGGTTAGTGGGTTTACTAAATAAAATAAAATTGCGAATGAAGAAATGCTTAATAGCGCACCTAGCCATAGTGCTTGTTGTGGCTGTAATCTGGATGTAGGTAATGCACGGTTACGTGTACGTGCCATGAGTTTATCAACCTCACGATCTACGTAATTGTTTAACGCGCCACTTGAGGCAGAGGCTAAACCTGTGCCAATGAGTGTATAAATAACTAAGTCTACTGGTACATAACCACCACCAGCTAACCACATGCCGGTAAAAGTAGTAAGCAAGACTAATAAAGCAATGCGTGGTTTACTTATCTCAAATAAATCACTTACTTGGGTGCGAACCGCTGAGATGGTTGCATTCAAAATCAAAACTCCAAAGTTGAATGGGAAGTATAGCGGTTTTTAATCTTAAGAATCTTGCGAATTAGTTATATCCTTAACAGGATAGATTGTATTCTCTGCATTTCTATTTCTTTAGAAATAGATTGGATAATACTTTGCTATATATGTGGATTTATTAGCCACTTTGGATCTGTTACAAGTGGCCCAGATAAACTATGTAAGAATTGTGTTAGTTGTTTTTTTTCTTTTCCGCTTAGCTGCAAAGGTTTGATCTCATTGTGTCCAATCATTGCTAATGGTGCTCGATTGTAATGTTCAATAACCTCTTCTAGGGTAGTTAATTGTCCTGCATGCATATATGGCGCGGTATCTGCCACATTTCTCAATGTAGGCACCTTATGTGTAGCAATTAATTCGTCACCCGTTTTTACAAAGCGTAATTCTTTACATTGCTTTGAATCTGCATCACTAAATTCTCCTTGGCAATTGAATGGGTCTGTTAAAACTATACGTAGTCCAGTTGCACGACCTAAACTAGGTAGTTGGCGAGCCGCAGATATGATACCGGTATTATGAAATTCATTATTAGTTAATAACGGTCCGTTATGACAATTAATACATTGCGCTTTACCAATAAATAATTTTAAACCTGCAATTTCATTTTTGCTAAGTGATTTTAATTTTTCTGCATCATTGTTGATTATCCCATCCACATAATTATCAAACCTTGATGAAGCTGGTTGTAGTAATCTTTGATAAGCAGCAATAGATTTCGCCATGTTTACAAAGACCACATTTACAGCTTTTTGGTCTTTGGTTTGCATAGCCTGCCAGGCATTATTAAGCTCCTGGTTATCTACTGGAGCTGCGGCTTTTGGAAAGCGTTTCTTGTTCGATAAATTTGGCATGGAACCAAATAATTCTTCGTAGCGTTGGCGGTAATTTTTATCTGTAAAAATAATGTGTGCAAACTGAGTTCTAGAGCCTGCATGTTCTAAAGTATTCTCCAGTGGGGCTAAAGCTTGTGACCATTGACTATCACTGCGGCCATTCCAGAATTGCCATGGACTGTAGGCTGCTCCTACTAAGGTAGGGGAGTTGCGAATGCCTGCTTGCGCACCTGCGGCTGTTGCTAAACCATCTGTGAAGTAGAGTTCGGGTATGTGGCAAGTCGCACATGAAATTTTAGAATTGTGACTGAAACGCTCATCAAAGAATAACAGTCTACCAAATTCTGCTGCTCTTAGATTGTCTGCGAATGCATTGCTGTGGTCTTTAGGAAGAGGTGGTAGTTTATCTATTGATAAAGATTGTAAGATTTTAATTTCATCTGCAGACCAATCGGGGAGATTGTTATGTTGGTAGATCCACGATACGAATATAGAAACTAAAACAATTACAGTAATCGCGAAGAATGCATTGCGAGAAAGCTTCGGCATTAGCTGTTTTATAACTTAAGGTTAAAAGTGACAGCATCGCTTATATTTTCATTTGTGATAGAAATAGTTATTGTCCACCATCCAAGCATATGAAACTTCATGCCTTCAAGTAAGTAACAACCATCGCCAAAATTCTTTGTTATCTGCGGTTGTGTAGGAAGCCCATGATTATGTTCTGGCATGCCTCCAATCACGCTAACTTCTGCGTTTGATAGAGCTTTACCATCTTTATCTTTAATAAATATTTTCCAGGCATGTAAGTTATTAATTTCAATAGGCTCCAGCTTGCTCATATAGCTAACTTGGAAGTGCCCATTATCTGATAATTTATTTGATCTAAGGTCTGCTTCAGAGAATGCAGAATTACATAGGGTTAAAGTTATAAAAATAAGTATTAAGCGTTTCATGATTTAAAAAATTTCCGTAAACGAGTAAAACCACCACTCATTAACCAATAATTTAGTTGTAAAAATACTGCTAAGCCTATTATCGCAGGTATATACCCCCATTTGCTACCACCTACTTGAAAAGGGAATACTGCAGTATATGTTTTTTCTTGATCAGGAATTTTAGCGGTGACAATGCCAATATAATATTCCTCATCAGTGAAATCGTATTGCGCTAAATACACGCCATCAAGATTGTAAGAGGGGGGTTGGTAAAAGACTGTTTGCTGCTGTATGTCATTTATTTTTTCTATATCTTCAAGCTTCGCAAAGCGGCCAAGTTTTTGTGCATCTTTTATTATTCGGAAGTCTACTAGCATGTCACGCAAACTATCATGTAGATATTCCATGACAAACACACTTTCACCAGTTACAGGAATATCTTCACAAAATTCTTTGTGTTTGCTGATTTGCGGTTGATAGATAGTGAAATGTGCTTTAAAAAAGCCGACTTCAATTATGCACACATCTTCTTCAAGAAATACGCCGCCATGTGCATGAGCTTCCGCGCTGAATAGGGCTAGGCCTATTATAAGTAATGTAAAAACGAGTGAGGACTTACTATAGCAAAGAAAAATATTTTTAAAATGAATAGTGAAGAAGGTTATTCCAATAATAGCTTAATGTGCTTTTTTCCCATGGTGTTCCACTACAGGAGCTTCTTCAAGACCAAAGTATGTGGCTCTTTGAAATTTTGTGTACTTACCCTCAATTGACATCAAGATAATAAGGACCAATAAGCACAAAGGAGGCACCAGTATTGCACTAATCAATGCAATGCGTTCCCATGTCATGTGCATAAATATAGCGACAATGAAGCCTGCTTTTAACATCATAAAGATGATAATTAGATTCCATCTAAGCGCACCTTGAAACTGAAAATAATCTACTAGATATGAAAATGTACTAAGTACAAACAACAATATCCAAATCCAAAGATAAATGCTAAGCGGATGTTCTTGATGTCCTGTATCTGACACTGACATGGTTATACCTCACCAAAGATAAAAGAATGCAAAAATAAATACCCAAACTAAATCTACAAAGTGCCAATAAAGACCACAAATTTCTACAATGTCGTAGCCTTTTTTCTCATAACGCCCATTGAGCACTCCGATGGCAACGTAGGTTAAATAAATTACCCCCCCTGACACGTGCCCACCATGAAAGCCGGTAATCATAAAAAAGCAGGCACCAAATTGTGGTGCGCCAAAGGGATTACCCCAGGGACGTACGCCTTCTTCAACTATAAGCTTGGTCCACTCAAAAGCTTGCATGCCGACGAATACCAAACCAAATGCTGCTGTGATGAATAGCAGAAGAGCTGTTTTGCCACGATCACGTCGATAACCATAGTTCACTGCCAGCGCCATAGTGCCGCTGCTGGTGATCAATACAAATGTCATGATCGCAATAAGAATTAAAGGAATCGGTTCACCGCCAAAACTCAATGCAAAAATCTCGCTCGAATTTGGCCAAGGCATGGTTGAACTGGTGCGCACCTTCATATAGCCAGTGAGGAATGAAGTAAAGATAAAGGTGTCACTTAAGAGGAAGATCCACATCATGGCCTTACCCCAATGCACCTTAAATACTTCTTTATCTTCTCCCCAGTCGGTTACTAATTCAGTTACTACACCGCCCTTAGCAACTTGTCCTGAACTTTCTGACATGTGATTTTATTCCTTCGTAATAGATAAAATATTTCTAGATCAATTTAAGTCGAGAGTAGCAATGCAAATAACACTAACCAAACTAATAATAAAAAGTGCCAATAAATTGCGCATAGTTCGACTGCAGTGCGTACTTTGTATACTTCAACTTTATTTTGTAATTTAAATACAGTTTTACTCCATACCCAGAGCCCACCTAAAATATGTAGCGCATGAGCTGCTGTGAGTAAATAGAAAAATGCATTGGCAGGATTGCTTGAGAGTATATAACCATTATTATGCAATACTTGCCACGCCCAAAGTTGTCCGCCAATAAATGCAAAAGTAAACAGCCCGGCAATCATCAAGTTTGATTTAACACCGCCTACTCGATTTTTTATTGCAGCATTTCTTGCACGTTGAAAAAAGATACTGCTAAAAATTAATAGCACGGTATTCAGCCACAACACAACTGGTTCTGGGGCAACAGTCCAATCGCCAAAATCCATTCGTTGAAAGTAGGCGCTGACGAAAAGCGAAAATAATGAACTGGCAACTGCTAGAAAAACTATCAGACCAATTTTTGCAGATGAAATTGAAAATGGCCCCCCCGCGTGATGCTGGCCTACAAGGCCCTCTTCAGCCCAGGGCTGAACGTTTAAGGTTTGACGTACGAGCCAAAATACGACCGCACCCATAATTACGGCTAGAACGATAAGGGTTGAAGCCATGACTAGGTCTCTACTTCGTGTTTAGAGTTTTCACTTGGCACTTCATTCTGAGGAATAAAATCTTCATCAGCACCAGGAACACTGTAGGAGTAGGCCCAACGATAGACGACAGGAAGTTCTGGCCCCCAGTTACCATGTTTAGGGGGTGTATCTGGTGTTTGCCATTCTAAAGTGGTTGCGCGCCATGGGTTACTATCGGCTTTCTTGCCATTAAACAAGCTCCATATGATGTTAAAGATGAACAGTAGTTGCGCGGTTCCCACGATTAATGCCGCAATAGTAATACTTGCGTTAATAACCTGTACCGAATCAGGGAATGACAAAGTAGTTCCATAAGCAAAATAACGGCGTGGCACACCCAGTATGCCAATGTAGTGCATCGGCAAGTAAATGGCATATGTTCCAAGGAAGGTAACCCAAAAATGAATTTTACCCATGGTGTCATTTAGCATGCGACCGGTAAACTTCGGATACCAGTGGTACATTCCGCCGAATACGATTAAGAAAGGTGAAACACCCATCACCATATGGAAGTGCCCAATAACAAAGTATGTATCAGAAAGCGGCACATCTACTGCGACATTGCCTAAGAATAGTCCTGTTATACCGCCATGTATAAAGGTAAAGATAAATCCAATCGCAAACAGCATCGGTACATTTAAGTGAATGTTGCCATGCCAAAGTGTTAGTACCCAGTTATAGACTTTAATCGCTGTCGGTACGGCAATAATCAATGTCGTGGTAGCGAAGAAAAATCCAAAGTAAGGATTCATGCCACTTACATACATATGGTGTGCCCAAACGATAAAGCTTAAGCCGCCAATCGCAATTAAGGCCCATACCATCATGCGGTAACCAAAAATATTTTTTCTCGCATGTGTGCTGATTAAGTCTGATGCGATACCAAACATGGGTAGCGCTACGATATAAACTTCTGGGTGACCAAAGAACCAAAACAGGTGTTGGAATAAAATAGGTGTGCCGCCTGATGTGCTACTTACTTCTCCCAAATCTGATATGGCCGGCATAAAGAAGCTTGTGCCCAACGTAGCATCTAATAGCATCATGATGGCCGCAACTAATAAGGCAGGGAAAGCGAGCAAACCTAAGATAGTTGCCATAATAATGCCCCACACCGATAACGGCATACGCATGAGGGTCATGCCGCGCGTGCGTGCTTGAAAGGCTGTGGTGACGTAATTTAGACCACCCATTGTGAATGCAACAATAAATAATGCTAATGAGATGAGCATTAAAATTATGCCCATTCCAGAACCTGCCGAACCTTCAGTGATGGCTTGTGGCGGATACAAAGTCCAACCGGCGCCCGTAGCGCCACCTGGCACAAAGAAACTTGAACATAAAACAAGTACAGACGCTAGATACACCCAAAAGCTGAGCATGTTCATATACGGAAAGGCCATATCTCTAGCGCCACACATCAGGGGAATTAGAAGATTGCCAAAACCACCAAGGAAAAATGCTGTAAGCATAAATACCACCATGATCATACCGTGCATGGTTACCGCTGAGTAATATTCATTCGGTTGAATTAAATCAAAAATGCCTGGGAAGCCGAGTTGTAAGCGCATCATCGCTGATAAAGCTAATGCCACTAATCCCACTGCGGTTGCGACAATAATGTATTGAATACCAATTACTTTATGATCTTGGCTCCAGACATAAGCGCCTATCCAAGTCTTTGGGTGAGCAAGCTCTTGCCCTTTGTCGGCTAATGCAACGTGTGCCATATCGTTACCTCATTACTAAGTTCTATTGCTGTTAACTAAAAATAAAATCTATAAAGAATTAATGTAAGCGATAATGTCTTGCATTTTTTCTTCATTTAAACTTAATACCATTGATTCCATTTGTCTGCCGGTTACATCTCCAGGATGTGCTCCACGCAAACCATGTTTAAAATTCTTAAGTTGAGTAAGTAAATACCAATCACTCATACCTGCAATGCGTGGTGCATTAACAGACCATTTCCCTTCCGCTTGTCTACCATGACACTTGCTACAGGTTTCATAGAGATCTTTACCTTTGTCGATATTGCCCTTGATAGTTTGTGCGGCAGGCTTATCTGGAAGTGATGCGATATAAGCAGAAACATTATTTATTGCAGATTCATCTATTAGTGTTGCAGCCATCGGTGCCATTTGTGCGCCAAAAGTATCTTCTGGGTTTGTTCCGCGTATACCATGTTTAAAATACTCAAGCTGGCGTTTTACATACCAAGATTCTTGACCACTTATTTTCGGTGAATTAAGTGCAGGGTTGCCTTCACCCTCTAAACCATGACAAGAAGCGCAAACTTGGTAGAGCGCTTTACCTGCGTGCGCATCGCCTTGCGGTGCAGCAGCATGTTGAGCATAAGTTTTTTGTTCCGCTAACCATGCTTGGTATTGTTCTTCTTCTTCAACCACCACTTTGCCGCGCATGGTGTGGTGACCAATACCACATAGTTCTTCGCAGAGAATTTCATAAGTACCTATTCGAGTTGGAGTTAGCCATTGCCAGGTGATCATTCCCGGAACTAAGTCCATCTTCACGCGGAATTGCGGCACGGTGAAATTGTGCAACACATCTTTAGAACGCAGGTTGAATTTAACCGGCTGATCAAGGGGTATATGCAATTCATTAGTTGTAATTAATACATCATCTTGGCCGTAAGGATCGTCGGCATTCATGCCGAATGGATTATCGATACTGATTTTTCTAGAATCGACTGTGCCAAGCCGACCGTCTTTACCTGGCAAGCGGAAGCTCCACTGCCATTGTTGTCCTACCGCTTCAACAATATTGGCATCTTCAGGTGGCGATACGAACTTAGCCCAAACGACTAAACCCGGTGCAAGCATAGCGACAACACCAACGGAAGTGATGATTGTCAGCCAAATCTCAAGTTTTTTATTTTCTGGTTCATAGGCTGCACGCTGATCTTTGTTTTTATTACGGAACTTTATAATGCAATAGGCCATAAAAAGATTAGCCAAGACAAAAACAAGCCCACAAACTATAAAGGTGATCGTCACCGTGTTATCCATGTCCCCCCAGTTAGAGGCAAGTTCAGTGAAATACCACGGACTCATAAAATGGAAAATTATAGATCCGATGACTAAAAGAATAATTACAATGGCAATTGCCATACTTATACTCCCAATTTATAAGATGACTTCATGAGACAGCAGTCCCACACTGACAGTCAATAAAAATCAAAGTAAACAAACCTAGTAAATATAAAATTGAAAAGCCGAATAGTTTTTTTGAGCTTTTGTGCGTAATCGGCTTGCGTGCAAAATCTATAGTTAACACTAAATAAGTAATACCAAGAATCGAAGCTAAAACTAGATAAGTAGGACCCACTAGTTGCAGCCAATACATTGCTAAACTAGTTGGTATTAAAGCGATGGTATAAAGCAACATGCGGGTTTTAGTTGCTTGGTCGCCATGTGTAACAGGTAACATTGGTAACTTTGCTTGGCGATATTCATCTTTACGTAATAAAGCAAGTGCCCAAAAATGTGGTGGCTGCCAGATAAACATAATTAAAAACATCATTAGTGCGGGCCAACCAATTTCATTGGTAACTGCTGCCCAGCCAATCACTGGCGGCATTGCACCTGCTATGCCGCCAATTTCAGTGCATAAAGAAGAACTGCGTTTTAACCAAATGGTGTAAATAACTATATAGAAAAAAGTTGTAGCCTGAACAAGGATTGCAGTTAATGGATTAACTAAATAAAAAAGTATTGCGAAAGACCATAAACTTAACATCACACCAAGCCATAGTGCTTGTTGAGGATGTAGTCGAGAAGATGGTAAAGCACGCATTCGTGTGCGTGCCATAAGTTTATCGACTTCACGGTCAACATAATTGTTGAATGCACCACTTGCAGCCGAAGCAAGGCCAGTACCCAGTAAAGTGAACAGAATGAGATCAAATTCTAATGTTGTACTTGCAGCTAACCACATTCCAGTAAATGTGGTTACTAGCACGAGTAGCGTTATGCGAGGCTTGCAGATTTCAACAAGGTCAGCTGCTAAGCTGTGGTTTGCAGATATCGTTACACTCATTGGTTTAATTCTTTATTATTATAATAAGTGTTGTCGAAGATTAATTTTCTAAGCGTTTTAATCGACTAAATGGGTTAAAATACTGAACATCTGTTGCGACTAGCTCTGCCTCAGGGTGCTTCTTAGCCATAACATCTTTCACTGTTAGTTCTTGGTTTTTCCATACGTAAATTAGAATTAAGTATTTCCCGGCTTCTAAGTCATCATGAAATTTAGCGAGTTTTCTATTTTCACAAGCAACACCTGCAAGTCCACCTTCCCAAATTCCAAATAATGTAAACAAAGCAAGCACTATGAGGTAAACATATTCTGGCATGTTTGGCCCGAAAGGTTTGAAATACATTAATGCGCCTGCAGCAAATACCCCGATAATGAAACCAATTAATGCACCTATGCCGCCATCACGAACTACATCTAATGTTTCTAAATAATTACTAGAATGTAATTTTTCTTTACCCAGGCCGGTTTCGTCTTTACTGACGACATGTATAAACCAATCATTAATACCAACTTCGTGTAAGTCATCTGATATTTGCTGAGTACTTTTTAAAGTGGGCGAAAGATAGTAATTAGTTTTCATTGATACTCTACCTCCAGTTAAGCATCCTAATTAAAATACATACATTAAAAGTTACTCTAATATTTTGTGGGTAACCAATAATGAAGCTTTTGCTGCATCACTAATTTATCGACAATTCTATTTAATTTAAACTGCTAAATTTTTTTATGAACTTCGTTTATTATTCTTATAAGTGCTACGTTCTTTTATAAGTATTATTTAAGTTGATCATAGGCTGATAACAAGAGTTTATTATGCATGATAAAAAGAGGTCTATTTATAATAATTTTGAATGTCTTTCATAAACAATTTTAAAAATATTGAATTCAGACTCACTGAATACGATTAAATTTATTTCCTTCATTTGTAAAACTAATCAATATACTATTTTTTACTATTATTTGATTTACCTTTAAACACAATAAATCAAAAATTCTATTGTTAGGAATAAATACCCTTTAATAGCAAAGTGTATTAAAGGGCGCTCGCCAAGCATATTCAACAAAGCAAAGTCATTGCGGATGTTTGATGCTTTTTAAACTAAAACTCAAGCTAAGTGTCATAAAATTAATTCTTGTATTATGGACCTTTCGGTCCATAATAAACTTGCGGAGGAACTAACTACTATGACATTGGGAAGACCGATTGAATTTAATCCTGGTATTGCGCTAGATGCTGCCATGCATGAATTTTGGCGCAATGGCTATGAAGCAACGTCCTTGCAAGATTTGCTAAATAGTATGGGTCTTTCAAAAAGTAGTTTTTATCAAACTTTTTCAAGTAAAGAAAAGTTGTTCCACCAATGTTTAAAACATTACCAAGAACAAATGGCGATAAAACTAGAAAAAGATCTAAGCAGATCGTCATTAGGTATTGATTTTATTCAACAAGCTTTTTCAGATATTGCGGATGAAGCCAAAAAAGAGAATGAACAAAAAGGATGTTTGGTAATTAATACTGCAAATGAGTTTGGTCAAAAAAATAGTGAAATCGCAATCATCGTGAAACAGAGTATTGATAGGTTCGAGAGAATATTTTTAAAAGCTGTCAAACGCGCACAAAGTGAAAGTGATATTTCCGAAACTAAAAATGCAACAGTATTAGCACAATATCTTGTAGGAAATATGGGTGGAATAAAATCCATGGTGAAGGCGGGTATGAGTAAAAAACAAATTAATCAAATTGTAGACGTGATCATTGAATCACTCATATCAAAATAAGTAAGGAGAGAAGTATGGCTTGTTTAAATTCTATTGTAATTAATGCACCCATTGAAAAAGTATGGGGAAAAATTAAAAACTTCCATGATTTTTCATGGGCGCCAAATGTAATTACTAAATGTGAAGTCGTTGGGAATAAGTCTGGTACTGAAGTGGGTGCCAAGCGTATTTTAAATGAAGCGTTTCATGAAACGTTAACCGGTTTTAATGAAGCCGAACATCGTTTTCAATATTCTATCGACGATGGTCCATCGCCATTATCAAAGGATGATGTAAAAAACTACAAAGGCGATATTTATCTTATTCCGATTACCAATAACAACACAACCGTAATGACATGCAAATCATCGTGGCAATCTGCA
>Ga0224508_10003500_pt1 | contig 12962 bp, 6 predicted proteins | sample SF_Jan12_sed_USG_4_FD_170157 | JGI IMG/M metagenome (GOLD analysis project Ga0224508, IMG submission 170157) | Sediment microbial communities from San Francisco Bay, California, United States - SF_Jan12_sed_USGS_21 | ecosystem: Environmental > Aquatic > Marine > Sediment | place: USA: California...
TCTGTTTGTCGGTCATCACCCGACCGATGCGGTGGCGGCGGTGCTGATTCACGAGTTGACTCATCTTCTCAACCGGCGAGTCTTCGCCGACACGATCCCTCCGTGGCTCGAGGAAGGCTTGGCGAACGATCTGGCGTTTTGCCGCATTGATTCGCGCGGGCGGACAGATCTGGGCACGGTCGGCGGCCGCAATGTCGTGGTCGAACAGCCGGAGTACGATCCGGGAGGCTTTATCCGGGTCGACAAGAGCGTGCGGCTGACCGGTCCCGTCGCCTCGCTTCGAATCCTCAAGGAGCAATGGCGGCGGGGTGAGGCCGTTTCGCTTGCACGGCTCACACAAACGCCGTGGGTCGAGTTCTCAAGCCCACAACATCGAGAGCTTCACTACAGCACCAGCGTCTTTCTGGTTCGGTATCTCCTGGATAGTGGCGACAAGAAGGTGGCGGAGGGGTTTCGGACTTTTCTTCATGCTGTCGCCGGAGGTGAGCCGGCAGACGGCTTGGAGTTGGAGCGCCATATCGGTACGTCGATCGTGGAGCTCGAGGCACATTTCGAGGCGTGGTTATCGAAGCAGCGGCTTCCCAGTTGAACATGAGAGAAAACAACTACAGGCCATCCAGATGGCTGCGGGCCATCCTGAGTCTCGCCGTCCTATCGGCCGTGGGGGCCGAGGCCACCGGCGGGCTACCTCCGTTCACCGAAGTCGCCGTGGAATCGGGGGTGGAGTTCGTGCACTTCAACGGCATGTCCGGGGAGCTCTACTTCCCCGAGAATGTAGGCGCCGGCGTCGCCGTTTTCGACTTCGACAACGACGGTGATCTGGACCTCTACCTGCGTCAAGGCGTTCTTCTGGGTACCGACAAGAAGATGGCCGATGCGCTGTTTCCACCTCCCGCAGGAGCGCCACCGGGCGACCGATTGTTTCGCAATGACTCGTTCGGTGGCACGGAGTTTCCCGCGCTGCGCTTTGTAGATGTCACCGAAGCTAGCGGTATCCGGGCCGAGAGCTATGGAATGGGAGTCGCTGCCGCCGACTACGACGGAGATGGAGCGGTCGATCTCTATCTGACGAACTTCGACGCCAACCAGTTGTGGAAGAACAACGGTGACGGTAGTTTTTCGAACGTCACCACCAAGGCAAGGGTCGGCGCCGACCAGTGGAGCGTCAGCGCCAGTTTCCTCGACTACGACGGGGACCGGCAACTCGATCTCTATGTCGGCAACTATGTCGACTTCAGGCTCTCGACCCACAAGCCCTGCTATTCGGAGTCCAGCGCTCAGGACTACTGCGGACCCCGCTCCTACAATCCCCAGCCCGACCGGTTGTTCCACAACAATGGAGACGGGACGTTCGAGGATGTGTCCGCGGTGGCGGGAATCGCCAAGGAGTTCGGTGGCGCGCTGGGCGTGATCACAGCGGATTTCAATCTAGATGGTGCGCCGGACATCTATGTTGCCAACGACCAGTTGGCCAATCAGCTTTGGATCAACAACGGGTCAGGCCGTTTTGTCAACGAAGCGGTCCTGGCGGGAGTCGCCGTCAACATGGACGGTGCTCCGGAAGCTTCGATGGGCGTTGACGCCGCGGACTTCGACGACGACGGCGACGAAGACCTGTTTCTTACCCACCTGAGAAGGCAGACCAACACCATCTATGTCAACGAAGGCGAAGGCTGGTTCAGCGACCGGACTCTCGAGATGGGGCTTGCCGCGCCCAGCTTTTCCTACACGTCCTTTGGCACCGCTTGGATCGACTACGACAACGACGGCCGGCTCGACCTGTTGACGGCCAACGGGGCGGTGCAGACGATAGAAGAGCTCGATCTGGCCAAGGACCCGTACCCACTGCACCAGCCGAATCAGCTCTTTCGCAATCTCGGTGACTTGAAGTTCAAAGACGTCACGGCGGCAGCCGGATCGGCGTTCGAGTTCTCGGAAGTGACCCGTGGAGCCGCGTTTGGCGATCTCGACAACGATGGCGACACCGATGTGGTTCTGACAAACAACAACGGGCCGGCGAGATTGCTTCGCAACGATGTCGGCAACCGCCAGACCTGGGCGGCAATGAGGCTCCTCGAGGCGCGGATCAAGAGAGACGCCCTGGGGGCGCGAGTCCGGCTCCAGCGGCCGTCCGGTAGCGTCTTGTGGCGGCGCGCGCGCGCGGATGGCAGTTACGCCTCGACCAACGACGCGCGAATCCTGGCCGGGCTGGGCGCCATGAAGAAGTCAGACCCGCTGGCCGAAGTTCGGGTCGAATGGCCAGACGGCGGCTCGAGCCGCTTTCTGGAGCTTCCGGTCGGCCGCTATCTCACGTTGTACCAGAAGCCCCCGGTGACCCAATGAACGAGGGTGGAGGATGGGCGCGTAAGACCCTCGGCACGTTGCTCGTGCTCGGCGCTTTTTCGGCTGGCGCCGAGGAGCTGCTGCCGCTTCCCGATCCCGATCTCAGCCGTCTCGAGCCCGGCGTCCGGGAAAAGCTCCACAATGCCCGCGAGGCCCTGTTGGTCACGATCGGTGACGCGGATCAGGATAGCCAGAAGCAAGGCCGGCTGTACGGCCATACGGGAAAGGTGTTTCACGCCCACAACGCCTATGCCGTGGCGGAGGTCTGCTATCGAAACGCGGCCGTATTGGAGCCAGACGAGATTCGTTGGCCATATACCCTGGGGTTCTTGTACCAGGACACGGGACGCTTCGAAGAGGCGAAGAGCCGGTATCGAGAAGTCCTCCAGATCGATCCCGGGCATCTGTTCGCGATGCTCCGCCTGGCACAGACTCATCTCGAGCTAGGTGAGCTCGGCGAGGCTTCCGAGCTCTATGAGCAGGTGGTGGAGCAACCGGATCTTGCGGCGGTGGCGCACGCCGGTCTGGCTAGGATTTCAGTAGCTCAAGGCGACTACGAGAAGGCTGTCGTTCACTATGAAAAGGCCCTCGAGCTGAGGCCCGACGCGTCGCGGCTTTACGTTCCGCTGGGGCAGGTCTATAGACGGCTGGGCAAGATGGAGCAGGCGCGGGAGAATCTGGAGCGTGCCGGAGATGCCAAGCTGAGAGTCTTTGACCCCATACTCGATGACGTCGGTTCGCTGGCGGTGAGCTCGGCGATGTTTCTCACCGCGGGCGCGCAAGCCTTGAAGGCCGAGCGCTTTGACAAGGCCGTACAGGCTTTCCGAGGCGCCATCGCGGTCAACCCGGAGAACCGCCGCGCGCATCTGAATCTTGGCGTGGTGCTGGCAGAACTCGGTGAGCTCGATGAAGCCGAGGCGAGCGTCCGCGAAGCCCTCCGCCTGAGTCCCGATTACTACTTCGCCTATTTCAACCTGGGGACGATCTACGAGAAACGGGGTCTGTTGGCGGAAGCCGTGGGCTTCTATGAAAAGGCGCTGGAGGGGAATCCCGACGAGATCAAGATCAACTACCGGCTCGCCGGTTTGTTGATGAGAACGAATGAGTACGCGGCGGCCGCCGAACGCTACCGCGCGGTGGTCGAGCAGGCGCCTGCGCTCGTGCAAGCAAGACACCTCGAGGCCCTTGCGTACATTGCGCTGGGTGATACGGCCACGGCCCGTCGGCTCCTGGAGGAATCGCTCGAGATCGTTCCGCAAGAAGCCAAGCTGATGAGCCCTCTGGCCCGAATCCTGGCTACGACGGCGAGCGAACCAGAAGACACCGAGCGAGCGCTGGTCTTGGCCAAACAACTCATCGAGACGCGAAACAGCCTCAACGACGGCGAGACTCTGGCGATGGCCCTGGCGGCAAACAACCGCTTCGAGGAGGCGGTGTTGCTGCAGGAGAAGGTGATCGAGGTGGCTCGGGAGCAGGGCGCGGAGCAGATTCTGGCCCACCTCGAGCACAACCTCCAGCGGTACCGAGCCGGACATCGGAGTGACCGTCCCTGGCCTGTCGCAGATCCGGTTTTGGAGTCAGAGCCGTAGGTTGGATGGGCGGCGAGTTGACGACGCTGCCTGACTCGGATTCAAGGGCTTGGAACCATCCATTTGGTTGGATTGCCCGAGGATGCTCCGGCCTCGGAGAGGGGCTCGAGACCTGCTCCAGTAGAGCAGAAAAGGCCCTCTAAAACACTGCAAATAAAGAGGTTAGATGCCATCTTGCCAAAGGGTGGAGGTTCCACCGTTGTGTGGCATCCAACTTGCTCCATAAGGGACCGCAATAGGAACCTGTGGTGTCATCCAGACCAGCAGGCGTATCCGCGCAAGCGTTCTGGGACACCATATTCACTTCTCTCACAATGGGGAGGACATAACGGTATGAGGAAATCGAAGATATTTACCGGCTTGGCATTTGCGATCGTCGCACTGTTGGTTGCGACACCCATCGCATTTGCCCAGTCAACACGCGGTGACATCTCGGGCACCGTATCCGCCGATGACGGCTCAGCCCTGCCGGGCGTGAGTGTCTCTGTGACGGGACCCACCCTACCGGGAGACCGGAGCGCGGTGACCGACGAGAATGGGAACTTCCGGGTCGCGTCGCTGCCCCCGGGCGTTTATACCGTCACGTTCGGTCTCGATAGCTTCCAGAGCATCGAGCAGCAGAACGTAGCAGTCACCATCGGTGGCACGGCGCGTCTCGCCGTCGAGATGACCTCGACCTTTACCGACGAGCTGGTGGTGACCTCCGAGCGCCCCGTCGTCGACACGAGCACACAGACCAGCGGCGTGAACCTCGACGAGACGTTTTTCAACGAGCTCGCCGTGGGGCGTGACTTCAGCTCGATCGCCAGAGTGGCGCCGGGCGCCCAGCAGGATGCCTGTAACGCCGCGAACTGCCAGACGAGCTTTTACGGCTCGACCAGCGCCGAAAACGCGTACTACATCGACGGTGTCAACACCACCGGGATCGAGCTCGGACAGCAGGGCCAGGAACTCAACTTCGAGTTCATCCAGGAGGTCCAGGTCAAGACCGGTAGCTACTCGGCCGAGTACGGCCGCGCCACCGGTGGTCTGGTGAACGTCATCACCAAGTCGGGTGGTAACGAGTTCACTGGTGACGTCTTTGGTTACTTCGATGAGATCCAGAACTCGCTCTCCGGCGCCGCGGACATCGGCCCGCTCGCCCGGGCGACCCAGATCCGAGAGTTCTCCAAGCAGGACCTCGGTCTCGACCTTGGCGGCTATCTGGTGAAGGACAAGCTGTGGTTCTTCGCCGCCTACAACGATGTCGACAACACGGATGACGTGGCCGCGGTCGATGACTTCGGCTCGGTCCTCCCCGGTGCGCCGAACAGAGGCGACATCTTCCCGACCGACACCAAGAGCCAACTGTGGGCCGGCAAGCTCACCTGGGCCGCCAACAGCGGCCACTCCTTTTACGGCTCGATCTTTGGCGATCCCACCGACACGAGCGGCTTCCTTCCGGGTGAGTCGCTGGCGGGGACGCCTCTCCACTTTACCGGCGTTGTCGAGACCGGAGCCACCGACTACGCGATCAACTATGACGGCGTGGTCAGCGACAAAGTGATCCTCAACGCTCGCTTCTCGTCGCACGAGGAGAAGTCCGAGCAGTTCGGCGCCGGCGCCAACGCGGTGGGTTACATCGACAACACCGATCCGTTGGGCGACGGCACGACCGTCTGGGGATTCGGCGACAACATTGCCGGCTTTGGCTTCTATCAGAACCAGCCGGAGCTCAGCCGCGAGAACATCAACGCCGACGCCACCTTCTTTGTGGACGACTTTGGCGGCTCGCACGAGTTCAAGCTGGGTTATGAGTTCGAGGACATCGCGGGCCAGCAGGATAATTTCAATGGCGGCACCGGTCAGCGGATTTATCGCTTCACCTGTGTCGACAGCGACACGCGTGACTGCCAGGGCTCGCCCTACTACTACCGTCATCGCTTCTACACCGGCGACAACACGCTCGATCCGGAAACCCTGGTCGCCGGCAACATTCAGGTCCCGTTGTCGGTCGGTATCAAGACCGAGAACGACGCAATTTACCTTCAAGATACCTGGCGTCCGAGCTCGAATCTGACGATCAACGCCGGTGTGCGGTTGGAGACGCAGCAGCTCTTCAACCACCTCGGTACGGTTCAGGCCGATATCGACGACAACCTCGCGCCGCGGGTCGGGTTCACCCTCGATCCAACGAAGCAGGGCAAGGCCAAGATCTTTGGTCACTATGGTCTGTACTACGAGACCATTCCGATGGACATCGTCATCCGCTCCTTTGGCGGTGAGATCCAGATCTTCACCTACAATGTCTCCGATTCCCCCAACGACGTGGCCAACGATCCTACGGTCCGGAACTCCCGCTTCCTCGGCGGTGGCATCTCGCGTGTCGACCCGGGCGTTTCGGGTCAGTACCTGGATGAGATCGTGTTCGGCGGCGAGTGGGAAGTCAAGAAGAGTTGGAGTGTTGGTGTCAAGTACATCAACCGCGACCTCAAGGACGTGATCGAGGATGCCCTTGCGGCCGATGGCGACTATTTCATCGGCAACCCGGGCCAGGGACTGATGGCCGGCACCTATGACCTCGGCTATGCCTTCGGGTACAACGACACCCTGCATCAGCTCAACAAGCCGTCGCGGACCTACGAGGCGGTGGAGTTCACCACCTCGAAGCGTCTGACGAACAACTTCCAGTTCCTCGCTTCGGCCCTGTGGTCCGAGCTCAAGGGTGACTATGACGGGACGTTCCAGCTTTCCACCGGTCAGCTGGACCCGAACCTGAACTCCGCCTTCGACTACTTCGACTTCTCGGTCAACAACACCGGTCTGCTCTCGAACGATCGGGAGTGGCAGCTGAAGTTCGACGGCATTTATCAGTTCAACAACGGGCTGAATGGCGGGCTGTCGGCTTTCTACCGCACCGGGACTCCGGTGACCGCGATGGGTTATTCGGAGGCCTACAGCAACTGGGAGTTCTATCTCTCGGAGCGCGGTGCTTTCGGCAGAGTAGACGACGCCTATGAGATGGATCTGCACTTGGGTTACCCGCTTGCGATAGGCGGCGAGGGCAGGGAGATTCATTTCTTGGTCGACATCTTCAACCTGCTCGACGCGCAGACCGAGACCCTGCGGGAGGTTCGCTATACGCCTCCCCGCGAGGACTACGAGGTGATCGGTTTGACGACCGGCGTCATCAATCCCCCGGTCACACCAGGCAGTGCGGACAGACCGGCAACGAGCGCGGCGTTCAACACCGGCAGGGCGTGGACCAACCCACGGCGTGTTCGGTTGGGAGTTCGCTTCAGCTTCTGATCCGTCCATCAGATCGGATAGCAAAAGGGGGCCTTCGGGCCCCCTTTTTTTGTGGTCGGAGAAACCGGATCAGCCGGCGTTGCCCGAACCCTGCGCGCGCCTGTATCCGTCGAGACGAGTCTGGATCTGGGCCGCCAGCGACTCCTGGTCGAGCGCCTTGGCTCGCTCGATCGCTTCACCGGCGGTGACGATCGCGTCCGCCGATCGGCCGGCGGCGGCGTAGACGGCTGCCAGGGTGTCGAGCGCCACGGGGTGGCGATCCTCGGAGAGCTCGACCGCACGCTCGGCGTGGCCGATCGCTTCGGTGATACTCGTCGCGTCCCCACTTGCCTGGGTGATGAGTGTCCAGGCCAGGGGAATCAGCGGTGCCGGCCAATCAGGGCGCAAACGAGCGGCCTCTCGGAGGTGGAGGAGTGCCTCGATCTTGTGCCCGGTCGCTCTGGAGATCACCCCGAGACCCTGGTGAGCCTCGGCGTCTAGAGGATCGAGCTCGACAGCTCGTTGGTAGTGGCGCATCGCTTCCTGCGGTTCGCCGCTGGACTGCAGGAGACCGGCCAGGCTTTTGTGAGCCCGGGCCAGGCCGCCGTCGAGCGCGATGGCTCGTCGAAGCTCTGCGATGGCCTCGTCCCCGCGACCTTGCCGGTAGACAGCCTCCGCCAGACGATGGCGAAGAGCCGCCTCTTCCGGTGGCGTGGACCGATCCTCGAGCGCCAACCTCAAAAAGCGCTCCGCGTCTTCGGGGTATCGCTCGTTGAACGACTGCGCCAGCCATAGCGGGTTGGTGCCCGGTGGCGGTGTGACCCAGCGTCCTGCGCTTCCCGACAGTGGTGAGGACGCCATCCGACGCTGCTGCCGCGAGACGTCTAGGTTCTGGGCGTCTCGCAGCATCTCGTCTACCTCCATCCTTCCCCGGTAGGTCGCCGCGAGCTTCGCGTCGCGATCTAGAAGCAGGCTGATCGGCACGGCGAACGGCAGACTCCGGTCGAGGAGGACATCCTGGAGGAGCTCGATCTTTTCCAGAAGTTCGGTTGTCGCAAAACCACTGGCAAAAGGAAACCCGATCTTGCTCAGTGTGCGCTCAGCGTCGGGCCGCCCGGTGACTTGATCCCGATCGAGGCCATCGACCGAGAGTGCCAGCACATCCAGTCCGACAGCATCAATTGCCGGCGCCCGCGCGGTCAGCTCCTTGAGCTCAGAGATGCAGGGCAAGCACCAGCTTGCCCAGAAGTTGAGCAGTAGGGGACGCCGGGGTCGGCCTTGGTTTCCGGGCTGACGAAGACCGACCGTCTCCTGGTCCCCGCCGCCCGCGGACGGGGTGTAGCGCAAGAGAGGAAGAGGGAGCCGGATCGGCAGGGAAACGCGCTCTGCGGCGGTCGATTGCGGCGGCTGCTGCTGGAGAGAGGTGTCGAGCTTTACCGCCTGACGAGTTGCCACCACGCTCGCCGCGCCGCGGCCTTGGACCAGTTCGTACCGCCTCCCGGGCCGCACCCCGGAGAAACTCTCGCTCTCACCGCCCGGCCAGCGCACCGTCACCCGCTCGATGTCGGGTTCCGTGCCCAGACCGAAGTGCAGCCATTTGCTCGATTGCGACAGAAAGCCGTCGCCCGCATAGACCGTACGGACCAGCGCGTTGTTGGGGTGATGCCCTTGACCGGCCGGATCCAACGACTCGATCTCGACCCGCGCTCCAATGGCGTCGCGATTCGCGGTCGTTCCACGTAGCTTCAAGGCGACATACTGATTGTCGGTCGCGCCTTCGTTCAGCATCAGCCGCAGGCGAGGACCGGTGCGGTTTGCCAGCCACAGGTCGAGGTCTCCGTCAGCGTCCCAGTCGACGACCGCGAGGCCGCGTCCGTCGTCCGCATAGTCGAGACCGGAAGCCGCTGAGATGTCGGTAAAACGCAAGCCCGGGGCGTTGAGAAAGACGCAGTTGCGCTCAGAGCCGCTCCAAGACATCCCCTCCCGCAGCAGGCTGAGCGTCGCTTGCCAACCGGCTACGTAGCGTTCAGACTTTTGACCTGCCTGGGATTTCTGTGGGGAGCGCGACACGACCTGCCGCCAGAAGAAGCTTCATAGATCGCCGCTGTCGGTGTTGGAGATATAGCCGTTGGTGACGACGAGGTCCTGCCACCCATCGTTGTTTAGATCCGCGAATCGGGAGGCCCACGCCCAGCGCGCCATGGTGACTCCAGAAGACTCGCTCACATCCCGAAAGCTCCCGGAACCGTTGTTTGAAAACAGCGTGTTTCCCCTCGCCATGCGTTGCAGATCGGAGGCCGCACTGCCGGTGGCGTCGGAGAAGGTGCGTTGGTAGGCGATTCGGTTGCCCGCCGACGAGAACATGTTGCTCACATAGACATCCATCCAGCCATCTCGGTTGGGGTCGCCCCAGGAGACGGACATGCCGGAGGCGACGTCCTCGACACCGGCCTCTGGTGCCGTATCGACAAATCGGCCGCTGTCGTTGCGGTAGAGGTTGTTGCGTCCGAAATCATTGGCGACATAGAGGTCCGGGTCGCCATCGTTGTCGTAGTCCTCCCACGCGGCGGCGAAGCTGTAGCGAGTGTTGTTCTGGCCGAGTCCGACACGCGCGGTCACGTCTTCGAATTTGAGGTCGCCGTCGTTCTCGAGCAGTACGTTGGCGCCGCCGTTGTCGGCGTCGTGATAAGGAACGGGTCCGGGTAGGCCTCGATTCTGCGGGTCGCCGTCGTAGCCGCACACATAGAGGTCCAGATCGCCGTCGGAGTCGTAGTCGGCCGCGGCCAGCGAGGTGGCACTCGCGACCACATCGGGCAGGCGAGCTCGGAGAGTGAATTCAGCCTCGCCGTTGTTTTCTGCCACCAGCAACGTCCGGCGCGTTGCCGCGACCAGGTCTTGATCGCCGTCGTTGTCTAGATCGACAAAGAGCGCCGATGCGGTGGATTCGAGCCAATCCACCCCGGCCGCTGCCGAGACATCGGTGGCCGTCCCGTCGGCGTTTTGCATATAGAGACGGTTGGGTAGCCCACCGGCCTCACACACATAGATGTCCTCGAGACCGTCGCCGTTGGCGTCTCCAACCGCCAGGCCGTGGTGGCCAAAGAGCGACATACCGGAGAAACGGCTGACACGACCGAGCCAGTGCCCTATCCCCGGCAGAACTTGTTGCTGATAGGAGGCGTTGTGACGCAGGGTGGACTCTGTTTTGTCGGCGAAAAGCGCCGGTCTGTGGACGGAAACCTCCTCATACCGCTCGAGTTCGATGGCGACCAGGAGCGGTGCGGACTCGAGATCAGCTGGAGATGCCGGAGATGCGGGATAGCTCCAACGACAGCGCCAGGAAGCGTTCACTTGCACGGCGTGACTTGCATCGCGGCTCGAGGCCTCGAACAAGACCCCGGTGGTGAAAAACGACTTCGACTCCTCGACCTGGATGGTCTTGAACTTCACTCGTATCCCCTCGCCGGATTTGAGCACCTGCCGCAATTGAGTCAGTGCCTCCAGCAGACCACTCGCGCCACGGTATTTGGGCGCCGAGACCGGCCCACCCGGCACCGGGTCCCACCGCCTCACCTTCAAGACGTCATCCGCAAAAACCTCGGTGAGGTTGGTGGGCCGCAGGTTCTGGCTTTCGAACCCGATGTCCATGAGTTGCGACCCGCCCTCCAACTCCGTTGTGTCGGGGTGCTCGAGGAAGTCCTGGAGGATTCGCAGTTGAGCGCCCGCCGCGTCACTCAATACTTCCGTCTCCCAGAGGTCGTTCTTGGGGTCGAACTTTGCGGTGAGAGCCGCTAGCGCGTCCGCCGCACCTATCTGGAGCCCGGTTCGGGCTCGGCGATCGAGCGGAACCTCAACGGCAGCACCGTTCGTCGCGCGCGGTTCTCGGTGGGGACGATCGGCATCAGGTTCGGACTCGCCGCGCCCGCAAGCGGTAGCTGGGAGCAAAGCGACGAGCAGGAGAAGCCGAATCAACCCCCGCCACCCGGCGGTGGTCATCCGCTGCCCGCGACGACACTTCGCGACACGAACGAGGCGCTCGCCCCGTATTCGTCCCGGATCCCGGCGCCGAACACATGTCGGCCGGGCCGCATGAGCAGGCTCAATTCGTAGGTGTAGTGTTGCGTCTGGGCTGTTTCGAGGTCGGCCGGCGGGATTTCGATCGAGATCTTGTCCTGCTGTATCTCCGAGAGCGCACCCTCTTCGTCCATCGCGGTGAAGTACAGCTCGACCCGGCCCTCATAGATCGTCCCACGAGGCACGAGCTCGACCTTGTCGAGGGGTATCTGAACGACAAAGGGCACCACAAAGTTGTCGTCCTGGCGACTCGATTCGCCGACCCCGAGCCGCACACCGAGTGGATTCACCTGATAGCCATAGCGCAGACTCGATGCCGTTCTCTCGCTCATTTTCTGCGACATCGGTTTGTCGCGGTACCCCGCTCGATGACGGACCTCGAGGCCCTTTCGCACGGTTTTGACCTCGACCTTGTGAAATCGGCCGTCGCTATCGCGGATCGGGCTGTATCCGAGGGAGTAGTAGTTCTTGAAATCGCCCTCGACACGGGAGAGACCCCGCCGGATGTCATTCGCGTTGACAATTGCGGTACCGCCGGTTCGCTCCGCAATGAACCGGATCGAGCTCTGGAGGTTGGCCAGATTCGTCGAGTCTGCCAGGGGCCCACCTCCGTCGACGCTCGACGCTCGAGCGTTCTCTGCATCCCCCGCCGTCAGCGACTGGAGACCCGATGCATCGATGGTATAGAACGTGACACCCGCCGAATTCGCCTGGTTGGCCAACGTCTGAAACTGGCGCGTAGCATCGAATTGCTGGGACTCGAGGGCCGCCGACATGTCCTGGAACTTTTGCCGGATGGTGAAGAACAGATCTCGGGCCGGCACCATGGGCAGTCCATCGCTTGCATAGAGCAGCGCCTTGCGCCCGGGAAGACCGGAGAGGGAGAAGATCATCTCTCGCATGGCGTCGAGCGTAAACCGAAGGTCGTTCATGATCGAAGACGCATGCTGACGCGTGCGCAGGAGGACGTTTGTGGACGATTCGGCGTTGTCGATGGCCTTCAGGATGTCGCGGCGCTCTCTGTTCGCCTGCGACCGGAACCCGGTGACCGTCTCGAGCTCGGTTAGAGCAGACGTGACGAGCAGCGGGTTGTCGGTAAAGCGATGACGAACGTTGAGCGTTCGATCGTAGGAGACCAGCATCACCCGGTCTTCCTCATCCAGCCGGTGGATGAACTGGCGTAATCGGTTGAAGATGCGGTTGCGATGCAACGGCTCGATGTTGAAATTGTCGATGTAGACGACAAGGTGTAGACGCTGGTCCTCGGGGAGCTGCCGAGCCACGACTGGGGTCGGTTCAGTAACCTGTGATTCCGGTCTCTCGACCACCGTCAACGGGACGGCAGGCCGACCGTCCGCGACCGCGTAGAAGTTCGTGATCTGGACCGGCCGACCGTCGTCGAAGATCTCGAAGTCATCTCGGGTGAGCCCGGTCACCGGCTGGCCGCTCTTGTCGCTGACAAAGACCTCGATATTGACGACGTTGACGTCTACCGTCTCAAAGAAGGCGTCCTGAGGGTCTTTGCGGTCCTCGGCCTCTATGTCCTGCGCCGGCGAGCCGGATGCGAGAAGCGACAGGACCACCAATGCTGAGATCGCGCTGTGTCGTCTTGTCATGGCCCGTCCTCGAAGAGCACTGAATTCTACCATCGGGGGTACTTCCCGCTTTGGCCCTTACCGGCTGGTGCTG
>Ga0224508_10003501_pt1 | contig 12961 bp, 13 predicted proteins | sample SF_Jan12_sed_USG_4_FD_170157 | JGI IMG/M metagenome (GOLD analysis project Ga0224508, IMG submission 170157) | Sediment microbial communities from San Francisco Bay, California, United States - SF_Jan12_sed_USGS_21 | ecosystem: Environmental > Aquatic > Marine > Sediment | place: USA...
CACCCTCGACGGAGTCACCCTCGATAGAGTCGGTGGCTCCGGAGGTCGCCTTCCGGACGCCCTCGAAATCGGGATCTTCCACAAACGGATCGTAGTCCGGGACCGCGATCGTCACCGTGTCGCCGGGATCGACCAGAAGAGCGATCTCGGACACCCGGCTCGAAAAGCTGGCGATCAGTGCTCCGGGCTCGGTCTGGATGGTGAGCAGGAGACGGTCCCCATCCATCTCCTTCCCCAGCACCGGCCCGCTGAGGATCTCGCGGTCGCCGCGAAGAGAATCCGGCAGGTACGGCGCCAGCAGACGCGGGGCAAAAATCGTCCCCGCGATCCCCAGGACGAGCCCGGCGGAGAACCATGGCAATCGGCGCGCTCCACGCGTCTTCTTGAGGTCTTTCTCGAGATCGTCCATCGAGAAGATCTCGTCCTCGTTGGTGCCCATGTCCTCCATCTCCTGCCTTGGCTTTCTCGAGTGCGGCGAAGCGAACCGTTTCGCCGTGGGGCCGCGCGTGGTACTCCATTGATACGATCCGTGAGCCGAATCGGGTTCACGCGAAGCTGACCGGGGCGCTCTCGACCCGCAAGCGGCCGGCGATCCCGGCCCCGACACCGGACTCAGGAGGTTGGATGAGGATCCGTAGGATGATTCCGTTCCTCGTGCTGGCGCTGGCCGCGGTCCCGGTGACGGGTCAGAGCGCGGCGGAGGTCGAGGTGATCGCGACGCTCGAGGCGATGTGGGCCGCGATCGAGGCGGGCGATGCCGACGCCTATGCCGAGTACGTCCACCCGGACTTCTCGCAGTTCGGCGAGAACGACACGTACCTGGCCGAGGGAAAAGAGCTCGAGGTCGCGTCGATTGCCGACTACGTAAGGCGCGCCACGGGGGTCCATACGGACATGCACCAGCCGGTCGTCACGATTCGGGGCGATGTCGCCTGGGTCGCGTACTACTGGACGGATTCCGGATACGTGAACGGGGAACGCTTCACCAGTCGCGGCAAATCGACTCGGATCTTCGTCCGTGAGAACGGACGCTGGCTGTGCATTCACGGGCACTACACCGCGGTGCCCTGACGCCCTGACCCGACTTAGCCGCTCGAAAGGCCGTCGTGGCACCCGGATGTGCGAAGGGTGCGGTGAGCAGCCGCACCCTTCAGGTCCCAGCGAGGAGTCGCCTCGCGCTTGTGAGGCGATTGGGCCGACGGCGCGTGAGTTCCGTCGGCCCGAAGCTGCCGAGCCAGTTCAGGCTCAGGAACCGCCGGTCTGTCCGTTCAGCGTGTTGCTGGCGTTGCTGAACGCGCCGTTGATGCCCGTGGCGAGCACGGTCATGCCGGCCGTGATGGCGAGGGCGATCAGTACGACGAGCAGCACGTATTCGGTCGCGTCCTGGCCGGACTCGTCCCTCCAAAGCGTGTTGAAGAACTTCTGCATGGTGACACTCTCCCTAGTTGGCTCGGGTCCGTCAGGACCGGCTCTGGCGATTGCAGGCGGACGGGGTTAATGGAGGAACCATACCGCAGTGCCAGACGGATTCTCCACAGATCTGACGGACGGGAAACCGCCGATTCTCATGGCCTTTGTAGAGTTTTCCACATTCGAGACGGTTTTGCGTGGGGCTCCGCCGACGCCGAATTGTTGTACGCGCGCCACGGCGTCATGTGGGTATCGAGCCCCGACATCCCCGCGTTTTGCGGCGTGAGTGTCCGGGCCCCTCGGCCTACCGGTTCCTTCGGCCTCCGCGGTTCCGTTCGATCCGGACGGGTCGATCGAGCTCGTAGCGGCGCGATCGCAACCATTCTTCCGCGTCTTCGAGGAGCTGACCGGCACTGCGCCCCCTGTCTCCACGCCACCGGCCACCCCACCCGTAACAGGAGTCTCGGGGGGCCGTCCCGTCAAGGAAGAGCTCCGCGTGGCCGTCACACGTCCATCTCCGGTCGCCGGCGCGAGCGACCTGACGCCACTCGAGCCCGCCAGGCATTCGGAAGTCGGCGTCTCCGTCGGATCCTAGTGCGGCGCGCAAGAAGCCCGTGAAGACCGGCAGGGCCGCCTGCGAACCGGTCAGACCGACCGGCGTCCCGTCGTCGAAGCCGACCCACACTCCGACCGCGATCTCGGGGGTGTAGCCGACGAACCAGGCGTCTCTCGAACCATTGGTCGTCCCGGACTTCGCGGCGACGGGGCCGTGGTAGCCGAGGTCGCGCACGGCGCGGCCGGTGCCATTCTCGATCACCCCGCGCAGCGCGGACGTGACGAGATACGCCTCGGCCGCGCTGAAGGCCTGGCTGGTTCGCACCGCACCGATATCGTCGACCCGCCGTCCGGATGGATCGAGCGCGCTTCTCACGGAATGAGGCTCCGTACGCTGACCCTCCGCGGCAAGAACCGCGTAAGCCGACGTCAGCTCGAGTAGCGAGACCTCGGACGCTCCAAGCGCGAGCGCCGGGTACGGGGCCAGCGGGCTCGAGACGCCGAGCCGTCTGGCCGTCTCGACGATCCGCTCGGGCCCGATCTCGATGCCGAGCCGCGCGAAGGGGACGTTGCGTGACTCTTCGAGGGCTTCGCGGAGGCTCATCTCGCCATGAAACTCGCGGTCGGCGTTCCCCGGCCGCCACGGCCCCTGCGGCGTATCGATCGAGAACGGCTCGTCCTCCAGGGTCGACGCCAACGTGAACCCGTCATCCGCATCGCGAGCGAGCGCCGCGAGGGCGACGATGGGCTTGAACGCGCTGCCCGGCTGCCGCCTCGCTCCGGTCGCCCGGTTGAACTGGGACTCGGAGTAGGACCGCCCGCCGACGAGCGCCAGGATCTCTCCGGTCCAGGGGTCGATCGCGACAAGCGCCGCCTGGAGCGGCTGCGACTGTTGCGCGAGCCGGGGCCGCATCCTCTCGAGCCGTTCGAGCCCCCTCGTCACGGCCTCGCCCGCGAGATGCTGGAGACGAGGCTCGAGGGTCGATATCACCGTGAGTCCGGAGGCATCGCCGTCCGGCGCGTCGGCCGCGGCCAGTTCTCTTTCCAGATAGTCGAAAAACCAGCGGGCGTCCGAGGCCACGCGAGACGGCGGCACGATGCTCAGCTCGGCGGACAGCGCGGTCGCGAGGCCATCGTCCGTCAGCTTCCCGGCGCCATTCATGAGTCTCAGCACGAGATCACGCCTCACCCGCGCCCGTTCCGGATGCCGGTGAGGGGAGTAGACGCTCGGTCCGCGGATGATCCCCGCGAGCATGGCCGATTCGTCGACCGACAGCTCGGTGACGTCCTTGGCGAAGAAGAAGCGTGCGGCCCGACCGACCCCATGGATTGCGGCGCCACCGTCCTGTCCCAGGTAGATGTGGTTCAGGTAGGCGGACAGGAGACGCTCCTTCGGAAAAGACCGCTCGAGGGAGGACGCGATCGCCGCCTCCCTGATCTTCCGCATGACCTTTCGGTCCCGATTGAGAAAGAGCGTCCGCGCCAGCTGCTGGGTCACCGTGCTGCCGCCCTGGGCGAAACGTCCCTCCCGGATATTCGCCATGAACGCCCCGGCGATCCGTCGCGGATCGAGACCGGAATGGCTGAGAAACCGTCGATCCTCCGTCGTGATCACGGCGTCGATCAGGTGCCGCGGCACTTCGTCCAGCCGCACGGGGATGCGGTCGCGGCCACGCGGACCCCTGAACGTCGCGATCTCTTCCGGATCGATCACGAGTCCGGACAGACGTTCACCCGCCGCGTCCGTGATGTCCCTGATCCGTCCCGACCGGTCGAGGCGGATGGTCGTCGCGCCGCCCGCGTCGAAGAACGCGCCGATCCTCAGCGGCCGGCGGCCGATCCTCCATTCGCGGTCGCGAATGCGAAACTCGCCGACGCCCGGCGATCGCGACGACGTGGGCCTGTAGCCGGTCCGTGTCAGTCGGTCGCTGACCCGCTCCGCATCCACCCGGTCTCCGGTTCGGAGGACGAGGGGACGCGCGAACACTCGGGTGGGAGACTGCCGCTCCGCGGATTCGAAGGCGCGGGCCACCCGTCGATCGAACGAGCGCGCGGCCAGAACGGTCGTGACGACGGCGACGAGAACGATCCCCGCCGCCCGCCAGGTGAGGATTCGACGGACGAAAGAGCGCAAGCGTTTCACGTCTCTTATGACGGATCGACTCTCCAGATGGTTTCCTGCGAATCGGTTGGGCGCACTCGCGGGTCTTGAGTCGGAGCCGAAGTCTCCGCAGTCTTCGCCTCCCGAAACCGACGCGGCGCGGAAACGGAGTCCCCGATCACCCTACAGCTACTCGAACTTGTCGTCGGCTTCGCCGTCCTGGTTGGCGGAGCGGAAATGCTGGTTCGGGGCGCCATCACGCTCTCGCGCAGGCTCGGCGTGAGCTCGCTCGTTGTCGGTCTCACCGTGGTCGCGCTCGGGACGTCCTTTCCGGAGCTCTTCGTCAGCGTGATCGCCTCGGCGCGAGGGGAGCCCGCGGTCGCGCTCGGCAACGTGATCGGGTCGAACATCTTCAACATCGCGGTGATTCTCGGCGTCGGTGCCATAATCCGGCCGGTCCGCGTCGAGCTTCGCCTCCTCCAACTCGAGATCCCCTTCGTCCTCTTCATCACCGTCCTGTTCCCGCTGCTGGCGACCGATGGGGCGATCAACAGGGTCGACGCCGCCATTCTGCTGGTACTCTTCGTCTCGTACATGCTGTACGTCCGCTGGACGGCGCGACGCGACAGCTTGAGCGTAGAGTCCGATGTCGGGGACGCTTCGACAGAGGGCGGACCGAGATCGCCCGCGACCGGCAGCCTGTGGATGGCCGTCGTCCTCGTGGTGGCGGGTCTCATGACGATGGCGTTCGCTGGCCGTTGGCTGGTCGATACGGCGACTGATCTCGCGCGGCTGTGGGGCGTTTCCGAGCGCGTGATCGGACTGACGCTGATCGCCGGCGGGACGTCCCTGCCCGAGCTCGCGTCTACGCTGCTGGCGTTCCTGCGGCGGGAATCCGATCTCGCCGTGGGCAGCCTGCTCGGCTCGAACGTTTTCAACTCGCTCGCGATTCTCGGTACCGCGGCGATGGTCAACCCGCTGGCACCGACTCGAGACTTCCTCCGGGTCGACATGCTCGTCATGCTGCTTACGATCGTCCTGCTGATCCCGCTCGCCCGCTCCAGGTCCCGCATCGGGCGCTGGGAGGGGCTCGGGCTCTTTGGCATCTACGTCGGCTACATGCTTCTTATCCTCCTGGGCCCGACTCGATTCTAGCAGGGGGGATCTGGCGGCTTCGGGCGCGTCGATTGCATGGTACCGTGGCACGGGATCGGGCCGCCGGCCTGCGGTTTCGGACCGGTCCGTACGGTGTTCGAGTGTGGTGTGGATGTGAGGCGGAGGGGAGAGTCATGTAGAAGCGGCACTTACGAATCGGAGGTCCGATGCGCGTCAAGACGCTAACCGCCGTATGCTCCCTCGCTCTGTCTTTCCTGCTGGTTCTTCCGGGTGTGGCGCTGGGACAGCAACGCGCCGTCGGAGAGCTCGTAGGAGAGATCAACGGGGCGCTCACCCAGAACCCGACTTCAACCGGGTCTTATCAAATCTCCATCGATGGTTCCGGAAAGCTGGTCGCGGAGAAGAGCGACGGCTCCGGCACATTCATGCGGTGGGAGATCTACCTCGAGGACGTGGAGTCGGTCACCCAGACCGCCGCGGGTCAGGTCTACCTGAACTGCAGCGAGGATGTGGGACGTTGTGCCCGTCAGACGTGTGACGGCGTGGCCGCCGGCTTCTCCGGCTGCGTCCGGGGCGACGGCGCCGCCCGGCGTGCTGTGTACTCGGACGCTCTCGAGCTCGAGTACGAGTACGACACTCGAGCGATGCGCTCGCTCGGCGAGGCGTTCGACAACCTGATGGCGCTCGGACTCGGGATGTAGTCCGGCACGTCCGGGATGAAGAAAAGGGGCGCCTCGGGGCGCCCCTTTTTTTTGCGCACGGCCCGCCCGGGCGTCAGAGACCGCTCTTTCTCCGGTACATCCCATCGAAGGCGTTGGTCCAGGTGTCCCCGCCATCGCTCGAGACGTCCCACGTCTGCTGCACCGAACCGTCCTCGTGAGACGTCCACGTGATCCGATTGACGATGTCGTTGCCCTGCGCGTCCTTCCCAGGGCCCGACAGCACCATCTTTCCGTCGACGATCCCACCATCCAGTTGCAGCAACGTGCCCGCGTTGTCGACCCAGGTCTGGTGCCAGCTTCCGCTCGCGCGGTCGTAGATGTTGTAGCTGTTCCCGCGATAGCCGGTCGGAGTCTCGTAGGACTCGAGGAGGGCGCACCCGCCCAACACCGACGTGACTTCGTTCGTCCCCGCCACCTGCCCCGATCCGACGACGGTGACGTCCCAGTCCCCGATCCAGAAGTCGAAGGCTCGGTGCTCGACATCCACACGGGGTGGGGCCGGCTGGGCCGTCACCGGGATGGCCACGAGACCGCCGAGGACGGCTATCAGTAACGCTCTCTTCGACATCGCACCTCTCCTCGAAAGAATCACCATTCGAGCCGCAAGACCCTGCCTTGCGGCCCCACCGCCCACGCGCGCGCTCCCACCGCGCCGACGGCCCAGAACGAGCCCGGATCGAGCAGGCGCCATTGGCCGGTCAGGTCCGCGGTCATGGCGAGGCCGCCAGGACCCGCCGCCACCAGCACGGGCGTTGGGCCGCTGCTCGCCAGCGCAGCTCCGTACACGGCGCCAGGCATCGGGGTCCGGGTCGCCAGTGACCATGTCGCTCCTCCGTCCCCGGTGATCGCCACGTTGTCCGTGAAGCCTTCCGGCGTCGACAGATCGCCGCCCAGGACGACCCCGAAGCGAGCGTCGTTGAATACGACGGTAAACGCGCCAGCAGCCTCTCCCGAGACGATCGGGAGGTCGACGGCCGACCACGTGTCGCCGAAGTTCGCGGTCGCCAGTACCCGGGCCCGCTCTCCGGCCCCAGTCCCGATCCAGGCGGAGCCCCCGGGCCCCGTCTCGACACAGGTGCCGCTCGCCGCGAACCCACCCTCTCCGGCCACGGCCGCCGGGAGCCCCTCGCTGGGGACCCGTGCCCATGTCGTTCCGCCATCGCGGGTCCCGAGAATCCTCAGCTCCCCGTCGACGGCATCCCCATAGGCGACTCCCCGCTCGTCGTCCCAGAAGTCGATGCAATCGTAGAAGCCCTCCGGCTCCTCGTTCAGCCAGGAAAGGGTCCAGGTGTCCCCGCCATCGACAGTCCGATAGATCCGGGACTGATTGCCCGGCCCGGCACTCAGAATCACCGCGCGGTCGGCGTCGAACCCGTGCACGTCACGGAACTGAAGCGAGTCCAGCGACTGGACCGCCCGTCGTTCCCAGGTCTCACCGCCGTCCAGCGTGCGCAAAACCGCTCCTTCATGCCCGCTCACCCAAACGACCCCCGCATCGACGGGGCTCACGGCCTGAAGAAGCGCCGTGGTGCCGGACGCCAGCTCGGTAGCCACGGGTTCCTGGCCGATCAATGCTCCCCGGAGCCCCGCGATCGCGACCAGCGCGATCGGCATCCTGCGTCGCATCTCAGTCCTCCGACACGTAGCTGGCGAAGGTCGCGATATCGATGTTCGAGCCCGAGACCAGCACGGCGACTCGCTTCCCCGCGAGCCGTTCCCGGAGCGGACCGCAGACTGCCGCATAGGGCGCGGCAGACGCCGGTTCCACCGCCAGCTTGGCGTCCTGGAACAGGATCCTCATCGAGTCCCGGATCGCCGCGTCATCGACGAGCACCACGTCGTCCGCATGGTCTCGTATGACCCCGAAGCTGTAGGCCTCGGCGTAGGGAGCACCGAGACTATCCGCGATCGTCTGAACCGATTCGATCGCGACGCACTCGCCGGCATCGAGACTCCGGCGCATCGAATCCGCGCCCGTCGGCTCCACACCGAAGACGGCGCATTCGGGCCTCAGCGCCTTCACCACCGCCGAGACCCCCGCGAGGATGCCGCCGCCACCGACGGGAACGACGATCGCGTCCAGATTGTCGATCTGCTCCAGCATCTCGAGTCCGAGCGTGGAAGTGCCCTGGATCGTGAGCGGGCCGTCGAACGGATGGATGAAGAGCCGGCCCTCCTCTTCGGCGAGCTCCTGGGCGCGGGCGAACCCTGTCGCGCCGTCGACCGCGAACTCGATCTCGGCTCCGTAGCTTCGACACCGTGCCACGCGTCCGGGATTCGCCGATTGCAGGATCACGACCCGCGCGGAAGTACCGGCGGACTTGGCGGCGAATGCCACAGCGATCGCGTGGTTCCCGGCGCTCACGGCCGTGACGCCATGCGCGAGGGCCCCCGGTGGGGCTCCCAGCATGTTCATGAGCGCGCCGCGCACCTTGAACGTCCCCGTGCGCTGAAACAGCTCGAGCTTGAGGAAGAGCTCCGCTCCCTCCGGTGCTCTCGGCCCCGGGGTGTCCGGGATCCATGGCCGCACCGGCGTCCGGAGTATTCGTCCCTCGAGTCGCTCAGCCGCGGACCGGGTCTGCTCCGGTGTGGGCGCCGCGTGCTCCTCGGTCATCCTGAGTGCCTCCGCTAGACCGATCCGGGGCGATCGTTGATGCCGTCGAGCAAACGGTCGACAGACTCTTTTGCTGACGCCGTGATACCGCCCCGCTCGTACTCCTGCACGACCAGCGACTCCATCTTTCGGACGAGCGTGTCGATCCCGGGGCGACTGGTGGCCGGCAGGGTTTCTGCGTGCTCGGTGGCGCCGAAGAGGTTGATCCAGTTCTCGGTGCGACGCCCGACGCGCAGCAGGTCGTAAAACTGGCGGCCGGCACGCGGCCCGACGTTCAGAAGATCCAGCACGGTGACACCGAGCGCGATCGGCATCATCACGAAATCGCGCAGTCCGTCGACAGCCAGTTTGAGCTGGAAGACGGCGGCGTCTCGAATGAGCGTCCACCTGTCCGGGACGATGTATCCGCCCTCGCCTGATGTTCTGCTGACGGTCTGGACCTCACCGGAATGCACCGATCCTGCTCCTCTCTGCGTTAGTTCTCTGTCTGACATAGTGTGTGGAAGGGCGTCGGGCCGCATGGGCCCGCCGCCTGTCTACGAAAACGCCGGGACGATGGATTCGCCCAAACGTTGCCACCTGGCGGGGCGGACCAATCGTCGAGGCCTGTGTGTTGAGCACCTTTCAGTCATCGGAGCCGAAGAGTATGAAGCGAGGAATCCGCGCCGCCGCTGGCGCCGCCTTTGCGCTCGCCGCCTGTTCGGGGGGTGACGCCCCGCAGGATCACGCGCACCCGCAGCCCGACGACCCGGGCACGGTCCCCCTGTATGACAACCTCGGCGCGCACGGACGCCCGATCACGACCGGGTCGGACGAGGCCCAGGCGTATTTCGATCAGGGTCTGCGCCTCCATTACGCGTTCAATCATGCGGAGGCGATCGAGTCGTACCTGATCGCGCTCGCGAACGACGAGAGCTGCGCCATGTGCTGGTGGGGGATCGCGCTCGCGAATGGACCCAACATCAACGGCGCCATGGACGCCGCGGCCGGGCAGGCGGCTCAGGAAGCGATCACGGAGGCCCGGGCCCATGCAGACGGGGCATCGGAGGTCGAACAGGCCCTGATCGCCGCCCTCGCGACGCGGTACGGGGCCGACCCCGAGGCGGATCGGACGGCGCGGGATTCGGCCTACGCCGATGCCATGGCAGGCGTGGCCGCGCGGTTCGCAGACGACGATGACGCCCTCACCCTCTACGGTGCGGCCATGATGAACCTCCGACCGTGGGACTACTGGGCGGGAGAGTACTCGAATCGGTCTCCGAACCCGGGCACCGAGAGGATTCTCCAGGTCCTCGAGCGCGCGCTCGAGATCGATGCGGAAAACCCGGGCGCGTGTCACTACTACATCCACGCGGTGGAGGCGGCGTTCCCGAAGCGGGCCGAGGCGTGCGCGGATCGCCTCGCGGAGCTGATGCCGGGCGCTGGTCACATCGTCCACATGCCCGGTCACATCTACATCCGGGTCGGCCGCTATCGGGAGGCCGTCGCGGTGAACGAGCACGCGGTCCACTCCGACGAGACGTACATCGCCGACCAGAACCCAATGGGTGTGTATCCGTCGGCATACTACCCGCACAACTACCACTTCATGGCGTTCGCCGCGACGATGGCGGGGATGTCGGACAAGGCGATGGAGGCATCACTCATCGTTTCGCCGAAGATCCCCAAGGCGGTGGCCCTGGAGGTCGCCTGGATCCAGAACGCGATCGTCTTCCCGCACCTGACTGGCGTGACGTTCGGGCGCTGGGAGGAGGTCCTCGGGTTCGACATGCCGGACCCGGATCTGCGGCAGGCTACGGCGGTGGCTCATTACGCGCGGGGCGTCGCTCTGGCCGCGACCGGCGACGCCGCTGGGGCGAGAGCCGAGCTCGAGCGGCTTCGTGCGATCATTGAGGAGGACGAAGCCAACGCCGAGAACCCGGTGATGGCGATCGGAATGCATGCGCTCGCGGGCGAAATCGCCCTGCGGACCGGGGACAGCGCCGGCGCGATCACACACTTCGCGGTAGCGACCGACCTCGAGGACGCGATGGTCTACGAAGAGCCGCCGCTGTGGTACTACCCGATGCGGCACTCGCTGGGGCTGGCGTATCTCGAGGACGGGCGGCCCGCCGAGGCCGAAGAGGCCTATCGCCAGGACCTCGCGCGGTTCCCGGCGAACGGCTGGTCGCTGTTCGGTCTCGCCCAGGCGCTCGAGGCACAGGGGAAGGACGCGAGCGCGGTCTACGACGAGTTCGACGCAGCCTGGAAGGACGCGGACGTCACGCTGACGGCGTCGAGGTTCTGAGGTCCGGGGCTGGTCCGGTAGGGGACCGGCCTCAGCACCCCCGGGTCGGGTACCACAACCACGATCCCGAATCCTCGTCTCGCCACTTGATCCACCCGCTCAGCTCCTCGCCATCCCAGTCGTCGCCCAGACACCCGGTCAGGAACACGCCGGGACGGAAGGCACGAACGCGGGCCCAGTCCCCATCGATCTCGATCAACTCGACCTCATCGTCCGGGCCCAACCAGGCGATTCGCGTCCCCGAGACGTCCGGCCCGTCGCGAAGCGCGTGTCTCTCCTCGCCGAGAAACGACAGCGGTGGAGCGTCTGGCCCGACGAAGCGCTCGGCCCACAGCGACAGAGTCAGGGGGCTCGGCCCGAGATCCAGCACGCAGGTGTGCGTCCACATGACCCCGTGACTCGCGGCCCGCGGAACCGGGCCCATGTCGACCCACACCTGGAGCCATCCGTCCTCGCGGGTCTCCGTGACGACTATGCTCGCCTGCTCGTACTCGGTCTCCAGCATGCCGCGGTATGTCAGCGCGCGGCGCTCCCCCCTGGCCGGAAGCCACCACCCGAGGTGCATCCATGCGGAGGGCTCCCGGTCGCCAGCTCGCGCGTAGAGCGGCAGCGACGTGTCCGGTAGCCAATCGGTTCCTGGTGGGCCCCCGTCATCACGGTTGCCCGGCGACAGCACGCCGACTCCCGTCGTCTCGCGATCGAACGCGTGCGACCAAAACCAGTATTCCGGCCCGCGGCTCGCCGAGTCGGGCGGCGCGGCCGGCACGACCGGACGGGGGAACGCGGAGCAGCTGGACTGCTGAGACCTGAGCTCGGTCGACGCGAGCGTCGTGGCGAGCGCGACACACCCGATCGTGCGAAACGAGCGCGTTCTCATGCGACGATTCTCCCCGCTAGGTTGTCCGCGAATAAGAATGGTGCATCCGGGTAGCTCACTCAAAACCGCGAAATGACCATGAATGTCCCGCGACAGGACCCGTTTCGGAAATGCTCGCACAAAATGTCAGGTCGATCGCGCTGGCTCCCGTCGGGAGAATCCGTGTGACCAGCCCGGATCTTCCAGACCGCTCGCTCGTGTTGCGAGCCCAGGAAGGTGAGCAGGCCGCGTTCGGCGAACTCGTCGGCAGATACATGCAGCGCGCTTACTATGCCGCGCTCGGACTCGTCGGGTCGCCAGATGATGCCCTGGATCTCTCGCAAGAAGCCTTCGCGAGAGCGTTCAAGGCCCGCGCGACCATCGATCCCGAGCGTCCCTTCTTCCCCTGGCTGTACCAGATCATTCGCAGGTTGTGCTTCAATTACACTCGAGACACCTCTTCGCGCCGAAAGAAGCTCGAGCGGGTCGGATCCTGGCTGACGGACACCACGATGGGCCGGGGCCCGGACAGCCCGGAGCGGGCGTTGGAGCGAGCGGAGCTGCGCGATCAGGTAGCGGCGGCGATCGAGAAGCTGCAGCCGCGTGAGCGCGAGGTGCTGGTGCTTCGCGAGTTCGAGGGACTCCGATACCGGGAGATCGCGGAGACCGTCGACATCCCGATCGGGACGGTGATGTCTCGTCTCTACTCGGCCCGGCGTTCGCTCGCCCGCGAGCTGGTGGCCGCGGGCGTGGTGGAGAGCACCGAATCGACGGGGGGCGAGGCGTGATCGAAGGCAGGAAGGGGCCCCCGGAGAATGGGTTCCGGCAGCTCATGATGGCGGCCGTAGACGACGAAATCTCGCCCGAGGAGCGCGCCGAGCTCGACGCGGCCCTCGCGGGCGACCCGAAGCTCAGAGACGAATGGGAGGCGTTCAAACGCCTCAGGGAGGTCACCAGGACGATGACGACCCGGGAGCCGCCGGCCGAGGTATGGGATTCCTACTGGGAAGGCGTATACCGCCGGTTCGAGCGCGGCCTCGGCTGGATCCTCGTCTCGTTGAGCGCGATCGTCCTGATTACCTGGGGCACCTGGGAGTGGGTACAGGAGATCCTCGCGGACACGGAGCTCCCGGGCTTCATCCGCTGGGCCGTCCTGGGACTCGCGGCGGGCCTTATCGTCCTGTTCGTCTCGGTGGCGCGTGAGCGCTGGTTCGCCCGGAAGTCCGACCCCTACAAGGACCTGATCCGATGATTGCAACTCCCTCTGCACAGATCGCCGGGTACCGGGTGATCGAGGACC
>Ga0224508_10003502_pt1 | contig 12961 bp, 16 predicted proteins | sample SF_Jan12_sed_USG_4_FD_170157 | JGI IMG/M metagenome (GOLD analysis project Ga0224508, IMG submission 170157) | Sediment microbial communities from San Francisco Bay, California, United States - SF_Jan12_sed_USGS_21 | ecosystem: Environmental > Aquatic > Marine > Sediment | place: USA...
GCATGGCCGACAAGTACTGGGCCGTGCTTGCGGCGACGGGCATCGTGCTCGGCGCGGTGTACATGCTGTGGCTGTACCAACGAACGATGTTCGGCAAACTCGACAAAGAAGAGAACAAGAACCTGACCGATCTGAACGCTCGCGAAATCGCCACCCTCGTCCCGTTGACCTTGCTGGCCTTCTGGATCGGGTTGTACCCCAAGCCGTTCTTCGACATCCTCGACGAGCCCGTGGATCGGCTGGTCTCGCAAATCGAGAAAACCGCCGAGTACCCTCAACACATCGTCAAGTTGCCGGACCTGCCGCCGGGCGCGTCAGCGGTAGTAAACGATCAGGCACAGCAACAGCAGGATGCAGACCCAGATCACGGAACCGCCGATCGCCCAGCTGCGGGCGAACAGCCCCTCGGGTCCGTGGTGGCGGTAGATCCCGCCGATCGCACGGCCCAGCTGGCGGTCGAAGGCGCGACTCATCGCCTCGACTAGCCGCCCGCCACGCACGCGGACGCGGTTCACCGCCGCCGGCAGCAGCCGCCGGTAGACCCAATCGGTGTCGAGGTTGAGCGCCCGAAGTTCCTTGGGGTAGATCCCGGTCCGCATCAGGACGGAAAACGCGAGCGCCGAGAAGAGCAGCAGCTGAAGCTGTGTCACGACGTGGGTCGCCGTGTAGGGCACGTAATCGACGGAATAAGGCAGCAGCGCGTAGAGCGGGCCGGGGAAGAAACCGATCGCTAGGCAGAAGAACGCCGCGATGCCCATCGCGACCAGCATGTTCCACGGCGCTTCCTTGCAGCGGATTCCGGAATCGTGGGCGAAGAAGGCGAAGAACGGGATCTTGATGCCCGAGTGGTGGAACACGCCGGCCGAGGCGAACAGCAGCACCAGCAGCGTAACCGTGTAGTGGCCGGCCGCCGCCCCGTCGATGATCATCGACTTGCTGATGAAGCCGTTGGTCAGCGGGAAACCCGAGATCGAAGCCGCCCCGACGATGCAGAACGCCGCTGTCCAGGGCATCGACTTGTACAGCCCGCCCAGCTCCGAGCCGTTGATCTTGCCCGTTCGGAACAACACCGCGCCCATCGACATGAACAGCAGCGCCTTGTAGAGGATGTGGCAGAAGGCGTGCGCCGCGGTTCCGTTGAGCGACATCTCGGTGCCGACGCCGATGCCGACGACCATGAAGCCGAGCTGGTTGTTCAAGCTGTAGGCCAGCACGCGCCGCAGGTCGTTCTCGATCACGGCGTAGAAGATCGGAAACACGGTCATCGCGGCGCCGATCCCGACCAGCGCGGCGGAGCCGGGAAACGCGCGCGCCAGAGCGTAGACCGCGAGCTTGGTCGTGAAGGCGCTGAGAAAGACCGTGCCGGTGACGGTGGCTTCGGGGTAGGCGTCGGTCAACCAGTTGTGGAGGAAGGGGAAGGCGCATTTGATTCCGAAGGCGATGAAGATCAGCAGCGCGCCCGAGACGCCGGCCGCGTCGGCGGCGCCGAAGTTCGTCACGGCCAAGCCCAATTCTCGCCAGCCGAACGCGGCGAGTTTGTCGAAGGCGAGCGAGCCTCCGGCCGAGACGTGCAGCACGATGCCCGCCAGCAGCAGCACGCCCGAGCCGATCTGGATGATCAGGTAGCGCATGCCGGCCTTGTGGGCGCGTTCGGTCTTGCGGGCCCAGATCAGGAAGACCGATGAGATCGCCGTCAACTCCCAGTAGACGAACAGCGTGATCCAGTCGCCCGCGAAAACCGCGGCGACTCCCGCACCGCCGTAGATCAGGGCGCAAACCTGTTGCACGCGGTCTTGTACGTGGAACGAGTAGATCGCTCCGAGGATCGCGGCGAGGTGGAAGACGTAGCCGAAGACCAGGCTCAGTTTGTCCACGCGAGCCAGCGTCAGCGTGTAGTCGAAGATCGAAAGCTGCAGATGCTCGCCCAGCGGCAGGCCGGCGATGTGGACGAGGCTGAGGACGGGCAGCGCCACCACCGCGCCGGAGCGCAGGCGGCCGGGCAACAGCGGCAGCAGCAGCGCGCCGAGGATCATGATCGACGCCGGCGGCAGCATCTCAATCATAGTAGCTCTCGTCCCGCATCAGCAGCGTCCGGAAGACGTACTTCGCGACCAAGACCAGCATCACGCAGCCGATGAAGCCGTACCAACCGTGGAACCCGAACCAGCCCTCCCAGTCGTAGTGCAGGTGCTTGTGCAGCCCCAGCGACGGCGTGACCCGGCCGACGAGTTCGGGTAAGTAGGTCAGTGCGCAAAGAACGACGATGGCATAAAACACCTTTGTTACGTTCCGCCGGTCGTCCAGCCAGTAGCGCTTCTCGCTCATCGCACTCACCTCGGTCCCGCCGGCCTCACGACGCCACGATCGGAGCCAGCAGCCGGTAGATCCGGTCCGCGTAGAAGAACAGCACGACGCAGCCGAGCGCGGTCAGGCACAGCGGCACGACGCAGAACAGCGGCGCTTCCTTGATCGCCCACCCATCGTTGCCTCCGCCGTCGGGTGCCGAGAAGAAGCCGTACAAGACGACCGGCATCAAGTAAGCGATATTCAGCAGCGAACTGATCATCAGCACGGCGATGAGGATCCACTGGCCGGTGTCCGCCGCGCCGAGCGCCAGGAACCACTTGCTCCAGGCGCCGCCGAACGGCGGCAGCCCGATGATGCTCAAGCTGCCGATCAGGAACGCGAACAGGGTCACCGGCATGCGCCGTCCGATCCCGCGCATGTCGCTAATCTCGGTCTTGTGCAGCGTGACGTAGATCGCCCCGGCACAGAAGAATAGCGTGATCTTGCCGAAGGCGTGCGCCGCGATGTGCATCCCGCCGCCGATCACGCCCCAGGCGTTCGCCAGCGCGGCGCCGAGCACGATGTAGGCGAGTTGGCTGATCGTCGAGTAGGCCAGCCGCGCCTTCAGGTTGTCGCGGGTCAGGGCGACGAGCGAGGCGGCGATCAGCGTAAACGCCGCGACGTAGGTCAGCCATACCGAAGCGCCCTCGGCCGCCAGGAAATCCACGCCGAACACGTAGACCACGATCTTGAGCACCGTGAACACGCCGGCCTTGACCACCGCGACCGCGTGGAGCAGGGCGCTGACCGGGGTCGGGGCGACCATCGCCGCCGGCAACCAGCGGTGGAACGGCATCAGCGCGGCCTTCCCGGTCCCGAACGCGAACAACGCCAACAGCACGATGACCTCGCGTCCTTCCATCGTGCCCGCGAGGATCCCGCCCGGTGCGAACTCGAGCGTCCCGGTGCGCCACCAGGTCCAGATCAGGGCGAGCAGGAACATGCCGATCGACGTGGACAGGAGCACACCCATGTAGATGCGCCCCGACCGCTTCGCCGCCTCGGTGCGATGGTGCGTCACGAGCGGGTAGGTCGAGAGCGTCAGGACTTCGTAGAACACGAACAGGGTCAGTAGGTTGCGGGCCAACGCGACTCCCATCGTCGCCGCGATCGCCACCGCGAAGCAGGCGAAGAACCGTGTCAGCGAGGTCTCGCCGTGGGCCCGCATGTACCCGATCGCGTAGATCGAAGTCACGATCCATAGAGCGGAGGCGATCAGCGCAAACAGCAAGCCCAGCGGTTCCGGGGACAAGGCGAGGGTCAGGCCGGGGAAGAGCTCGACCATCTCGACGTCCGGAACGGCGCCCGCGCCCCAGGCCCGCACGAGGTAGACGACATCGGCGAAGAGCAGCCCGCCCGCTGCCAGCGTGGCGGCCTCGCGCAGGTTCGGCCAGCGCGACAACAACGCCACCGCGGCGGCGCCGCCGGCGGGGATCGCCAGGGCCAGGATCAGGGCGAGGTCCGGGGTCACGGCGCGACCTTCAGCAGCGCTTCGGCCGCGCGACGGGCGATCCCCGCGCTGGCCCCGGTCCAGATCCCGAAGACGATCGTGGCACCGATCAGCGCCCAGGTCGGCAGCAACATGGAGAGCGGGGCCTCGCGGCGCTGCGCGCCGTCGGGCGGCGCACGGAAGTAGGCCACCTCGACGACGCGCCAGACGTACACGAGCGCGAGCAGCGAACTGAGCAGGATCAAGGCGGCGACGGGCCAGAAACCGACTTCGAGCGCGCCGCGGATGAGGTAGACCTTGCTGACGAAACCCGCGGTCAGCGGGACGCCGACGAGGCTCAGCCCTCCGAGAACCCAGGCGAAGGTCGTCCAGGGCATCGTCTTGCCGATGCCCTCGAGGTTCTTCAGGCGCACACCCCCGGCGACGTAGGCGAAACAACCCATCGCCAGGAACAGACCGCCCTTGGTCAGCGCGTGATTGAACAGGTGCACGATCGTGGCCGTCAGGCCGCTGACCGAGCCAAAGCTGATCCCCAGCACCATGTAGCCGATCTGCGCGACGCTGGAGTAGGCCAGCAGGCGCTTCACGTCGCTCTGGAAGATCGCCACGGTCGAGGCGACGACGATCCCGATCAACGACAGCGTCATCATGATCGCCCCGAGGCCCGACGCCCCGAATTCCATCTGAACATCGCCCACGCTGAAGGCGAAGCGCAGCATGATGTAGACGGCGACCTTGGTCGCGGTTGCGGCGAGGAACGCCGTGACCAACGAGGGCGCGTAACTGTAGGCGTTGGGCAGCCAGCCGTGCAGCGGGAAAAGCGCCATCTTGATGAACAGCCCGATGGACAGGAAGCCCAGCGCCGCGCGGACCGTTCGAGTGCCGAAGACCGCCGGCAACTGGACCGCCATGTCGGCCATGTTCAGCGTCCCGGTCATCATGTACAGCAGACCGATGCCGATCAGGATGAACGTGGCGCCGATGGTCCCCAGCACGAGGTACTGGAACGCGGCGTTCAGCGCTCGACGATCGCGACCCATGGCGATCAAGACATAGGACGACAGCGCCGAGATCTCGAGGAACACGAAGACGTTGAACAGGTCGCCGGTGATCACGATCCCCAGCAGCCCCGTTAGACACAACAGGAATGCGGCGATGAACAGGTGCTCCCGGTCGTCGGGGATCTCCTCGGCGATGCTGCGAGGCGCGTAGGTCAAGGTCACGGCGCCGATGAAGGAGACGAACATCAGCACGAACCCGGAAAGCGGGTCGACGTGGTACTCGATACCCCACGGCGGTGCCCACCCTCCAAGCGCATAGCGTATCGGACCCTCGACGAGCACCTGGCGCAACAGCGCGACGGAGACGCCGAAGTTCGTCCAGGCCACCAGCAGGGCGAAGCCGAGCAGCGGGATGCGCCGCCGCAGAAGCACGCACAGCGGCGCCGCCAGCAACGGCAGCACGATCTGGATCGCCGGCAGTTGATCGAGCATCACTCGGCGCCGTCCATCCCACGGACCTCGTCTTCCTCGACGGTTCCGTAGGCCTCGTGGATGCGCACGATCAGGGCCAGCGCGACCGACGTCGTGGCCACCCCGACGACGATGGCGGTAAGGATCAGCACCGAGGGCAGGGGATTCGTGTAGTGCTCGAAGCGTTCGTGATCGAGGATCGGGGCGGTTCCACCGGCGCGCTTGCCCATCGTGATGTAGAGCAGGAACACCGAGGTCTGAAAGATGCTCAGCCCGATGACCTTCTTGATCAGGTTGCGGCGTGACATGACGATGTAGAACCCCGTCATCATCAGGATGATCACGATCCAGTAGTTGAACAGGCCGAGGATCGTGTTCACCGCCGTTGCCCCCGACCGGCGAAGGCGAAGAAGATCAGGATCATCACCGAGGCGACGGTGATCCCGACACCGGCCTCGACGAGCAGGATGCCGTGGTGCTGTCCGTGGACGGCGTCGTGTTCGAGCGCGCCGTATTCGAGAAACGCGCCGCCACGGAGCATCGCCACCACGCCGACACCGGTGTAGAGCAACACGCCGAGCGCCGCCGTGCGTTCGATCAGCGCCGGTGGCGCGGCGCGACGCGCGGGCTCCAATCCGAAGACCAGTCCGTAGAGAATGAAGGCGGCGGCGAAGATTACACCCGCCTGGAACCCCCCACCCGGGCCGTAGTCGCCGTGGAACTGCACGTACAGCGCGAACAGCAGGATGTACGGGATGAGCAACTTGCTCACGATGCGCAGGATCGACTGGTGTCTCATCCGCGTGTCCCCGTTCGCCCGTTTCGCCGTCGCAGCAGCAGCAGGACACCGATACCCGCAGTCAAGATCACGGTCGTCTCGCCGAGCGTGTCGTAGCCGCGGTAACTCGCGAGCACCGTGGTGACGACGTTCTCGATGCCCACGTGAACGACCTCGCCGCCCGCGGTCGGGACGGCATCGGCGATGTACTCCGGCGCCACATGCAGGTGCGCCGGAGCCCCGGGATCGCCGTAGTGCGGCATGTCCAACGTGGCGTAAAGCAGCGCGGCGCCGGTGGCCAGCACGACGAGCAACGGCAACGGCCGGAACGGTGTCGGACGTTCCTCGCGCGTCGTCAACGAAAGCGTGGCGAGGATGAGCACCGTCGAGATCCCCGCCCCGACCGCGGCTTCGGTGAAGGCGACGTCGGGCGCATCGAGCAACAGCATCCAACTCGCGCCGAGGAAGCTGTAGATGCCGGTCAGCATTGCGGTGGCGAACAGACTGCGCAGCCGCACCACCGTGAACGCGGTGGCGACCAGCAGGGCCAGTAGTGCGATGACGATCAGCTGTTCTATGACCGATCCTCGCTGTCCGCGACCCACGGTCGTACACCCCGGGCCAGCGCCGCGCGACTCAGCGCGTGAGTCGATGTGGGGCTCGTGACCAGCAGGAAGAACATCACCGCGACGAGTTTGACCGTGACGAGATCGGCGCCCGAATGCAGCGCCAGCCCGCTGAGGATCATCCCCGCTCCGAGCGTGTCGGTCATGCCCGAGCCATGCATGCGGGAAAACAAGTCGGGCAAACGGATCAGTCCGATCCCACCGACGACGGCGAAGAACACCCCGCCGAGGAGCAGCGCCCAGACGACGACCTGGATCGACGTGGCGATCATCCCGAGTCCGTCTCGCCGAAATGACCGTGTTGCGAGAAACGCAGCACGGCGATCACACCGATGAAGTTCATCAAGGCGTAGACCAGCGCGAGGTCGATGAAGTCGGGCCGTCCGATCAGGAAACTCACCACGGCGATCAACAACACCGTCTTGGTCCCGAACATGTTCAGCGCCAGGATACGGTCGAACACGGTCGGCCCGGCCACGGCGCGCGCGAGCGCCAGGGACATGGTCGCCAGGATCCCGATCAGCACGACGAAGAAGATCATCGCCGGCCCTCCACGGCGCAGACCCTGCGGTCCATCTCGCCGGTCAGGACCTCCCGGGCGGCCTCGTCGGTGAGCGCGTGGATCGTGAACTCGTCGCCCTCGATCGCCACCGTCACCGTGCCCGGCGTCAGTGTGATCGAGTTGGCGTAGATCACACGGCCGATGTCCGTCCGCTGGCCCGGTCGAGTCCTGAACAGGTGCGGCCGGATCGGCATCTCGCGTCGCAGGACCCGTCTTGCCACGTCGACGTTGGAGCGTGCGATCTGCCACAACAACCAGGGGGTGTAAGCCAGCGCGCCGGGCAGGAATTCCAACGGGGCCGTCTCATGGTCGAGGGCGCCCATGCGGCGGATCGTCAGCAACACGAAAAAGACCGAAAACAGACCCAACGTCACGAGCAACGTCGTGTAGTGGCCCGACCACAACAACCAGACCGAGAACAGGACGACGAACAGGACTCCCGCATGCTTCATCGAGGTCTCCGCAAAGCGGGTCCATCATAACCCGGCCTGGACCTCCGGAAGGGCGTCGTGCGATGCTGCGGGGCATGGATTCCGAACCGGATTCGCCGCGCGGGCAACCCCCCATGAAGGGCCTCCAGTTCATCAGTCTGGGCTTCGAAATGGCTGTCCCGGTTGTGCTACTACTGTTGGTCGGCCGCTGGGCCGACGCGCGGCTGGGGACCGAGCCCTGGCTGTCTCTCGTGGGAGCCTTGCTCGGCATTGCGGTGGGTTTCTACTCGATGTTCAAACGCGTCGGATTGATCGGTCGTGGGAGCGGGAAGAGCTAGTCATGTGGGGCTCCAGACGATACCTGCTGACCGCGAGCGGCCTCGTGCTGATACTGGGTGTCCTGTGGGCCGCACTCTTTGGCTCGAAAACGACCGAATCTCTTCTTTTTGCGGCCGCCGGCTGGGCCCCGATCGCACTCATCGGTGTACTCGGCGGGACGCTGGCCGTGAGGTTTCACGGAACGACCGGTCCGGCCTTTCCGGTCACGCTCCTAACGTGTATCCTGCTCCGCCTGTTCTTCGGACTCGGGGGAGTGGCCCTGGCATTGAAGTTCGGGCAGGTCACGCCGTACCTGACGACGCTGTTCGGGACGTTCGCGACCCTGCAGATCTTCGAGATGGTCTGGTTCATACGCCGTAGCCGGTTGAGTAACTGCGATGTTGTCTGAAACGACGCAAGAAGCGACCCACGAAGCCGCCGAAGCCGGGCACCAGAGCTTCGATGCCGGCGAGTCGATCATCGGTCACATCGTGGACCACAAGTCCTTCGAGATCACGCACGACATCAACCCGCCGCTGCCCTCGTTCGAGCCGTTCCACCTGGGCGGGCTCGAGGTCGATCTTTCGATTACCAAGCACGTGGTGATGATGTGGATCGCCGGGTTGCTGATCCTGCTCCTGGGCTGGCTCGCGGCGCGGCGCCGCGGCGACGCCGTCCCGTCGGGACTGCGCAACGCTCTCGAGGTGATGATCCGCTTCATCCGCGAAGAGGTCGCGCGCAAGTCGATCCACGGCGCGGACGCCGACCGCTACGTCCCGTACCTGCTGACGACGTTCTTCTTTATCTTGGCCTGCAACCTGCTGGGGCTGATTCCGGGGATGGCGACCGCGACGGGCAACATCTCCGTCACCGCGGCACTGGCCATGATGGCCTTCATCATGATCCAGTTCGCCGGCATCCGGAACTTCGGCCCGTTCAAACACTTCGCCAACCTGGTCCCGGCGGGTCTGCCGATGTGGCTGGTCCCGCTGATGTTCGCGCTCGAAATGCTGAGCACGTTCGTCAAGCCGTTCGCGTTGTGCGTGCGTCTATTTGCCAACATGATGGCCGGGCACGTCGTGATCCTCGCGTTCATCTCGCTGATCTTCATCTTCGGCGAGGCCTATTCCGAGCCGGTCGCCTGGGCCACGGCGCCCGTGGCGGTGGCTTTCGCGTTGTTCGTGCACTTCCTGGAGCTCCTCGTGGCCACCGTACAGGCGTACATCTTCACCATGTTGACGGCGACGTTCATCGGCATGTCGGCCCACCCGGCGCACTGATTCCCCGGCATTACTTTGTTTACCCATCTGGAAATCGTAAAGATCGACTTAGAGGAGGTTTGAGGCAATGGACGCAGCGGGATTCGCATATTTAGGCGCCGGACTCGGCGCGGGACTGGCGATTATCGGCGGTGGCTTGGGCATCGGTATCCTGGCCAACGCGGCGATGAGCGGGATGGCTCGCCAGCCGCAGGCCGCGGGCACGATTCAAACCGCGATGCTGATCGCGGCAGCCTTCATCGAAGGCATCGCGTTCCTGGCCCTGGTGATCTGCTTCTTGCTCGGAGGCAAGTAGTGTCACGAGTGCGTCGAGCACTCGTTGCCGCGATTTGTTTTGTGGCCGCGACTCCGGGTTTGCTTGCCGCCGAGGGCGGTGGGGGCTCGGCGCTGATCAACCCCAACGTGGGGACGATCTTCTGGACGGTGGTGACCTTCGTCATCTTCGCGTTCATCCTCTCCAGGGTCGCCTGGAAGCCGCTGCTCGGGGCGCTCGACGCGCGCGAGACGTCGATCCAGGACAGCCTGGACACGGCCAAGCGGGAACGTGAAGAGGCGCAGGGCGTGCTCGCCGAGCACAAGCAACTGGTTGCCGGGGCGCATCGGGAGCGCGCGGAGATGGTCGCGGCGGGCAAGGACGACGGCGAGCGGCTGAAGGCGGAGATCCTCGAAGAGGCTCGCAAGCAGCGCGAGAAGTTGCTGGCCCAGACCGACGCCCAGGTGCAGGCAGGTCTGCGCCAGGCCAAGGCGGAACTGCGCACCGAGGCCGTCGACCTGGCGATCCAGGCCGCCGGCAAATTGCTCGAGAAGAATCTCGACGACGCGACGCAACGCCAGCTGGTCGAGCGGCACCTGGCGGATCTCGAGCGGTCCGGTGGCTCCGGCGCCGCGCCCTCCTAGCAAGCGGTTCGATCTGAAGCTTCGCGCGGCGCCCGCGTGGACGACACGCGTCCACGTCGGGGTCGGCCTGTTCCCCGCGCTCGCCGCCGATCTTGCCGCACGCCCGCTCGCGGACCGTTACTTCGTCGTCGGCGATCGCCGCGTCTCGTCGCTGCACGGCGAGCGCCTGTCACGCGCGCTGAAACGATCCGGGATACGCGCCGACCGCGTCACGTTCTCGCACGGGGAAGCGTCAAAGACCCGTGCGACCAAGCGGCGCATCGAGGATCGTCTACTGGCCCTCGGCGCGGGACGAGATTCCGCGATCCTCGCGCTCGGCGGGGGAGTCAGCGGCGACCTGGCCGGTTTCGTCGCCGCGACCTGGCAACGCGGCATCCCCTTGGTGCATCTCCCGACCACGCTGCTCGCGATGGTCGACGCGTCGATCGGCGGCAAGACGGCGGTCAACTTGCCGCAAGGCAAGAACCTGGTCGGCGCGATCCACCAACCGCACGCCGTCTACGCGGACATCTCGACGTTGAAGACTTTGCCCGACGCGACCTACCGCGACGGCATCGCCGAAATCGTCAAGGGCGGTGTGATCGCCGATGCCGGGTTGTTTCGCTGGCTCGAGGCCAACGCCAAGGGCCTGCTGGCGCGCCGCCGGGCGGTCGTCGTCGAAGCCGTCGAGCGCGGCGTGCGGGTCAAGGCCAGGGTCGTGCGCCGCGATGAAAGGGAAACCGGCCGCCGGGCAATCCTGAACTTCGGCCACACGATCGGGCATGCTCTGGAGTCGGTCAGCGGCTATCGGTTGAGCCACGGTCGTGCCGTGGCGATAGGGATGGCCGTCGAGGCGCGGCTGGCGGTGGATCATGGGAGCCTGTCCGAATCGGACGCTCGCCGGGTCGTCGATCTGCTGGAAACCTTCGGACTACCCTCGAACGTTCCCGCCGGGCTCACGAGTGCCCGAATCATCCGCGCCACGCATCGCGACAAGAAAGCCCGCAGCGGTTCGGCTCGCTATGCGTTACCGGTTGCGCTCGGGCGGATGCTTCCCGGGTCGCAAGTTACCGTTGTGATCCCCGACTCGGCGGTGCGGGGCGCGCTGAAGGCGTGTCGCTCGCGCCGGACACGACCGCTGTTCTGAGCTTGTCCGGGGAGGGATTGTGAGGAAGCTCTCACTCTCCGATGGTAGGCTCTAGGTCCATGCGGGACGGAAAACCGAGGCGAGTCGAGACGCGTTTCGAGAGAAGTCTCGGGTCGCTTGATGAGATCTCCGAGTTTCTCGAGGGTTTTTTCGTCAGGCAGGGCATCGCCCGGGATGATCTCGAGTCGGTAACGCTGGCCGCCGAGGAATTGTTCACGAACATTCTCAAGTATGGCGGTGGCGAGGGTGAGATCTTGATCGGGCTGGAGAGAAAGGATCGCGAGTGTGACCTCCTTCGCGGAATAACGGATCGTCGGTTCAAATCCCAGAATCAGGCCGCGGGTGTGCAACGTTTCGAGCGTTCCATTCGAACGGAAGAGCATCGGCGGGTTGTGTCCCGCGTTGACGTAGTGCAACGCGTGGGTCTCGCGGTCGAGTTCGCCGTAGAAGAATGTGATGAACTTGTCCGGTTCGGCATTGGTGCAGACGGCGCGGTTGAGACGTTCGACGAGCGAGTTCGGCGGGATACTCGTCGCGGCATGAGCCCGGAACGACGCCTGCAGCGTGGCCATCAGCAGCGCCGCGCCCATACCCTTGCCCGAGACGTCCCCGAGGGCGATGCCCAGGCGCCGCTTGTCGCGTAGCTGGAAGTCGAAGTAGTCCCCGCCGACCGCATGGCAGGGGTCGTTGCGGCCGTGGATCTCGTAGCCCGCAAACGACGGCGACCCGGCGGGTAGCAGCCGTCGCTGAATCTGCGCCGCCGCCTGGAGCTCGCGCTCGAGCTCGCGCATCTTCTGGTCGCGCTCGAACAGGCGCACGTGATCGATCTTGATCGCCGACAGGTTCGCAAGCAGCGTCAGGACCTCGAGGTCGACCTTGCTGAAAGAGGTCGGGCGCTCGACCGTGTCCACATAGATCATCCCGATCACATCGCTGTTGTTCCACAACGGGACCGACATGGCGGAGTGGATGCTCTGAAGTCCGATCGAATGGGCGTCCATGAATCGCGGATCGGCCTGCGCATCCAGCGTCAGTACGGATTGCCCGCGTCCGATGACCAGGTCGGCGATGGTCTTGCTGACGAACTGACTGCCGTCGGTTCCGGCCTGCATGCCACGCGAGGCCCCCGGCTTCAACGCCGGCGGGTCGCCTTCGAGCAGAAGCAGGGCCGCGCGTTCCGGCGCGATCGATTGGAACACCATTTCGAGCACCAGGGTCAGGACTTCCGGTAGGGGACGCCCGCTCATCAGATCGGGGGCCCAGCGACTCAGCGCGGCAAAAGCTCGTTCGCGCGGAGTCTCGGCCTTGGGCGACCGTCCCTCGACGCTGCCGTCCGACCACGATCCCGTTCTCACGACCTGAGCCGCCGAGAGAATCACGGAATCGTCCGCGAGCCGATCCAGCGAAGCCGCGAGGTTTTCGTCGCCAAGGTTTTTCGACCCCTCGAGAGTGATGACCGTCGCCCCGATGTGAATACGGTCTCCGGGCCGCACCGCTGTCCGGCGAGCGATCGGATTGCCATCGACGAACGTGCCGTTGCTCGAGCCGAGGTCCTCGACGAAGTAGCGTTCCCCGACCACGGTGATTTCGGCGTGAGACCGGGAGACGGCCGGGTCTCCCGCGAGACGGATTTCATTGCCCGTGGATCGACCGATCCTCACCTTGCCGGATTCCA
>Ga0224508_10003503_pt1 | contig 12960 bp, 15 predicted proteins | sample SF_Jan12_sed_USG_4_FD_170157 | JGI IMG/M metagenome (GOLD analysis project Ga0224508, IMG submission 170157) | Sediment microbial communities from San Francisco Bay, California, United States - SF_Jan12_sed_USGS_21 | ecosystem: Environmental > Aquatic > Marine > Sediment | place: USA...
GAGAGTCGACACCTCGGAACCGGCCTGCACGAACCGGAAGATGTTGTCGATGAACAACAGCACGTCCTGGTTCTGCACGTCGCGGAAGTACTCGGCCATCGTCACGCCGGCGAGCGCGACGCGCAGGCGCACACCCGGTGGCTCGTCCATCTGGCCGAAGACCAGAGCGGCATTGTCGAGCACGGTCTGGCCGTCGCCCATCTGGGTCTCGCCCATCTCGATGAAGAGGTCGGTGCCCTCTCGGGTGCGCTCGCCGACACCTGCGAACACGGATCGGCCGCCGTGCTGGGTGGCGACCCGGTTGATCATCTCGGTGATGAGCACGGTCTTGCCGACGCCGGCCCCACCGAACAGGCCGATCTTGCCGCCCTCCTTGTACGGGGTGAGCAGGTCGATGACCTTGATGCCGGTCTCGAACATCTTCGACGATGGTTCCAGGGTGTCGAACGCCGGCGCGGGCCGATGGATCTCCCACCGCTCGGTGACATCGACCTCGTCGATCGGCACATCGAGCGGCTCACCCATCACGTTCCAGATGTGACCGAGCGTGACATCGCCCACCGGCACCTGCACGCCGTGGCCGAGGTTACGAACGGTGGTGCCACGCGTCAGCCCATCGGTGGGCTTCATCGCGATGGCCCGGACGCGTCCCCTGCCGATCTGCTGCGCCACCTCGGCCATCACCGTGATGGACTTGCCATCGACAGTGACGTCGAACTCGATCGCCTGATTGATCTCCGGCAGCGAGTCGGCGGGGTATTCGACGTCGATCACCGGTCCGGCGATGGCGACGACCCGCCCTTCCTTCACGGCTGGAGTGCTGTCGGTCATGGTCATGATTACCTCGCGAGCCTGATACTCAAGGGGTGGCGAACTGGTCGGTTGGATCGGTGGAGAACAGCGTCGGCAACACCTCGGCGACGTCGGCGATGTCGCCGCCGAGCGCTTCGGCTCCGCCGACGATCTCCATTATCTCGGTGGTGATGGCGTCTTGTCGGGCCCGGTTCATGGCTCGGCTCAGCTTGGTCATGAGCTCTTCGGCGTTGTCGGTGGCAGCCTTCATGGCCCGTTGCCGGTTGGCGTGCTCGGATGCCGCGGCATCGAGCAGCGCCGAGAAGAGGCGGGACTCCACGTAGCGGGGCAGCAACGAGTCGAGCACGGCCTCGGGTGAGGGTTCGAGCTCGGCCAGCGCGGCCACATCGGCATCGCCTTCGCCGGCGACGGCGATGACCTCGACGCTCTCGAGAGGCAGGAACCGCCGCATGACGACACGCTGGGTGCCGAGCGAGACGAACTCCTGGTAGACGAGGAGCACCTCGTCGAGCTCGCCGGCCTCGAAGGCACGGCGGACACCGACGGCGACCTCGCGGGCGTCGTCGTAACGCGGGGTGTCGCTGATGCCCGTGTAGCTGGCGGCGATGTCGTAGTGACGGAACCGGAAGTAGTCGATGGCCTTCCTGCCGATCAGCGTCAACGAGTAGTCCTGGCCCTCGGCGCGCCGGGCCATGAGCTCACGTTCGGCTGTGCGGATCACGGCGCTGTTGTAGGCGCCCGCGAGCCCTCGATCGGAGGTGATGACCACGAAGCCGACCTTGTGGATCTCGTCGCGGGTGGCGAGGAGCGGATTGTCGGCACCGACACCTCCGGCTGCGAGATTCTCGATGACACCGGTGATCTTCTCGGCATAGGGCCGCGCCGCATTGGCACGAACCCGCGCTCGCGCCACGCGTGTGGTGGCGATGAGCTCCATGGCTCGGGTGATCTTCTTGGTCGACTGGACGCTGGCGATGCGACGACGCAGCGCCCGTTCCTGACCTCCGGCCACTGGCGCTAGCCCTCCTCGTCGGGACGGGAAAGATCTTCTTCGGGCAGGGTGGTCGGGGCGTCGACAACGCTGTGCTCGGCGTCGATCTGCGCTTCGGCCTCCGGCGGCTCGCCGTTCTCGGTCGAGACCTCGAACTGGCCTGTGAACGCCGCGACCGCGGTAGCGAGCTCGTCTTCATCGACCTTCCCGGTCTCGACGATGCCCCGGAGCAGCTCGGGATCGCGTGTCCTGACCCAGTCGATCAGCTCGGTTTCGAATCGTTGGACGTCCTCGACGGGGAGCGAGTCGAGGTATCCGTTCGTCCCGGCATACAGCGACACGACCTGCTCTTCGACCGGCATCGGCGATGCGATGCCCTGCTTGAGCAGCTCGGTGAGCCGGTAACCCCGATCGAGCTGGGCCTGGGAGACCGCATCGAGGTCGGAGCCGAACGCGGCGAACGCCTCGAGCTCACGGAACTGCTGGAGATCGGATTTGAGCGTGCCGACGGCGGTCTTCATCGCCTTGATCTGGGCGGCCGATCCCACGCGGGAAACGGAGATGCCCACGTCCACCGCGGGTCGCACACCCGACTTGAAGAGGTCCTCCTGGAGGAAGATCTGACCGTCGGTGATCGAGATGACGTTGGTGGGGATGTACGCCGAGACGTCGCCGGCCTTGGTCTCGATGACGGGCAGCGCCGTGAGCGATCCGGCGCCGAGGTCGTCGGACAGCTTCGCGGCCCGCTCGAGCAGTCGACTGTGCAGGTAGAAGACGTCGCCTGGGTACGCCTCGCGGCCGGGCGGGCGGCGCAGGAGGAGGGACATCTGCCGGTATGCCTCGGCCTGCTTCGACAGGTCGTCGTAGACCACGAGCGCATGTTCGCCGTTGTCCATCCAGTGCTGGCCGATCGCGCAACCCGCGTACGGCGCGAGGTACTTGAACGGCGCAGGGTCGGAGGCGGGTGCGACCACGACAACCGTGTAGTCGAGCGCACCGTTCTCCTCGAGGAGGGCGACGGTCTGCGCGACGGTCGACGCCTTCTGACCGATGGCCACATAGATGCACTTCACGTCGAGACCGCGCTGGTTCAAGATCGTGTCGACGCCGATGGTGGTCTTGCCGGTCTTGCGGTCGCCGATGATCAGCTCGCGCTGACCACGACCGATCGGGATCAACGAGTCGATGGCCTTGATGCCAGTCTGCATCGGCTCGTGCACGGGCTTGCGACCGGTGATCCCGGGCGCCTGGACCTCGAGGCGTCGGGTGACGTCGGACGTGATGGGCCCCTTGCCGTCGATGGGCTCACCGAGCGCGTTGATCACGCGGCCGAGGAGACCATCGCCGACGGCAATCGACAAGATGTCACCGGTCGCGCGGACCGGCTGGCCCTCCTCGATGTCGTCGACGAGGCCGAGCACCACGGCGCCGATCGACTCTTCGTCCAGGTTGAGGGCGAGACCGATGGTGCCACCCTCGAACTCGAGCATCTCGTTGACTGCCGCGTTCGGAAGACCCGAGACGCGTGCGATGCCGTCGCCGACTTCGGAGATGCGTCCCACCTGGGTCTGTTCGACGCTCGGCGCAAATCCCTCGAGATTCTTGCGAAGCGCCGCTGCGATGTCATCGGTGTTGATCGTGAGCTCTGCCATTCTCTCTCCAGCGTCAGTTGGCGGAGATTCCGCTCGGCACCGAAAAGGCGGTGGTACCCGGGAAATCGTGATCGGACATGAAACCTGTGCTCTCCAGCGTCAGTTGGCGGAGATTCCGCTCGGCACCGAAAAGGCGGTGGTACCCGGGAAATCGTGATCGGACATGAAACCTCTCAGAAGACCTCGCGCAGTTGCGCGAGTCGACCGCGGACGGTGCCGTCGATGACGGTGTCGCCGATGGTGGTGACGATCCCGCCGACCACCGATGGATCGACGGTGACGAGCACGTCGACGTCGTTGCCGGTGGCCTCGGCCAACGCATTGGCGAGCCGCTGCTGTTGATCGTCGGACAGGGGGATGGCGGAACGGACCATCGCCACCTCGCGGTTCCTCGAGCTGGCTCCGAGCCTGATCATCTCGGTGATCATGTCGGGCAGCTCGCGGGCCCGGCCGGCGCCGACCGCCATCGAGACGAGCCCGACGGTAGTCGCACTGGCCCCGCTGGCGAGGAGATCCTCGACGATCTGTTGGCGGCGGCCGGCCTCGATCCCTCGATCGCTCAAGGTCATCAACAGCTCGTCGGAGCTCTCGAGCGCCCGCCCGAAGCGGAAGAGCTCGTCGGTCACCTGCTCGAGCTTCCCGTCGGCCTCGGCGACCGACAGCATCGCCCTGGCGTAGGCGGTGATCGCACTCATGCGCTCGCTCCGACCTGGTCGATGTACTGCTCGACGAGATCGAGCTGGGCGGAGTCGTCGAGGTTCTCCCTCGCGACGGCTTCCGCGGCTGCCAGCGCCTGCGCCGCGAGCTCGCTGCGCAGATCGGCCGTTGCGTGTGCCCTGGCGCCGTCGATGTCGGCCATGGTGCGGGCCTTGAGCGCGTCGGCGTCCGCGGCCGCCTTGGCCGCGGCGTCGACCTTCAGCTTCTGGGCGGTGGCGCCGGCGTCCTCGAGGATTTCGGCTGCGTCGGCATCGGCATTTCCGAGCTTGGCCATGAGCGTCTCGACCTCGGCGTCGGCATCGGCCTGCGCCTTCTCGGCGGCGGCGAGCTCGTCCTCGACCCGATCGGCCTTGGCGCGAAGCCCCTTGGCTGCGAGGGGGAAGAGCTTCCATGCCATGACGGCGAAGACGACGAGGAAGGCCAGGCTGCTCCAGTAGAACTCGTTGACGTCGCCGGGAAGGAACTTCCCGTTCGGCTCCTCGGCAGCAAGGATATTGAGCAGTGAGATCATGCGTCACCTCCATCGAGAATCCGGTCGACGATCGAGCGATGCGACGAGGCGTCGAGATCACGGCCGACGACGGTCGATGCGGCACCCACGGCCACCGCCGCGACGTCGTCGCGAAGCGCCGACATCGCCGTTGCACGGGCCTCGGCCAGCTCGGTCTCGGCGTTCGCCCGCAGCGTCGCGACCTCGGCCTCGGCCGCGGCCATGACTTCCGCCCGATCGGCGTCGGCCTCGGCCCGGGCGGCATCGACCAGGCTCGTGGCCTCGCTTCGAGCCGCGTTGATCGTCGCGTCGTAGTCGGCCTGTGCTGTCGCGATGTCGGCCGACGCGTTCCCGGCGGCGTCCCTGGCCTCGCTGATCTTGGCGGCCCGTTCGGCACGGGTGCGCTGGATCGGGGGCAACAGGACGTATTTCATCATCGCCCAGAGCGCGAAGAAGAACACCGCGGCCCAGAGGATCTCGTTTCCGGTCGGCAGGACCGGGTTCGGCACCTCTTCTTCGGCCTCTTCCTCGACCGCTTCGCCTTCCTCGGCCTCGCCGAGGGCGAGCAATTCCGCGAGGGTCAGTTCCTCGGGCACAGTGGCTCCTCGTCTCTCGTGTCGAACTTCGTCTCGATCTCGATCAGACGAACTTCAGCAGAATGAAGACCACGAACCCGATGAGGGCGAGGGCCTCGGTGAAGGCAATGCCCAGGAACATCGTGGTCTGGACCTGCCCGGCCGACTCGGGCTGGCGGGCCATGGCCTGGACGGCCTGTCCGACCAGGTAGCCGATGCCGATGCCGGGGCCGATGGCGGCGAGGCCATAGGCGAAACCGGCGCTGCCGGCGGCTTCGACGTCCTGCGCGCCCTCGGGGACGACGTCCTGTGCGAGCTCGAGGCCCTGCTGGGCGATGGTGGCAAGAGTGCTCATGCCTTGGTCTCTCCTTGGTGCTGGATTGGCAGCCCGGCGAGAGCCGGGCCGACAGATGGTGTCGTTGACGAACTGGTGATCAGTGGGCGGGGTGGAGCGCGCCACCGATGTAGACGGCGGCCAGGATGGCGAAGACGAATGCCTGGATGAAGCTGACGCCGATCTCGAATGCGGTGAACACGACGAGACCCATGAAGGTGAACGGCAAGATGACGGCCACCAGGCCGAGGCTCCACAGCGAGATGCACAACACACTGAAGGTCACGAGCAGGATGTGACCGGCGAGCATGTTGGCGAAGAGACGAACGGCGTGGCTGAAGGGCCGGACGAGGAATGTCGAGAGGAACTCGATGGGTGTGACGAGGAAGTAGAGCGCCTTCGGCACACCGGGCGGGAACAACACGTCCTTGAAGTACTGGGCGCCGTTGTGGCGAACGCCGACGCCGATGAACATGGCCCAGGCGACGAGCGCGAACACCAGGGGTGGGCCCATGCGCGCGTTCATCGGCATCTGGAAGAAGGGAATCACCTCGAACAGATTGCCGATCGCGATGAAGACGAAGAACGACACCAACAGCGGCACATAGGGCTCGTAGCCGACACCGATGCCCGGCTTGGCCACCTGTTCCTCGATGAACTCGACGGTGGTCTCGGCGAACCCCTGGACGCCGCGGGGAACCATCTCGGCCCTGCGCCCCGCGACGAGGAACAGGATCGTCGGCACGGCGAACGCGATGGCACAGATCAGCCCGATCTTGTTGAAACCGGCTCCGAAGTCGGGCCATTCGACGATGTTCTTGATCGGTGGGAACTCGACCGCGGCGAGAAGCACGTTCGCAATGGCTCCTTGTTGAGTAGGACGTCAGGTGGTGGGCTTGAGCCCGGGGAATGCGAGCGACGCCGAGACGTAGCGCATCTCCCAGAACAACAATCCGAGATGGGACACGATGATGGTGATACCGAGGGCCACGAAGTCGACCCAGCCGGCATCTTTCACCAACCACACCGCCAAGAAGATGAGGGCGAGCCGGACGATGAAGCCGAACAGCGTTGCCGCCATCACCAGGGCGAGCGAGATGCGGGACGACCAGGCGATGAGGGCGGCCGCCAGCCAGAAGTTGGCCAGGACGAGAGCGAGCGCATAGCCCACCGAGAGCGCGCCGTCGGAGCCCCAGATGGCGGCGCCGGCGAGCATGAGCAACGGTGCGACCCAGAGGCCGCGTTTGACGATGTCGGCCGCCACCTGTTGTGCCGGCGAGGGGCCCTCCATGCGCATCAGCATCGGGTTGGCCCCGGCATCGGTGGTCACGGCCGCTGCTCCGCAAGCTCGGCCATAGCGGCGCGGTAGCGGTAGTAGATCGACGCGGTCGCGCCGATGAGGGCCGCGACGGCGAAAGCGATGGTGAACAACGGCACGAGGCCGAGTGCCCGATCGATCAGAAAACCGAGCAATCCGAAGATCGAGGCGCCCAGCACCAGCTCGAACGAGCCACTGCTTCGGGTCACACTCTGAGTCAGTTCGCTCTGCAGCGATTGATCCAACGGGTCGGCCTGCGGGGTGGAGGAGAGGTCGGAGGGCTCACGGCGGCGGGAGGCCCATGTGAATCCGTTCGCAATCTACTGACGGTGATGCCGAGCCGCAACCTGGGCAGCCGCTTCTCCCCTGACCCCCTGGCGGCGCCGGCGGTGCTCAGCGCGATCCGGCTCGTTTCTCGCCGTCGGCTCGTCGATCACCCGGGGGGCCGGCCGGACCGAAGTCGACATCGGTCGAGTCGAGGTTCTCGGGCCCGGGCTCGTCGTCGCCGTTTGCCCGACGGGCGACGTTGTCGGCTCTCGCGCGGCGAGCGACCGGGTGAAACATCGTGTAGACCGCCAGCGCCAGCGCGAATATCGCGAAAACGGCGAACAGCTGCCCTTGCCCGGTGTAGGTCGGGTACAGCACGAAGGCCGACATGAGGGCCGTCCACAGCCACAGGATTGCGACACTTCGGCGTTGCCCGTGCCCGAGACTCATGAGCCGGTGATGGAGGTGACCCTTGTCGGGCGTGGTCAGGTTCGCGCCCGAGCTCGCGCGGCGCACGATGGCGAACAACACATCGACGATGGGGACGGCGAGGACGAACAACGGGATGAATATCGGTGCGAAGAAGAAGTAGGTCTGGCCAGGGAACGGCTGGCTGGTCCGGCCGCCGACCGCCATCGTCGACGCGGCCAACAGCAGGCCGAGCAGCAGGGAGCCACCGTCGCCCATGAAGATCCGCGCCGGGTGGAGGTTGTAGGGGAGAAACCCGACGCAGACGCCGACGGTGACGATCGCGATGAGCGCGCCCAGGTTGCCCGGTTGGAGCACGCCCTCGTTGCCGAGCTCGACGGAGTACAGGAAGAACGCGAACGACGCGATGGCGACGATTCCCGCCGCGAGACCGTCGAGCCCGTCGATGAGGTTGATTGCATTCGCCATGCCGAGAACCCACACGACGGTGAGCAGCGCCGACCAGTCCGACGAGAGGATGAACACGTCGAGCAGGGGCACCCGCAGGATGAGCAGCCCGACACCCGCGAAGCTCAGCACGCTGCCGGCGAGAATCATGCCGGCGGTCTTCGCCGGCGCCGAGACGTCACGCACGTCGTCGTAGGCGCCGATGGCGAAGATCAACACCGCGGCCATGAGCACGCCGAGGATCTCCGACGGCGTCTCGAAGACCTCGTCGAAGTCGGTCATGAGCCCGGCGACGGCGAGCGCCACCACCACGCCCGCGATCATCCCCGCGCCGCCCAGCGTCGGCGTCGGGACCTCGTGCACGCGGCGGTCGTCGGGTTTGACGACGGCGCCGATGCGGACCGCCATCCGACGGACGACGGGGACGGTCAGCGCGGTGACGACGGCCGCGACGGCGAAGACGACCACATAGGACAACATGCCGGGCTGCACGTCAGCGACTCCGCCATGTCATGCGCCGTGTCAGCTCCCGTACGGCACGAACTTCGAGCACAACGTGGCGACATCGGCCCGAACCTCGGCGATCAGCGCGTCGTCGTCGCGATGCCGCAACGCCCGTGCCAACAGCTCGGCGACCTGTGCCATCTCGGGCTCGGCCATGCCCTGCGTCGTGACCGCCGGCGTACCGATGCGCAGACCACTCGTGACGAACGGCGAACGAGGATCGTCGGGAATCGTGTTCTTGTTGAGCGTGATGCCGGCCCGATCGAGCAGCACCTGGGCGTCCTTGCCGGTGAGGTCGGCATCGAAGCTGCGAAGGTCGACCAGGCTCATGTGGTTGTCGGTGCCGCCGCTGACCAGCCGGAACCCCTCACTGCCGAGCCCGGCGGCCAACGCTCGCGAGTTCGCGACGACCTGGTGCGCGTAGACCGAGAACTCCGGCATGGCGGCCTCTCGAAACGCCACTGCCTTCGCGGCGATCGCGTGCTCGAGCGGGCCGCCCTGGAACCCGGGGAACATCGCCTTGTCGATCGGCTTTGCCAGCTCGTCGGTGCAGACGATGCACCCACCGCGCGGCCCGCGAAGCGTCTTGTGGGTGGTGAAGGTGACGACGTCGGAGTACGGCACCGGGTTGGGATGGGCGCCACCTGCGATGAGACCGGCGATGTGAGCGGCATCGAACAGCACCCGAGCACCGACCTCGTCGGCGATCTGACGGATCGGTTCGGGCTCGATGACCCGCGGGTACGCAGTCGCGCCGGCCACTATGAGCTTGGGCCGGTGCTGGAGCGCGAGATCGCGCATCTGGTCGTAGTCGATTCGTTCGTCGCTCTCGGTGACGCCGTAGGCGACGAAGTGGTAGAGCTGGCCGCTCGCGTTCACGGGCGAGCCATGGGTGAGGTGACCTCCGTGGTCGAGGCTCAGACCGAGCACGGTGTCGCCGGGTTCGAGCAGCGCCAGATAGACGCCCATGTTGGCGTTGGCACCGGAGTGCGGCTGCACGTTGGCGTGATCGGCTCCGAACAGGGAGCAGGCCCGCTGACGGGCCAGATCCTCGACCTGGTCGACGACGTCGTTCCCGCCGTAGTACCGCTTGCCGGGGTAGCCCTCGCTGTACTTGTTGGTGAGCACCGATCCGGTGGCCTGCATGACCGCTGGTGAGGTGAAGTTCTCCGAAGCGATCAACTGGAGGCTGGTGTTCTGGCGCTCCAGCTCCTGGTCGATCAGATCGAAGACCTCGGTATCGGGGTCAGCAGGCCACGGCATGAATGCTCCAGTCAGACGACGGCGATTCGTTCGGGCCCGACCCTACCCGTCGTTCGGGGGTGGATGGACTCCCGGGCCGCTCCCGGATCGGTTCGTCGTTCGGCCGCCCTCAGGTCGGCTCGAGCCCGGTCGGTAGGAGGGCATCGATCTTCGCGACCCGTGCGGTGTGCCGCCCGCCCTCGAACGATGCCGCGAGGAACGCGTGCACCGCGTCCTTCGCGACCTCGGCCCCCACGAGTCGTTCGCCGAGACAGATCACATTGGCATCGTTGTACTCGCGGGCGAGACGCGCCGAGGTCACATCGTGCACGGTCGCCGCACGGACGCCTGGCACCTTGTTGGCAGCGATGCCGATACCGATACCGCTGCCGCAGACGCACAACCCGAGCTCGACCTCGCCGGTCGCGACGGCCCGACCGACGGCCGCACCGAAGTCCGGATAGTCGACTCGGCCGTCGGAGTGGGTGCCGAGATCGACGATTTCCTGTCCGGCCGAACGGAGATCCTCGGCGAGCAACTCCTTCAGATGGAATCCGGCATGATCCGAACCGACGGCGATGATGGTCATGAGATCGATCCTCTGCTCGCCACATCGATGGGGCCGTCGAGCAGCTCGGACAGCCGGTCGCTGAGCTGCTCGATCTGATCGGCGACCTGGCGATGGACTCGTGGTGGTCGTTGGAACGGGTCGGTGACCTCGTACTCGCGTCGCGCCCCGAGGTGAGGATGGGCCGGGCGGGTGGCATGCAGGCGGGCCAGCCAGGCCGCGAGCGGCTCACCGTTCTCGGCCGGGTTGGTGCTGCCGCGGTCGACGATCTCGGGGAGCGTGTAGAAGCGATCGATGCGGTCGGGTGCGAGCACGGCCAGCTTGCGACCGTGGTCGAACTCCATGCCGATCACGAGGTCGGCCGCTCTGACATCGTCGGCCCCGATGCGCCGAGACCGGTGGGTCGAGAGATCGAAGCGGTACTCGGCCATCGCGTCGACGGAATCGCTGGGCGACTGTGCGCCGTCGAAGGCGAACCCTCCTGAACGAACGTCGACGCCGCGGTAGCCGATCCGATCGCGCAGGAACGCCTCGGCCATCGGCGACCGGCAGATGTTCCCCGTACAGACAATCAGGATCTCGATGGCCGAGAGTCTACGGATCCGCGCGGCCAAGCCGTTCCATCACCACTTCGAGCTCCTCGATCCCGACGGCACCCGTGCGTAGCACGGTCAGTCCCGGTGAGACGCGGACCACCGTCGATGCCTCGCCCGCGCAATCACCACCGTCGACGACGAGATCGACATCACCGGTCAGCATCGCTGCTGCCGCATCGACGCTGTGCGGCGTCGGTTCTCCGTGGCGATTGGCGCTCGTGACCGCGAGCGGACCGACCCGTTCTGCGATCCTCCGGATCAGGACGTGGTCGGGACATCGCACACCGACGGTGCCGGCTGCGTCGGAGACCGGCGATTCCCGCCTTGCGCGCAGGATCAACGTCAGGGGACCAGGCCACATCGTCTCGGCGACATGACGCTCGACGTCGTCGAGATCGGCGAGCATCTCGGCCTGGGGCAACGACGCTACGAGGACCGGGATCGACCGTTCCGCGGGTCGGTCCTTCAGCGAGAAGATCCGCGCGATGGCCGCTTCGTCGGAGATACGAGCCGCGAGGCCGTACACCGTGTCGGTCGGGACGAGCGCGACTCCGCCTGCGGTCGAGACGACGTCGGCGACGTCGTCGACCGGTGGGGCCGCTCCCGCCGACCACCGGACCACGCGGCTCATGATGTACCCCTCGCCCGCAGCACCCGGTCGCGACCGAGCTGATCGGCAAGGATCTCGACATCGGCGAACCCGGCATCACGTGCGAGCGCCGCGGCCTCCTGGAGCTGGTGGGGAGCGAGCTCGACCACCAGTGCTCCCCCATCGCACAACCACCCGCCGGCTTCGCCGATGATGACCTCGGCATCCTCGAGACCGGTCTGCCCCGCGACGAGCGCGCCCGCCGGCTCCCACTCGCGGACAACAGCGGGAAGCTCCTCATCGGCCGCCACGTACGGCGGGTTCGACACCACGACGTGCACCTGTCCCCGCAGCGACGGGTCGACTGCGGCAAACCATGGGCCTTCGGCGATGGTCACGCGGGCGCCCGGTCGCCCGACACCCGCGAGATTCGCCCGAGCCACCGCCAACGCATCCGGGGACACGTCGGTGAGCAGGACCTGCGAGCGGAGATCCTCGACGACGAGCGACAGCCCGATGGCCCCCGAGCCGGTGCCGAGATCGATCGCGAACACGACGGCGGCCTCGTGGCGGCCGAGCTCGTCGAGCGCGACCTGGGCGACGACCTCGGTCTCGGGGCGAGGAATCAGGACGCGACGGTCCACGAACAGATCGAGTGTGCGAAAGCCCCAGCGGCCGAGCACGTACTGGAGCGGCTCGCCCATCTCACGGCGGCTCATCATCCGGTCGAAGCGGGCAACACCGCGCCTGGTGCACAATGCATCGAGTCCGCTCAGGTATCGAGTTCCCTCGTGGCCCGATGCCACCTCCACGATCCACCGTGCCTCCTGGGCCGGCGAGTCGGCTTCGAGTCGTTCCAGCCGCGACAGCGCTTCTCGGTGCAGCTCCCGCCATGTCACCGTCTCCTCGTCGGCTGGCGGGTCGCCTGACGACGGTCCGGGTTCCATCGCGCCCTACCCGTGGTCGCTGAGCTGTCGGGCCCGCTCGTGCTGGAGGAGCGCGTCGGTCACCTCGTCGAGGTCCCCCGCGAGCACCTTGTCGAGCTTGTAGATCGTCAGGCCGATGCGGTGTTCGGTGAGCCGATTCTCCTTGAAGTTGTAGGTGCGGATCTTCTCGCTGCGACCGCCGCCTCCCGTCTGATTCCGACGGAGATCCGATGCCTCGCTCTGCTGGCGCTCCTGCTCGAGCTGCAACAAGCGCGCCCGCAGAACCCGCATTGCCTTCGCCTTGTTCTGGAGCTGGCTCTTCTCGTCCTGCATCGAGACGACGATGCCCGTCGGCTCGTGGGTGATCCGGACGGCCGAATCCGTGGTGTTCACCGACTGACCGCCTGGCCCCGACGACCGGAAGTAGTCGACCTGGAGATCGTTGTCGGCGATGTCGACCTCGACCTCGGCTGCCTCCGGCAGGACCGTGACGGTGGCCGAC